>Ga0209542_10017148_pt1 | contig 11916 bp, 10 predicted proteins | sample RifCSPhighO2_01_FD_184028 | JGI IMG/M metagenome (GOLD analysis project Ga0209542, IMG submission 184028) | Soil microbial communities from Rifle, Colorado - Rifle CSP2_plank highO2_0.1 (SPAdes) (version 2) | ecosystem: Environmental > Terrestrial > Deep subsurface > Rock core/Sediment ...
TCCAGGCCCTGAGCGGCGGCCACAGAGAGAAGACCGGTCCTGCCCAAGTTGAAAACGGTGGTAGAAGCGGAAGTACTGGCAGTTAGGATGTTCTGGTCGCCGGTTTCAGTTAAAGCCACTAAAGCTTTGCCGGTAACTGCCCCGTTAATTTCAAGTTGATGAACGGTAGATGTTTGACCTCCAAGGACAAGTCGATCGGTGACAGTGGCTGAACCTCCTGGAGCAAGAACATTACTGTTTAGCTGCCAGTATTGGGATAGGCCACCGGAAGTATCAGTCGCGCAGGCCCAACCGCCGGCATCAGTCCATTTGAGAAGTTCGTTATCAGCACAGCCCTTGAGAAGCGTTAAGCCGGAGGAGCCAACCTCCAAGCCGGAGTTGCTTGAAGTGGAGCCGGTGGTGCCGGAGGTGGTTATGTTGATGGCTAATGAACCACTAGAAACGGCCAGGCCATTGCCGGTTAAATCAGTGAAAGCATCGCTGTTGATGGTGAGAGTGCGGCCGGTAGTAAGGGTGAGATTGGAAGCCACAGTGGTGGAGATAGCGGATGAGCCGATGTTGATGCTGGTGGCGGAGGCGGTACCCAGATTTAAAGCGGCAGAAGAATCAAGTGAAGTACCGTCCAAGGTAAGAGAATCAAGAGTAAAAGTACCAGAGTCAGTAAATTCAGCAAAGGGAGTACCAGCATCAGAAATGACGAAGTCGCCAGTTGAAGTTAAATCAAGAATGAAGTTACCAGAGAGACTGTTGGTAATGGTGGTTGGAGCGTCCAAGGATAAGGAATCGGAAAATTCAGTGAAATTAAGAATATCGTCGGCAATTGCGACGTTGGCTTCATTTGTGGGGGATGCGGTGACAGAAAAGTCTGTACTGAAGTCGAGGGTGTCGACGTTGACCCCGACAGCGACGTCGTTGTTTTCAACATTAATGATGGCACTTGAAGCTCCGGAGTCGGAAGCACATTCCCAAACATCTGTTGTTTCGTTCCATTTGAGAATCTGGGCGTCGGAACAGCCTTGGAGTAAAGTCAGACCAGCTGAGAGAGCCTCAAGGCCGGAGCCGGATGAGGTGGTGGATGAGAGAGCGTCTGTGGCGGAAGGCAGATTAATTGTCAGAGCAGAGGAGGAAACAATCAGGCCATTGCCGGTGATATCGGTGATTGAGTCTGAACCCAGGATAAGAGCGGCATCTATTTCCAAGTCGCCTTCAACGTACAAGTCATCGTCACCTGTAGCTGAACCGGGGGTGCCGGTATCACCAATACGGGTGTAACCTGCGGCGTTTAGAGTCAGGTTGGAGTCAGAGGTCAAATCGCTACCGTTTAAGGCCAGGTCGCCTGCGGTGGTGATGGAGCCTGTACTTGAGATTACCTGAAAAGTTGCAGAAGCGGTGGAGGTACCACCCAGCAAAAGGTCATCGGTAATGTTTAGGGGGGCGAGGGCGCCGGAGTTGCGTTGCCAGTTAGAAGAGGAACCGGAGGCCCAGGCTGGGATACCACCGGAGACGGTAAGTGATTGACCAGAAGAACCGATGGGCAGTTTGGCCAAAGTGTTGGTATCTGAAGCATAAAGAATGTCGCCGGTAGTGTAAGAAGTAAGATTGGTTCCCCCGGCAGTGGTGGGAATGGTGGAGACGGCGACGGTGAGTTTTTTGTCGGTGGTATTGGTGGTAAGGCCGATGCCGGTACCAGCCGCGAAAGTGAGTTCGTCAGTGTTGGATCCGGCTACCAGATCTGATTGACCGGTGACTTTTATGGTCTTCCAGATTTTTTGGGAAGAACCCAGGTCAGAGTTGGAGATGGTCAAGCCACTGATGGAGATACCGCCACCTGCGGAAAGAGAAACTTCACCAGTTGATCCTTGGAGGCTGGTTACACCCCCGGTAGCAGAAATAGTGGGATTTTGGCCAGGTGTAATAGTGATATTCTCACCGGCTTTGATGCTGTAGATAATATTGGGGGCAGTCAGCAGTCCTTCCACGGTTAAGTTTTTTCTAAAAGTTGAGTCCTCAGCAAAGCTGCTAATAACGTTTACACCAAAAGTAAAGTCGTTAAGCGCGGTTTCAGAAGCCAATACCTGATTGGCAATTTCAGAAACGGCGGAGGAGAGTTGAGTTACCTCCGGACTGGTACGGAGTCCTGGCGTAACAAGTGAAGGGAGATTGGATTTGAGAAAATTGAGGGTTGAAGGATTTAATAGAAAAAAACTACTCAGGGCGAGTGTAACGAGTGGGAGGATAATTCGGGTTGAAGGAAATTTGAATCGGGGTACGGTGAGGGAGGGGAGGAATAGGTGCGAGCGGGGAGAAAATGCGGGATGGGTGAGGACAGGTTTTTTGGAGAAGCTGAAACTTTTTAGCTGTTGGAGATTGTATCGACGTTGGTTGCCGGGGGTTCTTTCGGGTATAAGAAACCCGGCTTTTTCCCATCGACGCAGAGTTTTGGCAGATACCTGGAGAAAGACGGCCGCTTCTTGGATAGTCAGGCGGGAGTGCTCGGTAGTGGTGGGCAGAAACTTGGACATGGGCAAGATTGGATAAGATTGTCCAACTTTTACTATTATAATTATAAGCTGATAGCACTTGTCAAGTGGAAAATTGAGAAATTTATTTATTCAGTATCATTTGACATTTTTGTAAATAATTATTAGGCTTAAATTGTGATGTCCAAGTTTGGAGTAGTATTATTTTTACTTTTGGGGTTGGTGTTAACGGGATTTGGGGTAAGGGCGCAAGAAACATCAACCGGTATGGGAGTAACTTACGAATTTGCCAAGGGAGAGGTAGTAGATGGAGATATAATTTGCAATGCTCCTGAAGGGATGAAACCATGTTTGACAGCATATGATGTGGGAATAGTAGGTGTTTATACACAAAAGCCGGGTATAATTTTGGAAAATACCAAGTTGTTTAACGGAAAGGCGATAGTAACCTTCGGTAAGGCGAATGTAAGGGTAAGTGTAGCCGATGGTGTGATAAAAAAGGGCGATTTTGTGACATCTTCAGAGAAACCTGGACTGGGACAAAGGGCGACAAAAAGTGGGAATGTATTGGGGGTTGCGCTGGAGAATTATGAGAGTACGGATGTAAATGCAGTTGGTAAAGTAATTGTGGCTCTAAATATTAGACCGGCGATAGTAGCTACTACAGCCAGAGGGAATCTGATTGAAACATTAAGGCAAGGACTGCTGGCGCCGACGTTGGCACCGTTGGCATCCTTGAGATATTTATTAGCGATTCTGGTGGCGATGACGTCTTTTATTTTGGGTTTTGTGTACTTTGGCCGGGTGGCCAAAGGAGGGGTAGAAGCTATTGGCAGGAATCCGTTAGCCAGGAGAGCAATTCAGATCGGTGTAGCCTTGAACTTGGTGCTGACTTTGTCAATTATGGCCGGAGGTATAGTATTAGCTTATGTAATTTTGATTATATGAGATGACAGCATAAGCTGAAGGTAATTACATATGAGTCTTGAAATAACGGCAATTTTTATACTTTGTACTGCTCTGGCGGTGGTGTTATCCGCATATGATAGAAAAGTGCGGGAATTAAATAAATTGAAAGTTAGGAAACAGGAAATTGAAGATAAGGCCAGACAGCGTGCGGAAAATATAATCAGTGAAGCCAGGAATAGGGCATTATCAATACTGGAAGAGGTTAAATTAGATGCGGGAAAAGAGGAAGAGGGGGTGAGGGAAAAATTAGATGAAGTAGCAAGGTTACAAGTTATTGACTATAAAAATAAACTACATAACATATCAAACTATATTGAAAGACGTCTGAATGAAGAGGCAGATAATTTCCGGATAGCTTTAGAAACTGAGACTATCGGGACTCAACAGGCTGTAGCTAAAAAAATCAATGATAAATATGCAAGATTGGAGCAGGAACTGGAGGAATATAAAAAACACAGATGGGAAGAAATAGAATCGAAGTTGGCAGAGATAATTAAGCAGGTATCCCAAAAAGTTTTAGGGAAATCGTTGGGCGTACAAGAGCATAGTGATTTAATTATCCAGGCACTTGAGGAGGCTAAAAGAAAAAATGTCATCTGAGTTGTGGGATGTGATCAAAACCAAGAATGATTTGGAAGCAGCTAAGGAACAGCTGGAACTGTTGGAGAACGGACTTTATCGGCGGGGTGCCGGAGGGTTTGAAAGGGTATTAGAGTCCAGAGTGCGAGAAGAATTTGCGGAAATTATAAAGAGAAAAATCAAGAAAGTTAATAATGCGGGAATTAATGAAAGAAATATAATTATCCATGAAATAAAAAAAGAGTTGACCAAAGCGAAAATGATTAGTATAACGGTCGGAATAGATTTGCCAATAAGTGTAATCAATATGTTACATGAGTGGATAATGGAACGGATGGGGGAAGGGATAGTAATAAATGTAATAAAAGAGATAGATGTAATTGCTGGAGCAAAAATAGAATATGAGGGTAGGTACGGAGATTATAGTTGGAAAAAATTATTAGAAGCATTTAATTGGAGAGAGATTATCGGTAATAGAATATGAAGAAGGGTTTTAAGGATTATTTAGAAAAAACTGGTGAAGTGGGATATGTAACCAGAGTGGTGCATGAGGTAGTAGAGGTGGCGGGATTACCAGGAGTTAATTTGTCGGAGACAGTGGTATTTGAATCCGGACAATTGGGTCAAGTGTCAGCTTTGGAAAACGAGGCAGTTGAAGTATTAGTATTATCGAAGAAAATAGTAAAAGGTGGGACAAAAGTAGCCAGAACCGGTAAGAAGCTGGAAATTGGGGTAGGAGAAGAACTTCTGGGGACAATGATTGACGTGCTGGGCCGTCCGCTGAGCGGTAAAGCAAAACATAATGAAAGGCTCGTAAATTATCCCGTTGATGTATTGCCTAAAGGCATAGGTGACAGAGAGAGGATTTCACGCCCGCTGCAGACGGGGATCGTATTGGTCGATTTACTCGTACCTTTGGGACTAGGCCAGAGGGAGTTGGTTATGGGAGATCGGAAAACCGGTAAGAGCCAATTAGTTATGCAGACGGTCATGTCTCAGGCGAGGAAGGGGAGTATCTGCGTTTTTGCGGCTATAGGAAAGAGAAAAACGGATATTATGAAATTGCAGAATTTTCTAAAGAAAGAAGATATTGCCCAGAAAACGGTGGTGGTGGCTGCTTCGGCATATGATTCCGCAGGAGAAATCTGGATGACGCCGTATACGGCTTTTACGGTAGCTGAGTATTTCCGTGACCGGGGAGAGGATGTGCTGGTGGTTTTGGATGACATGTCAACTCATGCACAATTTTACCGGGAACTGTCGTTACTGTCCCGGAAATTTCCCGGGCGGGATTCGTATCCCGGGGACATATTCAGTATTCACTCGCGGTTGTTGGAACGGGCGGGCAACTTTAAGGTGGGGGAAAGAGAAGCTGCTATAACCTGTCTGCCGATTGTGGAGTCCGTGATGGGTGATATTACCGGTTACATTTCGACAAATCTGATGTCAATGACGGACGGGCACATTTTTTTTGACAGTGATTATTTCTTCCGGGGAAGGCGTCCAGCCATAAATCCGTTTATGTCTGTAACCAGGGTCGGACACCAAACGCAGACCCCGCTGCTGCGGGATATCGGCCAAGTGCTATTGGAGTTGATGTCAAACTACGAGAAAACACAGAGTTTTTTGAAATTCGGAGCGGAACTGGGAGAGAATTCCAGGCAGGTTTTAGTGATGGGGAATAAGCTATTGGATTTTTTTAACCAGCCGCCGGAGGCAATAATGAATTTGAATGTGCAGATAATATTGGCCGGACTTTTGATGGCGGGGTTATGGGACGGGACGGTCACCGGGAAAATGGTGGAGAGGTATGACCAAGACGCAGAATTTCGAAAAGCTGCCGACGAGATGGTGACGCAGTGTAGAACCCTGGATTTTATGATCAGCGAATTACGAAAGAATCCGCAATTTTGGCTATCGGAAAAGCCGATATGATTACTAAAAAACAGATCATTTTTGAGTTAGAAAGCTTGTTATCGTTGCGGGGTTTGGTGGAAGTCTATGAAGAGGTAGCCGCGACGCAGATGCAAAAAGTCAGGGGGGCTGTGTTGCAGTCGCGGCAATTTCAGGAAGGGTTGCTTGCGGTGTTCTCCCGGGTAAAAAAGGCGTATCTAAAACAGCAGAAAACAGCCAAATTACACCGGGTAAGCAACGGTCGGGTGGTAGCTGTTTTCGTTGCGGCGAATTCCGGCCTGTATGGGGACATTGTGGATAGAGTATTTGATGAGTTTGTGGAATATGTAAAGAAAGACAAGCCGGACGTGGTTATCTTAGGTAAATTGGGGGTGAGTATGATGGAGGACAAGCTGCCTAAGTTTTTGTATAATTACTTTGATTTTTCTGACAAGACGGTTGAACAGGAAAGCTTCGAAATGGTGATTCGGTATTTGATTCAGTTCGAAAAGATTGTGGTATTTCATGGCCGGTTTAAGACGATATTGTCTCAGGATCCTTCGGTTACGTGGGTGTCCGGAGAAAGACTGGACCAGGGGGAAGGAGGCCAAGAGGCAAGAGTGGAGACGGACTATTTATTTGAACCCTCGGTAGATGACGTGGCGAAAGTCTTCGAAGGAGAAATTTTAGCCTCGAGCTTTGAACAGACGTTACACGAGTCACAGCTGGCAAAGTTTGCTTCACGCATGTTGGCTTTGGATCGCTCGGTGGACAACATTGAAAAGAGAGTGGAAGCAGTGAGGCGTCAAGGAAGAAAGATTAACCATAGGTTGTTTAACCGGGGGCAGTTAGCCACGATTTCAGGAATAAGTTTATGGGGAAAATAAACGGCCTACGAGTTTTCGGTCTGACGTGCTCACGCGCTCCCTCGGCTGTGGCCTCGGGGGGCATGATTGCGTGCGCCAGCCTCGAAAACGCTTCGGCCTTTGGCTTAGAAAGGAGAAAGTATGAGTAGCGGAAACCTGGGGCGAGTGCTAGCAGTCAGGGGGCATATTGCTCAAGTGAGATTTATAGAAATGCAGCCGGAAATGCACCAGATTTTGGTGGGGAAAAAAGATCCGGAAGTAAGGTTGAAAGTGTACACTTCGAGCGGTCAGGGTACATTTTATTGTATGGTGTTATCCGGATCGGAAAGGATTTACCGGGGACTGGAAATTGAAAATACAGGTAAGCAAATGTCAATACCGGTCGGAGACAAGGTATTGGGACGGGTGATGGATGTGTTTGGCCGACCGGCCGATGGGGGTGAGGAAATCGCTGCCACGGAGTCACGACAGATTTTTACCAGTTCGCCGGATTACAGCCAGACGCTGGTGCATGAGGAAATCTGGGAAACGGGAATTAAAGTAATTGATTTTTTCTCACCTCTGATGAAGGGAGGAAAGATGGGATTGTTCGGCGGAGCTGGGGTAGGAAAGACATTACTTTTGACGGAGATAATGCATAATGTGGTAACCGCACGGCAGGAGAAAAACGTATCGGTGTTTTCGGGAGTGGGAGAGAGAACCCGGGAGGGGCATGAATTATATGAACAGATCAAGGCCCGGGGCTTGCTGCCATACGTGAGCTTGGTTTACGGAGCGATGGGAGAGAATGCGGCGGTGAGATTCCTGACGGGACTGGCCGGAGTCACGCTGGCGGAGTATTTCCGGGACAAAGGCTGGGACGTACTGTTTTTGATTGATAATGTGTTCAGGCTGGCACAGGCGGGAAATGAACTGGCGACGCTGATGAATATGATTCCGTCAGAAGATGGGTATCAAGCGACACTGACGTCGGAAATGGCGGCGTTTCATGAGCGTCTGGTATCGACTGACAGCGGAATTGTGAGTGCCATTGAGGCGATCTATGTGCCTTCTGACGATATGCTGGACGCGGGAGTCCAGTCAATTTTTCCCTATTTGGATTCGGTGGTGACATTGTCCCGGGTAGCCTACCAAGAGGGAAGATTGCCGGCCGTGGATATCCTGACGTCGCATTCATCGGCTTTGAGCCCGATAGTAGTGGGGAGACCGCACTATGAAGTGGCCATAAAAGCTCAGACCAGTTTGAAGAAGGCGGAAAGCCTGGAGCGGATGGTAGCCTTGGTAGGAGAAGCAGAGCTGAGTCCGGAGAACCAGCTGTTGTACAAGCGAGCCAAAAAAATGCGGAATTTTATGACCCAGAATTTTTTTGTGGCAGAAGAACAGACGGGGAAGAAGGGGGTTATGGTGCCCCTAACTGACACCATCCGGGGAGTAGAAGATATTTTAGAAGGTAAATACGACCAGGTATCCGAGAGCCGGTTTTTGTATATCGGAAAAGCTGAGGAGGTCGCCGCGGCGAACCTGGAACATGGGTGAGGGAGTTTTGCAGGTTTCCGTCAGGAGCCGGCAGGGGCTGGTTTTTTCGGGGGAGCTGGCATCGGTGACTTCATTTAACGCCAAGGGCGAATTTGACGTGCTGCCGATGCATACCAATTTTGTGTCCATGATAGCGAAGAAAGTGATTTTACGGAAAGTCGGCGGGAAGAAGGAAGAGATAAATTTAAATACGGGAGTGATGATGGTGGAGAAAAATGAGGTAAAAGTGTTTTTGGGAGTGGGGATGATGGGTTAGTTGGTAGTTTGATATATTGACAGATGGGGGAGGGGTGGCCTATAATTTGGGAACAATTAGCAAAAGCGTTCGTAGACAGAGTCGCGTCTGTCGAATCGCTGAGCGAGGAAATGCGCTCCGGGTAAGCCCGTGACAGCAGTGAATGAGAGAAATCTCAAAGAGTTTCGTCAAGGTTATACGACTCTTTTTTCGTACCCGAATTTTCGGGATGGGAGATTTCTAAAGTAGGGTGGTACCGCGGATGAGCCACATTCGCCCCTTAGTTAAGGGGCGTTTTTTATGCCAGCAACCGAGTACTTTTCCCATAAATTTAAAGAGTTTGGGACTGAATTAGCCCACGCTCATAATTTATATTATTTAATCCCGTCCGCGTTGTTGGGGGTATATAAAAGCCAGTATTTAACCAATCCGCATGAATTAGTTGAAGGTTGGGGGGTAACTATGAAAGTTAGTGATAAGCCACTTTGGAAGGTCAATGCTAGTGAATGGAACAACTTGGTGGATATTTCTGAGTATTTGGATTCAATGCAGACGTTTTTTGGGATAGTGGGTAATGTTCCCGGCTTAAAGGAATTTTTACGAGACAACTCAACCCGGCTTGAGCTAGGGGAAATGCAGCCGGGAAAAAGATATTCTCAGTTATTAACTAGAGGAGATATAGTAGTGGACCGGAACTCCGGGCAGATGAAGCTGGTTGATGCTAATGTGGTGCCTCTGGGGCTGGCTGATATGCTGGCTTTAAAGCGACAAGGATATGAGGGAGTTTGTGAGGGGGAATTGGTTGCTTCCCAGTTTAAGAATTGGTTGGATTTTAATTATCCCGAATGGAAAACGGGAGCTATCGGGATCGTGTCTGTCAAGGGAGCTGGGCCGAATCTGGCTCATCAGTTTGTATCCCGAGTCTTGTCTGAATATGACATCAAGAGTTGTGTGGTAGATCCGGTTGCATTAGAGTACGGTGCGGGAGGGGTAAAGGTCAAAGAAGCAGGGAAAATTTCTGTATTGTGGAATTATGTTAGAGGCTTATTCGGAATCGTTCCTAGAGTGAAAGATGCTTGGATTGGGGGAGAGATTGGTCTAATAAACCCCCCTGGCCTAAGATTGTGTGAAACTCAAGCTTGGTATGCTCTTTTGGATTTGCCCAAGCTTCAAGGTGTTTTTGCGGGCGCGGGCGTTGATATCGAGAGATTGAAAGCAGTTGTACCGGAGACAAAACTGGTAAAGATGGAGAGGGGTGACCTATGGCTATGCGATGATTGGGATAAGAACGGGCCGGTATTTAAGAAAGTGGATAAAAGTGATCTATTAGAGTTTGGTCCGCAAGAACCCCACGGCGTGTTTATAAAATCCTTTGATACGAGCGGGTCCAAGGGAGTAGAGTATACCAGGATGAAGCAATTGGAAGAGACAATTTATGATGTGGGTAAAGGAAAAGCAGTAGTTGCTCAAAGGGAGATTCCGGTTACTGCAGGTTGTAAATTAGAGCTTTATGCAATGCTAAACCCGGTGTCGCAGAAATCACAGGTTGTAGCTTTGGGGGCTATGCAAAAAACTCCTGCGGATCATAAGATTCATGGCGGTACAGACACTATCCAAAGTTTGGTGGGGAAGGAGTGAAGGATATGCAGGTTAAGTCTCTGTTGAGAGAATTGATAAGTAGAGAGGATGAAACTAGCTTTTCAGGCTGGCTGCTTGAGCAGGTTAAGAAGAGTCAAAAATTTGACTATGTTAAGAAGGTTAAAGACAGTAGAGGAGGGTTGGTTATTGAAGCTATTAAAGGGGAACCGCAGCTGATATTTTTGTGTCACATGGACACAGTGAAGGCAAGTGTTGGTCAAAAAAGAGGGGTTCATGGAGATAGGTATTATGGGCTGGGGGCAAAAGACATGAAAGGGGGGATAGTTAGTGTTCTTAAAGCGGTTCTTTCAGCCAGTGAGATGAGAAATATGGGTTTGATTTTTTACAACGGTGAGGAATCCGATCGGTCCGGTATGAAACTTTTACTGGAGAAATTTAAGTACTTTCCGAAATTAATTGTTTGTCCGGAATCCAGATTTGTAATTGGTAGCGGATGTAAGGGATTGATGGTGGTTAGTGTTGAGGTGAGGGGCATAGCAGCCCATACGGCAAGACCCCAACAGGGTTTGAATTCTGTCGAAGGAGCGTGGGAACTAGTGGAGTACATTCGAAGCAAATGTAAATTATTCAAAAGTAAGATGCTGGGGCACACTCTAATAACTCCATTATTTATTATCAGTTGGCCTGAATTTAACCTGTCAGGTATAGTTCCAGATAAATGCAATATGAATCTGGAATTAAGAATAAATTCGAGCCGACTGACCGGGGATATGGTTTTAAGTTGGGTAAAAGAATTTTGTAAACTTAGCGGTTTTAAGGTGGAGGTAAAGCTAATAGAGGAGTACCCAGTAACTCTTATTCCCAAAAAGGACTTATTGCCGTTGACAGAGGCTATCAATGTTGCCGGGGAGGATGTGAGGTGGGCAGACGTATCCCTGAGCGGTTTCAATGATGGTTTCTTACTGTTTCATAAGTATCAGATACCTGTAGTTAATTTTGGTCCTTATGGCGAAGGAAACCATACTGCAAACGAATGGGTTTCTATACGTTCGGTAGAGAAAACTGCCAAAGTGTACAGTTATTTAATGCAAATTATGGGAAAGTGAAATGATGTTGGCTGGTTTAGGAGTAGCTTGTTTAAGTCTAAATTTTGCAGGATAATTTGATCAATATGAGTCAGAAAACGTTAGTGAAGCCGATTATAAGTCTGGGTGATTTGGAGAAGCTAGATATTCGGGTGGGGACGATTGAGAAGGTGGAAGATGTGCCTAATTCGGATAAACTGGTGAGACTGACGGTGGATTTCGGGGAGTATAAGAAGAATATTTTGGTGGGGATGAAGAAGGAGCGTGAGAACCCCAGAGAAATTGAGGGGAAGCAGGCCTTGTTTGTGGTGAATCTGGAGCCTAAAAGTATGGCGGGTGAAGTGTCCGAAGGGATGTTATTTGATATTGGTCATGCGGATGGATTAACTCCGGTGTTAGCTGTGCCTGAGAAGCCGGTACCAGCGGGGACGCGGGCGGAATAAGTATGGAAGAAAAGTCAATCAGCCAACGGCTACAGAAGGTAATAGCGGGAGCGGTGGTTGATTCAGGGGCGGAATTGGGTAGGCAGGAGATTAAACTGGAACATCCAGAGCTATCAGAGCATGGCGATTACTCGACGAATGTGGCTTTGGCTATGAATGGGGGGAGGCTACTGGCGGAGAAAATTGCGGGGACTGTCAAGCCGGATGAGGTGATTGCCAAAGTAGAGGTAG
>Ga0209542_10017149_pt1 | contig 11916 bp, 18 predicted proteins | sample RifCSPhighO2_01_FD_184028 | JGI IMG/M metagenome (GOLD analysis project Ga0209542, IMG submission 184028) | Soil microbial communities from Rifle, Colorado - Rifle CSP2_plank highO2_0.1 (SPAdes) (version 2) | ecosystem: Environmental > Terrestrial > Deep subsurface > Rock core/Sediment ...
TCTTCACATTCTTCAACCAGCTCCTGATTTACTTCCTCTAAGCAGCTTGCAAGTTCGCATGAAAAGTCATGCAAATCTCTATAGACATCATCATTTTCACAATAATTATCAGTGTAATAATCATCTGAACAGTCTGAATTAAGTTTGCATTCACCAGCACACTCTCCATTTGAACATTCATATGGGCAATCTTGTACTAATTGTTTTTGAACATTTTCTAAACAGCTTGCATACTCGCATGAAAAGTCATGCAAATCTTTGTAAACATCATTTAAATAACAATAATTATTTGAATAATAATCTGGTGAACATTGATTATCAACATTGCACTGTCCCACACATTCTCCGTTTGAACAGCCATAATAACATTCTTCAACTAATTCCTCGGTCTTATCTTCTTTACATCCAGCATTTCTACATCCAACATTATGGAATTCTTTATATACATTATTATATTTACAATAATTATCCGTATAATGATCATCTTCACATTCTTCAACCAGCTCCTGATTTACTTCCTCTAAGCAGCTTGCAAGTTCGCATGAAAAGTCATGCAAATCTCTATAGACATCATCATTTTCACAATAATTATCAGTATAATAATCATCAGAACAATCTTCATTCAGTTTGCATTCACCTACACACTCTCCATTTGAACATTCATAAGGACAATTTTCTACTAATTTTTCAGTTGTATTAACATTTGAAATACATATTGCATTGTTGCATCCTAAGTCATGGCATGTGTTTGTTGTATAAACATCTCCGTTTTTGCAATAGTTTGTTGAATTGTTTTCACAATAATCACTTCCACATTCAACTACTTTAGTTGATACAAGAGAAATACTGCAGAAGCTGTTTCTTGTTCCTGCATTTACACATGTTGCAGTTCTGAAATCTTTGTATACATCGCTTAATGAGCAGAATTCAGTTCCAATAAATCCATTAATACCGCAATCAGCATTTGTTACACAATTAACTGGAGTATTAGTGCAATAACTGCTTGCAGTTCCAGGGTGATTGCATTCATCAATTGTATGAACACTATTATCATCACAATCTGAATCTTTATTACATGCTGAATTAACACATTCTCCTTTGTAACATCCATTCTTGCATTCTTTAATCCAAGTTGAGGTAACATCTAAATTACAGCTGCTCTGAGGAGTTGTAGGATTTATACATTGAATATTTTTATAATCCTGGAAAACATTAATTCCTACACAGTATCTTTGTCCAATAAATTCATCATTACCGCAATCTAAATCAGCAAAGCAATTTACACACTCTCCGCTAACACATGCAAAATCACAATATTCCAATAATACTTCTCTTGTGTCTGATAAACATTGGCTGTCTGTTGTTCTGGCATTCAGGCATGAGTAGCTTTTGTAATCCTGATAAGAATTATTATTATAACAATATTTTACTCCAGTAAATTCATTTATACCACAATCTGAATTAAGGTTGCATATAATAAGTTCATTGCACTCGCCATTGTTGCATCCATATTCACATTCTTCAACCAGCTCTTGATTTATCTCTTCTAAGCAGCTTGCATACTCGCATGAAAAGTCATGCAAATCTCTGTATACATCATCATTTTCACAATAATTATTAGTGTAATAGTCATCATCACAATCCTCGTTCAGTTTGCATTCACCAACACACTCTCCATTTGAACATTCATAAGGACATTCCTCAACTGTTTCTTTTGTAACATTTTCCAAGCAGCTTGCATACTCACATGAAAAGTCATGGAATTCTCTTACAACATCATCACCTTCACAATAATTATCTGTATAATGATCATCTGAACAATCTTCATTAAGCAGACATTCACCTACACACTCTCCATTACTGCATGTATAAGGGCAGTCTTCAACCAACTCCTGGTTTACTTCCTCTAAGCAACTTGCATACTCGCATGAAAAGTCATGTAAATCTCTGTAAACATCATCATTTTCACAATAATTATCAGTATAATAATCATCAGAACATTGAGCATTAGAAATACATTCAGGGCAGCTAACTTCAACAACACGAGCTGTATTATTGTCAGATTCATCATCATCTACTGGAATGATTGATCTTACAATTATATCATATATCCCTTCAGTCAGATTAATATCAACAAGTTTAAACTTAATTGAATTCTCACCTGGTAAAAGATTTATTTCTTCATCAAAAGAAAACTTCAAACCGTCAATAGAACCATTGAATGTAACGTTCTCAAGGAAATTTCCCTCATTTTCAACATTTACAAATATTTTATATTGTTCATTGCAGCTCAATATTGCAGGGTCTTCCAAAATATTTTCACCTTTTGAATTCATAATTCTTATATTATTAATAGAATCATTCAAACCAACTAGAGCAACATCATGTTTTCCTGGTACACATTCTCCTTCCCAGCATATTTCTCCAGTCAATTCACAATCTACAACTAGTGTTGTAGTTGCATTATCATCATTGCAGCTGGCATTCGAACATGAAAAGTCATGAATATCAGCATAAACCTGGTTTCCATGACAATAAGGATCTGATTCATAATTATTTGCATCACAATCTTCAACTGTTCTTTCTTCTGTACTATGTATGCATGAACTTACAATAGTTCCTGGGTTAATGCATTCAAATATGATATAGTCATCAACTATCAAATCATCAGCAGTGCATCTTTCATTTCCTAAAAAGTCATCCTCTCCACATTCATTGTTATCATTGCAGATAATTGGAGGGTTTGATTCATCATCATCTTTTGGGTCATAACTATCAGAATCTAATGGATCAGTCCAGCATCCTGGATCATACCTATCAATTAAATTATCATCATCATTGTCTATTGTATCTTCACATTGCTTTGGTTCTAAACATTCTCCATCAAGGCAGCCAAACTCACATTCTTCAACTAGTTCATTATCATCATTTTCAACACACATTGAAACAGCTGTATCTGGGTTTTCACACTCAAAACTAGTGATATCTTGGTATATGTTATCATCAATGCAATAAGGATCACTTTCCTCATCCTCTCCACAGTCAGAATCAACTGAACATACATTTCCAACAAAACCAATACAATCGATAAACATATCTCGTGCTTCATTAGTCCAGAAGTCACTCTCAATTATTCCAAAGAAACAGATATTACCTTTAGCATTTTTGCCATTTATAAGATTTGTTCCAGCATTAGCATAGCTTATTACATCACCAAAGTCATAATCAACTCCGCCAACATATGTTCTTGCAGCGCCAATCATTGCAGGTACTTTGTTTTCATCATCAAGATAATAATAGGGTATAGAAATAGGTCTGTTAGGATATTTAGCCCTAGTATAAACCTGTATAACTGTTTCATTTACCCATACAGATAAAGGATTGTTTGATGCCAATTGAGAAACTCCATCAAAATCAGTCAATCCCCAATCACGGCCATAGAAGTAGTTAGAGATAATAGAAGGATGATTATTAACAGGTATATCATCTTGGTTGCTGAATCTTTCATCACCAACATATAATAATCTGTAATCATCAAAGTCAGTCTGAGTTAAATCACTTTCGTGTATCAGCTCAACATCTAATCCCAGATCCTCAAAAACATTAATAACATTTTCATCAATCTTTGCTTCTTTTTTGTATATGTAAGCAACATCAGCAGCCAAGATTGTTTGAATTAACAGAATAAAAACTAAGAGTGCAAAAAGGGTGTTAAATATTTTCTTTCTTTTTTGAACACCTTTTGTCATTGCAGAATTAATAAATTAATCCCTATTTAAATCTGTCTTACCACTTTTTTCCGATAAAATAAATTATATTCCAGGATGGGATATTTATCAATATAATGAATAAGATAATATATAGAAATAAAAAATATAAACTGGAGCAATTTTATCGAATATAAAATGAAAATATGAAAATAAATTGGAAGAAAAAAATTAAATTCTTTTTTTGGTCAAGAAGTATCCTAAAAAATATATTTCAGAGGATATCATCCAAAGTAAAATAATAAGAAAATAATATAATTTATTTTATCCTGTCACAACCCTGCATGAATGTTATCTTCATGTTAGTTGCATTTATACCATCAACTGGTATCTGCGAGAGGTCTACAAATCCTCTCCTATTTTTTCCAAAAGTTATCATTGCATTAAGTGTTTGTTCCTCCCCTCTATCTATCTTATATTTTCCTGAAACAATCATTTTTGCACTGTCAGCAGTATTTTCAATTACTTCATCTATATCAAAATCATATTCAAATCTTTTTTTACCAAATTGTGAAGTAAGATAACCATGCCCAGTTGTAGCTTCTATATTTTTTCTGCTTCTTGATATAAAAAAGCTTAATTTATTATTCCTAGAATCAAAATCTGTGCCGTCTACTTGAATGTCCCCCTGAACTGCACGAACTGAACATCCTCTTAATATATCAGGAGGTAAAACAGTGATTCTTATGTCTTCTCCTCTTTCTACAATCTCTTCTCCATTTTCTTTTACAAGTATAATCCTGGTCTCATACAGACCTGCTGTGTAGTTATTTGTGTCAAGGTCTATCTTATATAAGAATAATCCCTCTGTATATCCATATCCATATCCAAAAGGAGCTTCACTTAGTTTTGTTATAGTTATTCCAGGACAATCTACTGGAGAAATAATTGTTCCATTTGGCATAAACCTGCACTCAATATTATTTGGTCCATTTAATCTAAGTATAAAATTATTTATTAAAACTGCTCCATCTTCTGCTTCTATCTCGATGGATGCATTAAAATTGACATCTTCTCCCTTGAATACATTATTATCAAAGACAATCAAAAGAAGATTAAACGCCTTTGCAGAACCAGTGTTTAATAATAATATTACTATCATACTCACAAAAATAAATGCTAGTATACTAGGTGCAACTCTCTTTTTCATGATGTCTATTATATGAACTTATATTTAAATTCTATTTATCAAATGAAAGTGGTAAAAACTCGAGGAAAAAACAAAAAATAATTAAAGTATTTACTGGCTAGAGACAAAATTATAGATATCAAAAAAACTACATATTTGTTTTGAGTTTTTAGGATGCAAGAAAATTCAATGAATTTTCTGCACGGAAAATCTAGGATTTTCCTGTGATCCAAAATCCAAAGGATTTATGGACATATTTAAATAGAATAAATTTCAAAACTTGATAGTAATTATAAATAAAAATGAAATGATACTGAAAAAACAACCAATAATAAATCTTGAAGAATTGGCGTGGAAATCTTTGGAAATAGTAAGGAGAGTAGGATTAGCAAATAAAAGCCATATTGATACAAGACTTATTGATTATGGTGAAAGATTACAATTATTTACAAATTACGAAATAAAAAGAGCTCAAAGAGAATATGAAAGGAATAATAGAAAATATTGAAGATGAGAGAAGCAATCAGATCAATGAAAATGAATATAGAAACATTTGAGGTGGATAAAAGACAAAGAGCTTTAGATAATCTTGAACTTGTAAGATTATTTGGAATAGATGACCCGGCAATTGATAGCGAATCTGTTAGATTTGGATTAGATCATAAATTATACACACAACAAGATTTAGTTAAGGCACATCAATATTCTATTCAAAATAAAATTGATCATTATAGTAAAAAATAAAAAAAAATGAATCTTAAGGGAAATGAATTCAGGCGCTTGATGAAGAATGCTGCCATAAAATATTTTGAGGATAATAAAATAGAATACAATTCTCAAAACAACTGGTGGCTGGAGATGATAGGAACAGAGATAGTGAGAAAAAATGCCCTGGGTGTGAGTTTACCTTTTCTGAATGGTAGAATTGGTCCTGTATACATAAGACGTCAAATAGTAAAATCCCTTGACAACATGGCAGAGTTATTCACAACCCATGGTCTTACATCATCCAAAGAACACGCAGAGCAGATAATCCCATTTTTAGCAGGACAAAAATCAACAGACCTGGAAGATTTTGATTTATGTTTAAGAGAAGTTCCATTCAACAGAGTTGGAAAAAATTACAGTTTGTTTTGGAGATACGCAGATATGGAAGACAAATTTTCTGCTATGAACAATAAATATCCTTAAATCTTTTTTAATTGAGAGTCAATAACATTATTTTGGTGTTCGCTCCAATCTTTGTCTTTGTGTTTTTTCATATAATCAACCCACCAATCAATAAATTTCAATCTCTCTTCAAAGTTTTTCTTTTTATCCTTTTCTAATTCATTCAGATCTATTTTAATATCCTTAATGCTTGCCATTTTCTAATAAACCGAACTTTCCGGAAACATTTAATTTTTCAAAGGAATAAAGCAACTCTTGTTTATTAATTTTTTCTTTTAGTAATCTATAGATATGTCTTGCATCCTCAATATCCTTGTCGCTCCCCAAAAATAATTTATAGGCTATTTGTAACTCTATAGGGGATATGTAGAGAATGTCTTTATTCAATAAAACCTTTATTTTATTATCATCAAAAAAACTCTGTGTTTGTTTGGAGTTTTTAGGATGATCCAAAATCTAAAACAACAAAATGACTACCCTATTCTAAAGAATAGGGTTTTAGATTTATGGACATAAGAGAATTTATCCAGCTCATTTTTGATGAATTTAAACTCCATATTTGGCAATGGCATACCTTTTCTTGCAAATCTTATTGCGTGTTCTGATAGTATCCCAAAGGCTTCCTCAGTTTTGGAGGTATTTAAGCATTCGAATTCATGTTTATGAATTTTATCCCATAATTTTTTAAATTTAACAGCATCCATTTTAGGAATTAACAAATCAACATCTTCAGTAGCTCTAGACCTTCCAAGTAATATAGAAACATAACCTGAAACTACTACATATTCATCAAGTAAACTAATAAAATCTATAACAAAAGAATCTAATTCATTTAGATTTCTGTTGATTTTTATCTCCTTCTTATCATAATCATATTCCATAATAGATACAATAACATTTAATTTTTAACATTATCTGTTCATCACAAAAAACTTTAAAACCATATAAACCATATAAATCACTATTATATTAATCAAAAAAATCAATATCATTAAAAAAAATGTCAAATATTCAGCAACAAACAATTAGAAGAAATACAAATACCTTTATTGGAAGGGATTTTCGTCCCCTGCTTTCTCCACATCAGCAAGTGATGCAGACACAGAAGCTAATTGACGAAACAATGATAATCAGCTATACAAGGGATTATGGGGATTTATTTTTTAGAAAATTAAGGGAATCTTATTCAGGTATACCAATGCACACAAAGTTCAGGAAAAAAAGAATAAATTATTTTTCAGAGGATTATGTAGGAAGAACAACATACAGCTTAACTTACTCTATAAGGGAAGGAAGTGGAATAGAGGATTTACTTAAAATTATAAGTCCTTTCACAAAGTCCTTAATAACCTTAAAAAGAGGACCTCTTGAAGATCAAACTGTGACTATTCATGATCAAGAATTAAGAAAAAGAGAAAATATATCAAGCATACAACAAATTGTAAATGAACTCAATAGTTTCGTGCCTGAATGTGATTTTGTTATTGACATGGGAACCGTAGAAGATTATATAAATAAATAAAAATATTAATCTTTCATTATAGAACCATAATGGAGCCCACCCTTAAATTTTTTCTTTTCTTGTAAAAAATGTTTTCTACACAAATAATTCCAACCTTTTCCTTCATATTTTCCTCCAAGAGCAAATAAATGGAAAAATGCTTATGAAGGAGTTATATCTCAGGAAGAATTTTGGTCTATATTTAAAGAAAGATAGTTTTGATTGATATTGGTTCAAGATTTTTATCTTTAATTCTTATTGAAGATTCTAATACCTCTAGTATGTCTTCTAGTTGATTTTCCCTAAGTTCCACATTTACTTTAACTCCATTTATAATCAATGGTTTAATATATCTTTTTATCTTCTTTTCCATTTTATATCAATTTAATATATTTATTTAAACATTCTGATTGGCTTATAAAAGAAATTACCCCAATCTTTTGTCTCATTTAAAGGTTAAGTTTAACATATTTATAAATTTACCCTATTTTTTGGTTTTATAACATATATTATTATATGAGAAATTAATTCTTAAAAAGTAAAGTTTTTATAGTAATAATTATTATATATATACTAGGGTAGGTTAGTCTACACTATCATATTAAACAAAATGGAAGGAAAGAATATTATATCACAAGAAGAACTTGAAGACTTGAAAAGAGAAATTGAAGGAATAAAGTCTACTATAGAAATACTCCAAGATAAAGACTTAATGGAACAAATAGAAGAAAGTGAAAAAAACAGAAAAGAAGGAAAAGAAATAAGAAAATTAACTATTTAGTATATTTTATGAGTGCCGATATATTCTATCCATATTATTCTTTTATAATCATCAATTTCATATATCATTCTAATATTTGATCCAAACCAACAAGCCCATTTTCCCTTTAATTTACCATGCAGAGGATGTGCTCCGCATTCTTTTCTTGGATCAGATTTTAGCTTTTCTAATTTATTCAAGATATCTCCCCTGCTTAGAATATAAGAATCTAACATCTTTTCTGTTTTTTTATTTGAAGTATAAATTTCATACATCTTGATTATAAACAATATCTATTAACCCTCAATTTTCTATTAATATCCAGTGAATTATATTTTATATACCTTCTTTATATTTTTCCTTTATCTCCAAAAACCAATTTTTATTACTCTCATAATAAATTATATAAAGTAACAAGTTATTATTCCACTAATTAAGTCCTATACTATGGAGAATTCTAAAATCAGAAAAACCTTTCGTGTGTTTTAGGTTTTTGGGATGCAAGAAAAAACTTTTATGGTTTTTTCTGCACAGAAAATCCTATAGATTTTCTTGTGATCCAAAATCTAAAACCACAAAGTTACTACCCTATTCTAAAGAATAGGGTTTTAGATTTATGGACATAACAAAAATTTATAAATCTAAGATATCTATTTTTAATATATAAACTTAAGATAATAAAATGGAAGAAAAGGAACTAAGTTGTAACGTATCCATATTAACAGAAGATATGGAAGATAAAACTGTTTATTTAGCAAGATGTGAAGAATTAAGTATTAGTGATTTTGGTGATACGCCTGAAAAAGCAATAGAACATCTTAAAATAGCTATGAGAATGCTTTTAGAGGAAGAACCAGGAAAAAAAGAATTCGATATATTCTAAAAAGAGAAGACTTATAATATTCAACCAAATATTTAAAAATATCCTTCGTTTAACAATAATATGAAAAGTTATGATTATGAAGAAGATTTAGACATATTGTATATATATAATGATAACCATGATAAAGAAAAAGTTTTTAGTAATCTTGTCTTTGGAAATATAGTCATTGATATAGGCAAAGAGGGAAATGTTTTAGGGATTGAAATAGATTGCCCCTCAAAATTATTCAGATTTCCAAGCGAACAATTAAAGAATCTTAAAACTGCTAAAATTCTGGTTACAAAAATAGATAATTTTCTAACTTTAACAATAGTTATTGCAACAGAAATAAAAGAACATTCTTTTCAATTTGCAGTTATAGAAGAATCTAAAAATAAAATTCCTATTGTTTCTTATTAAATTCTCTTTTCATCCATTTTTGAATTTTTTTATATAATTTTTTATCCTGTTTGGTATAATCAAAATAAGCATTAAAAAACTTAGGAGGTGTTTCATCCAAATAAAAACAAAGAACTAAACATTTAGTTTCATCTAATTTATACCTGAATGAATATTTAAATCCTTTTTTAGCAGGTCTTTTAAAAACCCCGATTATTTTTTCAAATTGTGGGAAAACTTCTTTTATGCTCTCTATTTCAACAGGATGTTTTATATAACCTCCTCTATCATAATAAGGATGGATTCTGAAATCCTCAAACCTTCTTATTTTAAGGAAGTCAATTTTCTCTTTCTCTTCTTCTTTTGTTAAAGGAATATCTATATCTTCCCCATCCATTTGATATTTCTAACCTCAATTTTTTATTATATATTATATGTATAAGCAATATATAAGCTGTTGTTAACAAATCCTGCCTAACAAACATATATCTCCATTATCCTCCAACATATCTTATAACAAATAGTATATTAACAACAATCATATTTATAATAAACCTGCAAGCTATTATGATTAACATGAAAAAAGACGTGAGTTCCATATATAATCCTAAGATATTCAATAATCCCAATATCTCCAATATTTCTAATAAAAATAAACCATCTCAAAGCCAAAATATAAAACAGCAAATAAACCAAGATATAATCATCCCTAAGCCAATTAAGCTCATAAGTTTTTTCTTGCATCCTAAAAACCAAAAACAAACACAGGGTTTTTTTGATTCTCATAATTAAGTTCTATACCACGAAGAATTCTAAAGATAGGAGAAAATATTTTTTATAATCTGGCTTCAGGATTTCCTATAAGAGTTTGACCATAATAGTTATTCCATAATATTTCTGCCATATTTTCAGAATCTTTATCATTACTCAATAAAAGTTTATTAATTTCTTTAAGCATTGCTTTTTTTGAATTTTCATCGGCTTCCTGCGCTGTTTGGCCTTTGATTAAACCAATAGGAACTCTATTAGAAGTATCAAAATAAACTTTTGCGATATTATCTTTTGCAGGACTATTTGACCAAGTAGTATCAATTAAAAACATAAAAGGAATATCATATCCAATAAAACATCCTTCTTTATTTTCTTTCATACAAGAGTTTCCTAATACTGATGCAGACCAGCAGGAACGCGCATAATTAATTCTGTTGTTTAATATGTCCCAATTAGTTTTATCTATTATTACCTGGTTTTTATAACCAGTTATTCTATCAATCTCACCATGTCCATTAAAAACATTCATCTTATAATTGTAAGATTTTATTCTTTGTTCAACATTTGATTTTATAACTTCTTTATTATTTATTTTATGACATTTTATACCTCTTTCATCACATTCTTTTATTATTGGCCAAGAAAAAACCGTCAAGTATTCTGTCACATCATCAGATTGAGGCAATGTAATTAAAACTCCTTTGTTCATTATAAGGTATTAAGAGCTTTTGTTAATTCTCCACTTGATTGAGCCCTCAAGAAATTAAGATGTACCTGTATAATCCTCTTTCCTATATTGTCACCTTCTTTAACATGTTCTATCATTTCATCTTTATTCAAGCTTCCATCAGAACCTATAGAAAGTTTAAGGTGAGGAGACATTTTAGCTTCTATCCTAGCTATTATGAGTTCTTTTATCTTTTCATTAATTTCAATATTATTGGAGTTAGGATTATTTCTCATATTATACTTGTATCATTCAGGGTATTTAATATTTTCTCTGAAAATTTTGTATTATTTCTTATTTCGAAATAAGAAGAATCCCATGTAAAAGTTTTTCCATCAACAACAGCAATTATCTCTTTTCTAAGAGTTTCTGGGATATCCGCATAGATACTCAGAAATTTCTCTCTAAGGTTTTTCATATATTATTATATACATCTAACTTTAAAAAACTAATCATGTATCTCATTTACAAAATTGGTATTTCTTCATTATCCTCCAACATATCTTATAACAAATAGTATATTAACAACAATCATATTTATAATAAACCTGCAAGCTATTATGATTAACATGAAAAAAGATGTGCCTGTTTTAGGTAATTATAATAATCCTCAGCAAATTAATTCTAATCAAAATAAATCAAATCAACAAAGTAAATCAAATCTAATACTGACAAAGAGTATAAAACTGATTGTCCAGATTCCGGCATATAATGAACAGGATACAATAGAAAATGTCATCAGGGAAATCCCAAGAAAAATTAATGGAATTAGCGAAGTAAAGATTCTTGTTATTGATGATGGCTCAACAGACAACACAGCAATAACAGCG
>Ga0209542_10017150_pt1 | contig 11916 bp, 14 predicted proteins | sample RifCSPhighO2_01_FD_184028 | JGI IMG/M metagenome (GOLD analysis project Ga0209542, IMG submission 184028) | Soil microbial communities from Rifle, Colorado - Rifle CSP2_plank highO2_0.1 (SPAdes) (version 2) | ecosystem: Environmental > Terrestrial > Deep subsurface > Rock core/Sediment ...
ACCTTTATATATCACCTGTTCATTCTAACCTATATCGGTTGATCTAAGATCAACTAAGCATATAACTTACATTCAGTACATCGGGTTCAGGGGGTTTTAGAACACCTCTTCCTTCTGAACCCGAATACTTTTCACAATGGAAGACGAAAAACCGAAAGAAGAAACTCACGATGAAAACGCTGAGCTCCTTGACCTGTTGAAACGAGTTCAGGCGGACTTCGAGAATTACAAGAAAAGAGTGGAGAAGGAAAACCATGACGTACGAAAATACGCGGCGAAAAACATCCTCGTCAAATTCCTTCCCACCCTTGATCACTTTGAGCTTGCGCTTAAACACAAAGAATCAAAGGAAGAATTCGTTAAAGGCGTTGAGCTCATTTATGCCCAACTCGTCGATTTGCTCAAGCGGGAAGGCATTCAGCATATTGAAGCTGAAGGAAAACCGTTCGATCCTCATATGCATGAGGCATTAATGGCAGAGGCTTCTGAAAAACCCGATGGAGAAATCCTCGAGGAATTCCAGAAAGGCTATACGCTCAATGGCCGCGTCATTAGGCCAAGTCGAGTAAAAGTCGCAAAAAAGACTATTTCCGGGGTCGGTCCGGCGGAAAAACCAGAAACCGGCGCCGCCCGGCCGGGGGTTGCCCCATCCGGGGTGGCCGGGGAGCAGCGAAGCTGCGACGGCGGCCGGGATAAGCAGAATCAGAATAAAGAACGGGAAGAATCCAATTCACAATAATCCTATTCCACAAACAATATAAACCTCATCCCTTTGTGTGGAATCATGAGCATTCCATATGTGGGGATTACAAGGAAAACACCGAAGCAGGACGCAATAAAATACGGTAATTGCGACAAAGGCAAGGCATGCACGTCGTGTTCGCACGCGTGCACGATGTCCTCCGGATTTTTAGTCGGGGACGATTTTGCCAAATTAGCAAAGCATTTGGGAGTTACGGAAGCGAAGCTCAAGATGAACTGGCTTGAGTCTGTCCGCTTGTACAACAAAACGATGTGGCGCCCGAAGCTCCTGAGGGAGTCAGGAAAACCGTATGGGCAATGCGTCTTTTATGACGATCATGAGAAATGCACAATACACGCAATCAAGCCGCTGCACTGCAAAGTCTCCACATGCGGCACGTATGGAGAACAGCTTAGTCATTGGTTCATGCTCAATCATGTCATCGATGCGAATGACCCCGTGGCGGTTCGAGAATGGGCACAGACGCTCAAGCATCACCCCACAATTCCAGGAGGAGAGCTTCATGAAATCGTCCAAGATGAGGACAAGCTCAAGAAAGTCCTGGGATATGAGATCTTGCATCAATAATTTTTCTAAACCTTTGGAGGGAGAATATGGCTGTAGCTAAAGCTATTGGAATTGATCTGGGAACGACGTTCAGCGCTGTTGCTGTGATGGAGGCTGGAAAACCAACCATCATTCCGAGCGCAGAGGGCGATAGGACAACGCCAAGTGTAGTTTCAATAAAGAACGGAGAGACAATTGTTGGAAAAGTGGCGAGGAATCAGGCAATTTCGAATCCGGAAAACACAATCAGAAGTATCAAAAGGCACATGGGGGATCATGGCTTCAAAGTGCAAGTTGACAAAAAGGAATTCACGCCTCAGGAAATCTCAGCGAAGATTCTGCAAAAATTGAAGAGAGACGCGGAAGCGTACCTTGGACATGCAGTCAAAGACGCTGTCGTGACCGTTCCCGCGTATTTCAATGACGCGCAGAGGCAGGCGACAAAAGACGCGGGAGTCATCGCGGGATTGAATGTACTGAGGATCATAAACGAGCCAACCGCTGCAAGTTTAGCATACGGACTTGACAAAGAAGGCTCAAAAACGATCATGGTGTTTGATTTTGGCGGAGGAACATTTGACGTTTCCATTCTTGAATTAGGAGAAGGTGTTTTTGAAGTCAAAGCGACCTCAGGAAACAATCACTTGGGCGGTGATGATATTGATGATGCCATTATGGACTGGCTCGCGATTGAGTTCAAAAAGCAGCAGGGTGTTGATTTAAGAGAGGACAAGACAGCTTTACAAAGATTAAAGGAAGCGGCTGAGAAGGCGAAAATCGAACTCTCGTCCGCGCAATCCGCTTCGATAAATCTTCCGTTCGTCACGGCCACTCAAAAAGGGCCGTTGCATTTGAATGTTGAATTGACGAGAGCGAAATATGAAAACCTCATCGCGGATATTCTGGACAGGCTGAAAGGCCCTACGATTCAGGCGATGAAAGACGCGAAGCTCACCGCAAAAGACATTAACAAAGTCCTTCTTGTTGGAGGCTCAACGAGAATTCCAAAAGTTCAGCAGATCGTGAAGGACATTACGGGAAAAGATGGCGATAAGACCGTTAACCCCGATGAGGCAGTTGCGTTAGGCGCCGCGATTCAGGCAGGAATCCTCGCGGGAGAGATTAAGGATGTTTTACTTCTTGACGTTACGCCATTAAGCCTTGGCATTGAGACGCTTGGTGGAGTGTTCACGAAGCTCATTGACCGCAACACGACAATTCCAACGAAGAAGTCTCAGGTGTTCTCCACAGCATCGGATAATCAGCCTGCCGTTACGATTAATGTATTGCAGGGAGAAAGACCAATGGCGTCTGATAATAAAAGCCTTGGACGGTTTGATCTCGTCGGGATTCCGCCGGCGCCAAGAGGCATTCCACAGGTTGAAGTCACGTTTGACATTGACGCGAATGGCATTGTCAATGTGAGCGCGAAGGATCTCGGAACGGGAAAACAGCAGCAGATTACCGTTACGGGAGGATCCCGCCTCAGCGATGAGGAGATTAAGCGCATGCAGAAGGAGGCGGAATCGCACGCTGAAGAGGATAAGAAGAAGCGTGAGGAGATTGAAGCTTTAAATCAAGCGGATTCATTGATATACTCCTCGGAGCATTTGTTCAAGGATCTTGATGGCAAAGTCGACAAGGAAAAGCTCGATGAGGCGAAGAAAGAGATTGAAGCCTTAAAGGAGCTTATGAAGGGCAAGGACGCGGCTAAGATTAAGAAAAAGTTCGAGGAGATCAATGAGAAAATACAGAAGCTCTCCATCGAGCTCTATGAGAAAGCGAAGCAGCAAAAACCCGCTGCCGAAGAAGAGCCAAAGGGCGACAAGAAGGATGATGAGGATAACGTCGTTGACGCAGAGTTCGAGGATAAGAGCAAAAAAGAAAAATAAACGGGCATTTCCCGCGCCGCTCGGCCGGGGACGCCCCATCCGGGGTGGACGCCGAGGCAGAACCGAGCGCGTCTAGGAAAACCGAGTTTTCCGTGGCCGAGGAGCACCGAAGGTGCGACGGCCGCGGGAAATAAAGCAGTTTCCTCAACACCACACAATCATGCATCGCAAGAACCGAACATTTAAGAAACACCGCTCACTCATTCCCATATGACAAAAGATTATTACAAAATCCTTGGTGTGGGCAAGAACGCTTCGAAAGAGGAAGTGAAGAAAGCGTATAAGAAGCTTGCAAAGCAGCATCACCCTGACCTGAACAAGGATCCGGGGGCCACTGAAAAGTTCAAGGAGATTAATGAGGCGGCTTCTGTCTTGGGCGACGATGAGAAGCGCAGGCAGTATGACCAATTCGGCGATGCTGACGCGTACAAGAGAGCTGGCGGCGCAAGTTTCTCAGGCGCTGACTATGGTGATTTCGCAAATTTCGCTTCGCATTTTGACTTTGATGATATCTTTGACAGGTTCTTTGGCGGAGGCTTTTCCGGGTTTGGCGGGAGACGTCAGAGGAGAAGGAGGGGTTCAGACCTGTTGTACGAATTAGAAATCACTCTCGAAGAGGCATTCGCAGGCGTGAAAAGAACGCTTGAGTTTCCCAAGTTGGAAACATGCAGCTCGTGCAAAGGGTCTGGGGCGAGGTCAAAAGAAGATATCGCAACCTGCCCTGACTGCAACGGTTCTGGAATGCAGACACGAGTGCAAAGAACACCATTTGGCATGTTTCAAACCACAGCTCCCTGTCATAAATGTCGAGGCCGCGGTCAATACATCAAGCACGAGTGCGAAAACTGCGATGGCACAGGAGTAGTACGAAAGAAGAAAAAAATGGAAGTCAAGATTCCCAAAGGCACATTCGAGGGTTTACGTTTAAGAATTTCAGGTGAGGGCGAACCAGGAGATTCAGGAGCTGAGCAAGGCGATTTATATGTTTTAATTCATATCGCTCCGCACAAGATCTTCGAGCGCCGCGAAAATGATTTGTACGTTGAAGTTCCGCTCAGTTTTGCCACAGCTTCATTAGGCGGAGAAATTGAAGTGCCTACAATTGAGGGAAAAGCGACACTCGCAATCCCTGCAGGAACGCAAACGCATACCGTTTTCAGAATGAAAGGCAAAGGCATGCCAGACGTGCATGAACACGGCCATGGTTCTGAGCTCGTTCGTGTCATGATCATGACGCCTGAAAAACTCACAGCAAAGCAGAAAAAGCTTTTAGAAGAGTTTGATGGCGAAGTAAAGTCAAAGAAGTTTGGATTGTTTTAATTATTGGTTAAAAGTTGGTCGTGTTTGCGCTAGGTATATTAGGTGATTACTGATGGCCTCATCTATACTATTCACTAGTTCTCTCACTTGCTGATTCTGTGTAATCATGGCCCGCTCTTTCTCGGCAATAGTTTCCAGGCTTATCAGCGTCGCTTCAGTACTTTGAGCCAAAGCTTGATTTTTAGCTTGTTCATTTCTATGTTTAAGGGAGAGATTTGCGAAGCCAAAGTATCCCGCAATTTCGCCTACTTCAATAAAAAGAGATGGAATGCCGGTATGGTCACCAATATAATCAGCTACAGAGTATCCTGTTGTAAGTCGAGCAAACCAATCCGCGAGAAGCGTAACGCATCCAATTCCAAAAGCCCACTTCTTCGTTCTATGCATAGATGATTGAGCTGCATACGAATCGCGCAGCTGTTGTAGTGAGGTGATATAATCTGGGTTTGTTTCCATCATATTGCAAGCATGTGTCGCTTTAAAAACCTTTCCATTATCCTCACTCACCGATTTTGGAGTTTGCCGAGATTAAATCAAAGAAGTTTTGGGTTGTTCTGAAGTCTAAAATGTAACTACTTAAGCGTGGCTAATAATTACTAAGTTTTATAAACAGGATTCAATTACCCTGCACCATGGCTAGCCTTGAGCTCGATCTGCGGGAACGAATACTGCTCTTGTCGCAAGAAACAATCTCCACGATAACGTCACATGAGGACAATAGAACAGAAACGCTTCATCCTCTGGATATCGAAGCGCTGTTCACGATGCATGGCCAACTCATGAGCCTAGGTGAATTATGCCAACTTTATCTGGGGCAGCATCCCGATGACTTTGAGATCCAAGAAGTGAGAGATACAGTCGGTAGGGCCACACTGGAGTCCACAAACGAAATTGGGAAGTTCGCGGAAACGATCATTGAGCCAAGGAAAGCTCCTTGTATCACCAAAGCTGAGGACGTGGCGCCTTCCAACTTTGATGCCTTGCTCGCTCTTAATCCGGAGCTGCAAAAATGGATTGAAGGAGTCCATCGCAAGGATTTTCCATTTCCTTATCTCGCCATGGCGATCGCGCAATTCATCTCGACTGATGACTTGGACGATAAAGGCGCTTTTGTACGGGAAAACCTGTTTGCATTTTATAATCCCGCAGCAGGGGTGTATAAGGCCGCGCGGAAACAAAAGTACAGGCATGTCTCCCCGATCAATAGGGATGATCTTACTGGAGGACTTTTGCGGTCTCTTGAGCATGCTTTGAAAACCGCGGGCGGAGAAAAGCGCGCAGTACGTCTTCCCGTTGATGCGAAGCACTTCAGAGCAGGATATTCTCCAGATATAGATATACGCGCTGCACGGGACGAAGATGTGCTTGGAACACCAATAGACATTCTGCGTTGCACGACCGTTATTCCACTCAGTAAAATCAAGAAAGGGACCGATATTAGAAATATTGTAGATATTGTTAAAAGCGCGCTGTATAAATATGTACGGAGCGGTTCCTTGATCCTCTATCCGACTCTTTCCGCATGTCCAGAATACGTACAGCGATTTGGTGTGGACGTGTCCTCCATAGCTGACAAGGGGATTGATTTTACGGAATTGATCGCCATCCATGGCACCGCGAAAATAAGCGGGGAGAGCATTACTCTCCGATACAGGATATCTCCTTATTTGGATCATTTCATGGAGACTATGCTCTCAAATAAATCCATGCAGGCAGAAGCGGATGCTCAGCCCCTGAGGATCATTGGCAAATGGCACATCGCTCACCTTTCACAGGAGGGATTGCGCTCATCCTCGGAGGATCCTAAACTGCAGGAATACCAACAACAGAGAAGGGCAGAGTTCGAGGCAAATAACGGAAGCCTTATAGGTATATGGGAATATATTCGTGATCAATGCCGGGATGAGCTCGAGCGCCGCATGAAAGGGGTGTATGAAAGAAAGCTCACTACGCATGAGCAGGCGGCAGCGGAAAAACCCACTCCCGAAAACGTATTTAGGCTGGGAATCTTTCAAGCCTTGGCCGCCTACGAAAAAGGTGCGAATCTCGTGAATCAGGCGATTCGCATGGGCATCCTTGAGCAGGAAGTTCCAGTACTCTTTGGCATGGCAGTGAAAAAGAATCACAATCCCCTGGAAGGGTATAACCACAACGTTAAGTGTAGTCTCTGATTGTAGATGATATAAAAGGATACTTAATTTTGCAGGCGTTAATCTTGGAGGGTTTTAATTCTCCTCGACAATTTCACGGCCCATTTCTGCATACGCTTGGGCCATGACCTCTAAGCACCTCGTATTCGCTTCTGAAGCTTTCTGCGAAGCGTGACATAATGTTGCAATCATGCCAAATTCCACTACTGAGATCCCATAGGCTATATGGAGCGCGTACTGTGGGGCATTGAGTATGGACCGAAAGGCTTCAAGAGCAGAAATTCCAGTTGCATAATAACATACTGCATCCACAATGGACAAAGCGGCTAATGTTGTGAAGATCCGTTTCCCAGTCTTTGCCTGGCGCATATCATTGGTAAATACTTCAATCTGTTGCACAATCTTGTCACGCTGAGCGTCATCTCTTTGTAGCTGTGATTCAATGCCCATGCGCTTTTCAAAGTGCAAAATCGCTTAAAAACCTATTGAAAATTGCAGAGGCTCCACATGCAATTTTCAATTCCAAAAACATAGCACTTGAGAGCGGCAATAAGTGGGATTTTTGTTATCTAAAAACATGCCTTCCCTCAAACAATAGAAAACAATTCTTGCAGAGCCATTTCAGCTCAGGATTGCCTCTCACCTCTCCGCCGCACACTGGGCATCCTCGCTGTATGAGCATCACTTTCATCCCTATCCGCGAAGGAGAAAACTGGTGTTTAAAAGTGTTTGGAAAAGGATTATAAATGATTGATTATTGTTCTCTTCAATGTATATCCTCAAACGCTATGGAGAGTCACGAAAAGATACCTGTCCTTTCTGTGAAAAGCATGGAACCACGCTGAATGAGCAAGGGATTCCCACATGCAGTGATCATAAAGGCAGGTCGTTAGAGCTCAAGTGCGTATGTGGGCAGTGGCTTGACATCAAGAAGGGAAAATGGGGCGCATATGCTCAATGCATCCGCTGTGGCAATATGAACCTGAAAAAAGCCCTGGAGATGCACGTTCCTGAAAAACCGATGGAAGGTAAGAAAGATCCTCCCAAACCTCATGTACCGACTGAAATCACGGTGCGATCAGATGAGGTTGATTTTCTGTGATTCAGCGCAAATACTTTTCCGCATCATTCAATTCCTGAGATTCAGCAAACTCTTGCTCTTCTATCGCTTTCTGCACCGCATCTATCATGAGCTCGTCCCTGCCGTGGTCAATAAGCTTCTTTGCGATGATGATTCTCTCCTTCTCAGACACGTCCGGATCTCTTGAGATCGTTATTTGCTGATTAAACTCCAGCATCGCGGCATCTGTTTTCTCCATCTCTTCAAGGAATATCTTTGCGAGCGCCTCTTTATACGCTTTGTATGCGGGTCTATCCTTCTCATCCATCACAAATCCTTTGCAGCAGCCGCATCCCGGCTCCAAAACCTCTTTCATTTTCTCTTTGGGAGCATCTGCCAAAATCCAGTACGGAAACAAGCGGCAGTTCAATGGCCTCGCAGAGTAAATAGTGCACCTATTATCCTTCCGGAATCTGCAGGGGATATGCAGGCCAAGCTCAACATCAATATTTTCGGAAGCGTCTCCAAACGGCTGCAATCCAATTTGATCCGAGAACAATTCCTTCACGGTTTTTCCCCTGTGCCTACAAATCCTTTGAATGTCTCCAAGAGTCAATCCAATCTGCGTACTTGGATTTGTGCAGCACTCTCCTGAATGGGTGCATGTGAATTTCATTGTAGCGGCTCAATATGAAAGAGGACATCTCCCTTCGCGATATGGTCTTCAGAATTGCAGCAGACTCGTGCTATCCTCCCTCGCTCTGCAGGAAAGTCGTCCGTGACGGTTAGGGTGACATCGATGTACGTTTTATTTACTTCGAGCAAACAGAGAACCGACTTTTTATCCACCTCGCTGCCAATTTCAACAAAGGGCGGGTGATCTGGCCCAGGACATAGATATAATATACCCTGAATCGGTGCCTTAAACTGGTAATGATTCGAATTGGGCTCTACGGCTTCATGTGCTGGAGTCGGGATAAACTGGGGCGGCTCAACCCGCAACGTAATAAGCGGCTGGCTATATTCTACAGGAGCGCCATGACCAAGTACTTTCTCCACAACTCCATCGATACTCGCGTGAATGTCTATGGACAGACCCAAAGAGACTATTCTGCCAAGAGAATCGCCCCTATGAATAGCAGCCCCAGACTCGGGAGGATCATGATAAAATCCAACATGACCTGAGCACACCTCAACGTAATGTCTTTCCAAAATTGGCCCTTGGTTTTCCCCCATCGTACTCAGGTTTTGCTATCCAACATAATAAATTTACGCAAATGAAGAACAACCTTTATAAATCCAGCGTGCTTCAAATCACGTATGTATATCTCTCAGCAGCGCATTACCATTATTAACGTTCGGAAGCCTTCATATAGAAATATTAACGACGAGCTGCAATGGTTTGGAACGTCGCTAGGATTATTCAATCTCCGGGACAAAGACAAAAGCTGTTTTAGAATTTTCATCGAATTGCTCAAGGCCGCGAGAACAAAAAAAGGGCTTACGAGCGATGAGCTCGCTGAAAAACTCAAGCTTACAAGAGGAACTGTCATTCATCATCTCAATAAGCTCATGGAATCAGGCCTCGTGATCCACAGCAAAAATCAGTATTTGCTGCGCGTGGACAATCTGAAAGCGCTTATCGAGGAAGTGGAAAAAGACATCCAAAGAACAACGACGGATCTCAAAAAAATTGCGGAAGACATTGACAAGTGGATTGGACTATGAGTAAGGAACTTCTCGGTGGGCAGGCGGTTATCGAAGGAGTCATGATGCGCTCCCAGCAGCATGCGGTTACCGCAGTGCGTACGCCAAATGGAAAAATTGTATTGCGCAAGGAGACCATAAACCCCCGTCCAGGGCTCTGGAAGCTCCCTTTTTTTCGCGGGATGTACAACATCATTGAGATGCTCGCCGTGGGCATGCGCGCGTTAATCTGGTCTGGAAATCAATCATTGCCCAAGGAAGAGCAGGAGCCTATGCGCCCAAAGGATATTGTTCTTCTCATCGTGATCTCCTTCGCATTCGGAATTTTTTTATTCGTCGCGCTTCCGTATCTTCTTACGTTCATGCTCGGCTTGGAGGAAGAATCTAGGCCTATCATCTTCAATATTGTTGACAGTGTCATTAAGATCGTCATCTTCATAGCGTATCTCCTGCTTATTGCGCGCATGGCGGACGTGAAAAAGCTGTTTCAGTATCATGGCGCGGAGCACCAGTCCGTACATTGCTTGGAAGCGAAGCTTCATCTCACGGTCAAGAATGTCCAAAAATTCAATCCTGAGCATCCGAGATGCGGCACAAGCTTCCTTATCCTTGTCATTATCGTCGCCATTATTGTGCTCAGCCTTCTGCCTGTCGCGGTTATGTACCTGTTTCCCGGTTTTGTTGAGCAACCGTTTCTCCTCCGCAGGCTTATCCTATTTACATTGCGCATTCTCATGATCGCGCCCATTGCCGGAATCGCGTATGAACTCCTGAGGTTCAGCGCCACGCATCAGGGAAGTGTGTTTTTTAGGCTACTTTCCGCGCCAGGAATGTGGACGCAGCTCATTACAACGAAGAAGCCAACGAACAAGCAGGTTGAGGTCGCGATTCAGGCATTACAAGAGGTATTGAGGCTTGAAAAAACGAATATCAAAACCACTTCAAAGTAGTAATTTGCAATGTCCCTTTTTCGTATATTTATATATGATTTTACACAAAGCTTTATATATGTGTAATAACCGTATCCTGTGTATTACTACTTGAGGTGAACAGACCATGGCTGAAAAACTGACCTTCTATGACGTGAAGGGAAAGAAGAAATTCGATGCCACCGAATACAAAATCGTTGTCAAGAAAGGACGCAGATTCGCTGTCGCAAAAGCTCCTTCAGGAATTGAAGCGTATAGAATAATGGGAAAAGCGTAAGGCTTTTTTATTTTTTTATTGTCTTTTTAAGATACTCCCGTTCTCCAGAGCATATCAAAATATTCTTGATACGATGCAGCAACAGCTTTGCTTTCAATGACGAACGCGTGGGGAGTTTCTGCAAAAACGATCGAGGCAACAGTCTCTCCATATAAGAACGTGGCAACAGGGGGTGTGATGCTTTGTTTCAGAAACCGCTTGCGTCCATGAATGGAATGTGCATACTTGCTTCCTTTGAGAGAGGAGTCTAACAAAATTCTTGCTTGAATGTTTTTTGATTTCTTCTGCTTCTGAAAATATAAAAAGTAAGGCCCTAAAAGCTCTCCGAATGACCCCCTCGACGCCAGCGCGCAATACTGATGATGCTGCAGGATTTCCTCGAAAACACTTTTAATCCCTCGAACTCCCTGCACGATCCGCGATGATTCCTTGTGCAACGCACTCTGCTCGAATGCTTTTAGTTGTCGAATAAGCCCTGCCGCGTTTTTTTGTTTTTCTTCCAGCTCCCGCTTTTTTGCCTCAAGCGTCTCGAGAAGGCATTCTGGACGGGCAGCTTGGAAGTGCTTTGTTTTTTGCTTAATAATATATGTAGCAAGACCTTTCTCCATGAGCCGCTTCAATCCGTCATACACCGTTGCGCGGTGCAACTCTGTCTTCTTTACGACAGGACCTGTTGTTGTGCTTCCCAGTTTCAACAGCGCGACATAGATACGGCCTTCGATCGGAGTTAATCCAAATTCGGTAAGCGACGTTTCGATCATTTCAACTACAAACGAACTACATCTTATAAATGTTGTCATGTGAGATGACTACAAATATTAAAGAGCTCAACCGTACTATCCAATGAGTGGTGATTTTCAATGATCGGAATCAAGCCGGCAATGTTGGGTGATGAACCCGGGAAGATTTTAGTCGTATGGGAAGGAGCGCCACAAGTTAAGTACTCCTCAGATCATCCACGTGTCATTGAACTTGCCGACCCCTTTGCTGGATGGCAGTCTACTGTAATCCAGCCCTCGATCTACATTTGGGTTGAGGCCCTTGTGCATTCCGACAGTCTCGATTATCAGGCGCGCTGTCCTGCAACAGGGATACACCCTTGCCTATTTAGGTATAACACCTTTGAAGCGCGGTCACAGGCTCTTGTAACCCTTGAAACACGATTGATGGCCATAAGACTATTGGAGCAATTGCCCATGTATTCTCGCCACCTTCATTACCTAGTGGATGATGTCGCTTTTTTGGGATTAGAGACGTTTGGTCGCGGTGCTG
>Ga0209542_10017152_pt1 | contig 11915 bp, 12 predicted proteins | sample RifCSPhighO2_01_FD_184028 | JGI IMG/M metagenome (GOLD analysis project Ga0209542, IMG submission 184028) | Soil microbial communities from Rifle, Colorado - Rifle CSP2_plank highO2_0.1 (SPAdes) (version 2) | ecosystem: Environmental > Terrestrial > Deep subsurface > Rock core/Sediment ...
GCTGCAGCAGCGCATGAAAAGCAACGGGCTGCGAGATTATGCTGATCAAATTGTTGATGCGCTTGCGTTGTTTGAAAAGCATCCTGAGCTGATTCCGCGATATGACCATGTACTTGTTGATGAATACCAGGATGTGAATGCGCTGCAGATCAAGCTGCTGGATATGATTGCGCCGCCGCACTTGTTTTGTGTTGGTGATCCCCGCCAGAGCATCTTTGGATGGCGCGGCTCGGATGTATCATTCATTCTTGATTTCCAGAAGAAAAATGAGAATGTGGCAATTGTTGCGCTGCGGGACAACTATAGGTCATGCACAGGAATTGTTTCACTAATGAATGCGGCAATAGCACCGATGAAACTGCCTGCGCTGCAGGCGGTGAATGATGGGAAGGGGACAGTTCAGCTCATGGAGTGCGTGAATGAAATTGCAGAGCATGATTTTGTTGTGCAAAAAATATTGAAAAGCGGCGTGCAGCGGCATATGATTTTTGTGCTCGCGCGAACACATCGCCAGCTGAAGGAATTAAGTGAGCGGATGAAACTGCTGGGCGTGAAGCACATCATAAGAAGTGAGGAGACAGAATTAAGGGCAGCTATGGCTGATGAAGTTGTGCTTGCGACGGTGCATGCCATCAAAGGAATGGAAGCGCACACTGTTTTTGTTATTGGCTGCAATGTCCAGTCGTTTCCATGCAGAGCAGGCGACCATCCCGTGGTTGATTTAGTGAAAGATAACCATTATGACGCTTTTGAGGAGGAAAGGAGGCTGTTTTACGTTGCGCTCAGCAGGGCGCAGCATGAGCTGTATATGACATATACAGGAACAGTGACACGTTTTGTGACGCATGAAATGAAGAAGCTGCTCGAAGAGCCGCGGGTGAAAGTGAAAGGAGATGCGTTTGAACGGCTGCGCTCATGGCGAGCAGAGATTGCACGCGAATTGAATGTGCCGCCCTATGTTATTTTTCACGACAGCGTGTTGTTGGAGATTGCGACACGGAAGCCTGTGACACTTGAGGAATTACAGGAGATTAAAGGTGTCGGGCCAGTAAAATTAATGAAGTATGGGATGAGATTACTGGAATTGGTGTAGACAGATTTAATAATGATAAAATAAATCAAACATCATGCCTAAGAAACAATCCAAAACAGAAGCATTGCAGATCGTTGTTGAACTGTTTAAGGATGCGGAAAAGCAATTCAAACAGCAGCCGGCAAAAGCACATCTCGCTGTCAAAAAGGCACGGCGCATCGCGATGAAGCACAAGCTCAGGATGCCGCGCGAGCTGAAACGTCGATTCTGCAAGCATTGTTATCATTATTTGCAGCCTGGTGTGAATGCGCGCGTGCGCGTGCATGATGGGAAAGTGATTATAACCTGCTGGGAGTGCAAGCACATCGTACGAATTCCGATTAAATACCTCGGAGTTTCCATCCTCAGTAGAGGGTGGAAACTCTGATGGTGCTCAAGAACCACCAGTAATTAGAATGGTGGTTCTTGACAGGTGCATGTTTTATATACCCTCAGCTTATTTTTTTCTTCATGCGTTTGATGAAAAAAGTGCTCATTGCAGCTGCAGGACTTGCAATAACAGCGGGAGCGATTTTCAGACCGGAAAAGGAATTTCACTTGACGTTTGGAAAAGAAAATATTGGCTACGTTCTGGGCGATCCATACCTAAAATCTGAATGGGGAATGAGCGATATGAGCAAGGGCTACGCACGGATGGATTTTTATTCACCAACGGGAAAAGGAGTTGCAGAAATCTATTGCGAACGAGGTCTCCTTCATCCTCAGCCCTGGTACGCTCGGCTCGCTGCGCGTATTGACGAGAACACAACCCTTGGTTTAGGAAGAGCACGTATGGCTGCTGTCATCCATTACGATGACGGTCGGAAGGACGAGATTTATGATGATGGTATTGACGGTTCCGTAGAAAAGCATAATACATACTCTCCCATGACGAGCCCATGGATTTGCAGATTTCAGCGGCGCACATCTGAAGTCGAACAAACTGAGGTTGCACTTTTTGGCAATGGCATTCTTTTGTATGGTGTAGAACGTTATGATGTTAAAAATCGGTCGACGGCTAGTCATGTTGATGTGTATCTGATGAGTTCGCAAGATGTGGTAAAATTCGAGAGTGTGAGAGATTCTGCCCAGAGAATGTATTTATTCGAAAAGATAGGCAAAGGCGTAGGTACTGTCATTCAGGACTGGGCGGGAATGCCTGGAATACATGCGTGGCTCCACTCTGATATCTTTGGATTTACAAATGAGGGTAGAGGGCATAATAGGCACGGACTTGTTATTAAAGACAAAAACGGTTTTCCACCGTTTGATTACATGGAGATCAGATAATGCAAGCATATAACGAGGATACCGGTGCGATGAGGTTAATCAGATAAACCCCTCTTCAACATTTCGAATGTTGCAATCATTGGGGACTTCTCTATGCTATAGCGCCCTCTCCTTATTTGTTTTAATATTTCCAGTCTTACTAATCTTCCAATATAGGGTGGAGAAACACCAACTTTGCTAATTTCAGTACTTTGAATGACATCTTTATCCAAAGCTGCGATTTTTGCGAAAGAAATAACATCTTGATCTGAAGCATCAGGAATTTCATGATCTAACCAACTTTTGCCAATATCTACTGCTTTCTTTATGTTTTCTCTTACTGTTTGATCAGTGATTGCACTGTTTTTAGTATAGCACGCAGATGCTATGCATTGCACCAAATAAGGATAACCACCTGTGACTTTATGCACAGCTGCAATCGCAGCATTATCCCACGTTGTGCCCTCTTCAACTAATGGTTTGCGAAGAACCTCCCTCGTTTCATCTAATGTGAATCTTCCGAGATTGAAGCTTGCACCAGAAAAAATTCTTGCAACTGGGGAATATTTATCAACTAATTTTTCCTCAAAATCAATGAAGCCACTTATAGTCAGGAGAATAGGAGTTTTAGATACTTCTTCTACAATTGATTTGAGCTCGCCAATCGCCTCGATAGACAGAAAATCTGCATCATCAATTGCAATTAGAATTAATTCCACGTCTCTTAGAGAGTCGACGTATAATCTCCACTGAGCGTATGGGCTTCGTTCCCCACGACTTTTCTTTAAATCAAGAATAAGGTTAAATGCACTTACTCGATTTACATTTTTAGCTATCCTCTTGAGCTTTTCTAAAACAGTTTTTCTTTTTTCTACTTGTTCCTCTAACTCTTCATTCAAAAGCAGGTAAAGTTCCTGATCGTTAGTTGTTCTTGCTAGTCTCCTGTTGATGAGGAGAATGCCTGAGTAATCACTTTCTATGCTTGACATCTCACTTATAATCTTGTTAATAAAAAATCCCAGTCGCAGCAGAGCTGCGGGGTATTTTTTAAGCCTCAGAACTGAGTAGATTTATTTGCCGTAGCAGAGCTACGGAGTATGTACTCAGTTTGAGCAATCAAGGATGTTTTACCGACCCCCCTATGACCAAATATAAGGATACCTCCAGACTTAGTATGCTCTTGAGCGATAGCAATTCTCTCTCGGACTTTTGCAAGGATATGTTCCCTGCCACCAAAATATTCAGGTCTTGCAGGAGTTTGTGGATCGTAGGGGTTGGTCATATTATAAGCATTAATTTATTTTAATTAATCAGATTAAAAGCTTATTTATATGATTTTCGCAACAAAGAGGTTAATAACCACTTTGTGATGGTGACGAATAGTAAGGTTTATATAGAAGGTGCGCCTCGAGAAGCTTATGTTAGGCATTATCGATCGGTGGAAAATCAAGCGTGCATTTGCACGGGTTAAAGAAGACTTGTCGCAGGCAAAGAAAATATTAAGCAACGGCATCTTTTCGCTTTCTACAGAATATGCAAAACTGCAGCTCAGAGTGCAGGATTTAGAGCGCAAGATGGAACAGCTCGAAGCATGCCAGCACGAACAATCATACAATTACGCGCAAAGTTATTAAACCAGACGCTTTGAAAAGCATATGCTGACACTTAATCTTGAGCTTGAACAAGCGATTGACAAAATTAATGCTGAACATGCAAAACTTGTCTGTATTCAGCTGCCCGATGGATTAAAGCCAAAGGCTGAAGACATTAAAAAAGAGCTTGAAGAAAAGACAAGTGCAACAATCATTTTCTGGGCAGGAAGCTGCTATGGCGCATGTGATGTGCCTGTTGGATTAGAACGAATGGGTGTAGATTTGTTGATACAATTCGGCCATACGCACTGGATGCCGAAAATTAAGGGGTATGAGTATGGATGAAAAGCTTTAGAGATGCCTTACAAGAATATAGGGGACAGCTCGTTATTGATTTAGAAGAGGTTCAACCTAAATTAATGAATCCACCGTCAGAGCTTGACATTTATTTGGGAATATGTGGCACATATGAAGCAGCTGTGAATGGAAATGGCAAAGGGGATCCACCCTGCTTGAAAGTTGAGGAATTATACGAGTTTAAACGGGTGCGCCCGATTGCGCTTCAGGAGCTTGCACGGTTTGCAGGCGTGCTTGCAACTGCTGATGAACTTTGCAGAAAAACGCTTGTTGAACTCAATTTTAGACCAACAAATGGAGATGAATATGAGCTACAAGCGATGATTAGCGGAGTGCAGTCAAAACTGAGGACAATTCGTGCGCGCGGTGCCCAACTTGAAGATACACTTGGAACATTTGAACGAAGAGATACGTTACTTCTGAATAACCATCGTAGATATGGCCTTCTCTAGAGTCCCCGCCGCAACCCCATACAGAAACAACAGCGGTGCGCTGTAATTCTGCATAATAATGAGTGCGATCGCTACAATTGAGATTATTACTGCACGGGTTTTGAACGAAAGAAAAAAAACTGCGATTGCGATGAAAAGCAATGTAATTTTTTCTAACTGGGGAACGGCAAGCATTGCAACGACGAAGAACGTTAATGCAAGAATCTTTTCCAGAAGAATGAAATATTTCTTTCCCTGCTGTAATTCTTCTGGGACTTTAGATGCGATGAAATAACCCACAGGAAAGCCGAGAAAGGCGATAAGGATAGTGAGTATGGTTTGAAGCATGGGTAATGAAGAAAAGCTCTATTAAAAAAGGTTTGCCACAATAAATTTAAACAGATCACTTTCTCAGCATTATATGAAACAGCTTTTTAGGCTTGATGAGCTGCTTGATTCGTTTGAGCCTTTTAAAGGGAGACATGATAAAGATAAATCACGGCTTTTTCTCAGGCAACCACCAACGGCCCAGGAGTGGAAAGCCTATGGCGCTTTTGAGCAAGGAGAAGTTGCACTGGACAAAGTGGATCATCACATTCGCGCACGATATGGGACATCCTATGAGGTATGGGGCAATCCTCGAACGATTGTCCACAACCATGTGAAACTCGTTGCTCTTCCGACAGAAATGGATGTTGAGTCTGCTGAAGAATCTCGTGTGTGCACTGAGTGGATTGTCAATAGGGACTGCATTACACAGGTTTGGTATAATTTTGGTCAACGGCGACGATCGACGGCCATAGATGAGTTTTTATCTCGAAGGAAAGAAGATGCTGGGCATGAGCAGCTCTATGAAAGACAATATGACGAACCAGCACATCTGCAATACATGCCGCTCCAAAAAGGGGATGGAATTCGGCGAACAGGCTATTATGACGCAGTCATTGTTCCCTGGGAATATTTTGCTGGATTTTATTCTCAAGAGAGATTCTGGCATTTATTTGACCGACGGCGAAACTGGAGAAAGATTATTGAACACGCAGTATCGACTCATGGACAACAGCAAGCACTTCATCCTGTGCCGCAGGGGCAAAATGCAGCGTACCTGCACGCTCATGGCCACCACCCGATACTCCAAGGTAGGGCTTCTGACGGAGGACGGTGACGATGTCATTCAAATTAAACTGCGCATGCCTGCTTGCACGGATGACCACCATGTCTTTTGCAACGCCTAAAACAAACACGTGCTTCTGATGCTGTGCTTTCAGCCAATCACTGGTCATGCCCGTAATCTTGCCAAAACTTGGAAATTCACCGGCGAACATAATGTCATTCAGTGGAATGGATGCAATAACTGATTTTTCTGTTTCTTCAATTTGGATGTACTGCTTGACGACTACGAGCAGCTCATCCATACGGCGGCGCGCCTCTGCATACCACAATTCAACAAGCTGCTTTTGCTTTACGCGGTCTTTGCCGAGAAGATCGTCGACAAGCACGCGGCCTTCCATTGAGCGTAGGTAATACGCAGCAAAGTCAATGCAGAGCGCTATTTTTTTTAATTCGTCAGCTGTGTAGCCGTCGCTTTCTGCAATTTTCAGATACTGCTGCATCTCGCCGCTTTCAACCTTGTCGCCTGTGCCTGAAAGTGCGGGGAGAGTTGTAAGAGGTGATGCTGTGTTGTTCACAATTCGTGCAAGCTCGGTTGCAAGCATGCCTGCAGAAATCTGAGAATTATAGCCAACCAAATAAGGATTGATATGAACATCAACAATCGGGCTGATGATATCTGTGCTGATGAAATGATGGTCAACAATAATGATAGGGCAGCCGTAGACCTTGAGGCTTTTGAGCGCGACTGCATCTTCTTTGCCTGAACCGTTGTCAACGACGATGATCAACGGAGGCTGTGTATTCGAGCGCAGCATGTCGTTTGTGATGCCCACGAGATCGACAAGAACGTCGCTCAGCGAATAAAAAGGCGCACGGCTTGGCAGGCGGCGGAAAAATTTCCAATCCTGATAAGAATCGCGCTGGTCGCGCACCAACGGAAGTATTGCGCGCTCTAATGCAACACCGCCGCTATAGCCATCACAGTCAGCGTTATGGCGAAGCATGATCGGGCGACGCTCAAATATTGCTTTTTTGATGAGCATGGCAGCCTGCTCGAAACTGTTCCGGAGCTTTTCAAGGTGTTCGCTTTGCACAAGGAACGGGATGCTTTCCACATGGAGCTGGCGCTTCTTGTTTTGCTCAAGCGCCTGCGCAAACAAGTCAGGATCAGCTTTTTGGATTGCATCAATAGAACCTTCAAGATTGTTATTATATTCCTGGATGCGCATTGATACGGAGACAATGTCGCCAACATTCATATTGGAATGGGCACGGACGCCGGGGCGAACGAACGCTTTTGCAGTGAATTTTGATATGCCATCGCTCAGCACAAAAATAGTTGGGCCAGCGGTCTGATGGACCTGCTCGACACGCGCGACTACGTCAATCGGCTTGCCAATGTCTGCGCGGCTGATTTCACTGAAATGCATACATGCTTGAGAAAGCGGTGGTTTATAAAATTGATGGGGATGTTGTATGTAATAGCAAATCTCATAAATTATGGTACTTATAGAGATTTGCTAGTATAGATAAAGTGCCTTTTGAAATGTTCCATTATTTATGCACTTTACTATAATTAGCGTGTCTTGATTTTTACCTCAATAATTTTTCTCAACTCGGCAATGTTTTTGAATGGAATTGATTTTTCTTTTCGAATTCGTTCAAGCTTTTTCAGATATTCAGGGCGTACTTCTAAATTATCATCTTCAGCGTTTATATTCGTCATGATAAAAAGAAAAGTTACAACAGTTTAAAGAGGTTGCGAAAAATTGAAGTTATTTTTAACCCCCTAATTCCCTCTTAAAATTACCAACAAACCGGTCAAAATCATCGACATTAATGACAGCGCCGCAGGCGTATTCATGGCCGCCGCCACGGCCGCGGACGCCGACAAGCGCTTTCTGCAATACAGGCGCAATTGGAATTTTGCGCGAGCGCAGGCTGCACTTGTACTCATCATTCTTTCTTCGCGCAATGAGGATAATGCACGTCGGGAAATGGTGGGCGACTTCGTTGCTCAAATCACTGCTGAAGCTCCACCGGTCTTCGTCGTAGCGGAACAAGAGCAGACCATCCTCAGGCGTTGTTTTTAATGCGTCGGCCAGTATCGGCTCATAATTCTTGTTGACTTTTCCGTAGTAGTCCATGACTTTTCTTGCTGCAGCGGTGGACGTGTTCAACAATTCTTCCGGCGATTTTATTTCAATGAGCGCGTTAATGCATTTCAGCACTTCATTTGTTTTGCCTTTGAGAATAAATGAGACGATGCGCGCAAGCTTGCCCGCGACCGTATCAAACATCGCAACTTCTGGCTCTGTTGTTGATGAAGGGAGTAGTGAAGGATATTTTATCAATTCACGCTTGAAGTCAGGAACATACCAGTCTGCGACACAGCCAATCGCAGCAATCCACATGTCATTTTTGCTTTCAGTCTTGACAATTTCGTATGCAATCCGTGTTGTTGGAATGTATGCGTCACTTTTTTTTATTCTCGGATTGAAATATTTGACGCTTGCCCTGTCCAATGGCGTGTGATGATCAATCCAATAGATTGGGATTTTGCCGAGCGATGAATGAACGCCATCAATGAAATTCTGCTCAACACAGGGCATATCAAGGATGAAAACGGCATCGGGCTGATATTTTTCTGCCTGGTTCACCCAATTTTTATCAAGATAAGAAGTTGATTTAACAATGATACCTTTACCCTCACGATAAAGGCGGTATAAAACGAGGAAACTGCATAACCCATCTGCATCGCTGTCATAGAAAAATAACGGCTTTTTTGCGCTTTTTAATGCTGTTCTGAGCTCGTCGAGCTGCTTTTTGGGCAGGATGGTGACCATGGCAGATGAATGATAAGGATGATAGATAAAGGTTTCGGCTACCTGGCGATATTGAAAAGCTCTCCCTGCGCTCGGTGCTGTCGCTCGCTCGGTCGATTTCTTGCATACAAGATTTTAGCATGGTGTTATATCTTTTATTGAGGAAAATCGATACCAACGTGCTAGGAACTGCAAGTTCTTGCACCTCGCTCGGCATAGCCTCGGAGGCATCAGAACCATAGCCACAGCCTCGCTCGGTAAAGAGCTAGTCAGCACTGTGGTGCTCGACACGTACCTTGGCAGTGCACCACTTTTCAATATCGCCATGGTCAAATCATTACCTTTTTAAGCCAATCATGTTTATCATAACTTAATGAAAAAGAGGGAACCGTCGAAGCACGACAAGATAGTTGGAGCTTCGATTATTGGCGTGTTCTTTGTGATGCTTCTTGCTGTTGTTTTATTGCGCGGTTATTATCAGAGTTTTGGGTTGGCGATTGGCGTAACCGAAAATGATATTGACCTGGATGGGATTAGTGATAGCCAAGATAACTGTGCGCGCTATGCAAATGCTGACCAGACCGATAGCGACGGGGATAGCATTGGAGATGCATGTGATTTTTGCTTAAACGATCCTCAAAATGACGTGGACAATGATGGAATCTGTCAAGCAGTCGACAATTGCCCCAGCCTCTATAATTATCACCAGGCTGATTGTAATGCAAATGGAATAGGAGATGTGTGTGAAGAGTTGCCTGAAGGTTTTGTTTGTTCTTCCGATCGAGATGAAGATGGTGTTGTTGATAATCTGGATAATTGTCCTGTGGTTTCGAATGCAGATCAGTATGATTCAGAAGCACACCCCGATCAGGCTACATTTGGAACGACGAAGCTTGATCCATCAACGTGGCTTCAATTCAGCGGTTTCGGAAATACTAATTCCGTTATGCAGCCAGATTATTTGGAATTAAGCGTCGATGGGATCAATAGTGGGAATACGGCTCATTACATCAGTAAGATTTCGGCACCTGGGCAATTACCAGAGACGGATTTTGCTGTGCGTTTTCCTTATACAGCCCAATTGATTGCAGGCGTCGAGTATCAAGCAGCCATTGGTCTCGCTGATAGCACCGGAAAAGGGTACACCATTTGGAGCAAAACAAGCCAGCAAAGTCAGGGCAATTTTTTGCTGGAAGACGGAATCATTGAAATAAGAAAGATTGGAAACGCTGTCACCACCTCGCTTAATGGCAATCAACAAACATTTCAGGTAGCGCCCCCATTGCGGATACTTGTTTCTCTGAGAAGCGACACGAAATCTCAGGCCAAGATCAGTATGACAACTGCAAGTGATCGTATTGGAGATTCCTGTGATATTTGTCAACTTGCTCTTGATCCTGCGCAAACCGACAGCAATAATAATAGATTGTCTCTTCCTTACACGATTGATACCAAAATTGGCGACGCCTGCGAAGATGCTGAAGCCGATTCAGTTATAGATATCAGAGACAATTGCCCAACCAAAACTAATCAGGATCAACGCGATTCTGACGCTGACGGCGCTGGTGATGTTTGTGATGATCGCGATGCTGACGGCTTCCTTGATGCGAGTGATAATTGTCCAGCTCTAGCCAATCAGGATCAGTCAAATACAGATAACGATCAATTAGGTGATGTTTGTGATTCGTGTCCTGCAGATGCGCAAAACGATGCTGATGGGGACGGTATTTGTGGGGATGTGGATAACTGCGGTCAGTATAATTCGGACCAAGTAGACTGTAATTACAATGATATTGGTGATGTCTGCGAACAGAGCGAAAGTGAAGGAGAAGAATTTTTCCAGGTAACCTGCACTGATGGCGATGATGACGGAAGAATACATCCTAATGATAACTGCCCAAATATTGCCAATCCTGACCAAGCCGATTGTGATCTTGATGGGATTGGCGACATGTGTGATGATCAGAATCAGTGTACAGTTGATACCGACAGTGACGGAATCATCAATGCAGAAGATAATTGTCCTGGTGCGTCAAATTCAAATCAAAATGATTGTGATGCAAATGGTATTGGAGATTTGTGTGATACGCAAAGTTTGTGCAGTACGGATAGCGATAATGATGGAACAGTTGATCCTGCAGATAATTGTGTGAATCAGCCGAATGCAGATCAAATGGACCTAGATCAGGATGGAAAAGGAAACGTTTGCGACAGCTGTCCATTTGATGCACAAAATGACCAAGATGCGGATGGGATATGTGGAGATGCGGATAATTGTCCTGCGCTGAGCAATGCAGATCAAGCAGACAGTGATGATGATGGCATTGGCGATGCGTGCGATGCTCTTGGATTTGTAGACGTAGACGAAGATGGCGTTCAAGATAGTACTGATAATTGTCCTACTATTGGTAATGCAAACCAAGCGGATGCTGATGAAGATGGCATTGGCAGTGCCTGCGATGCTTGTCCATTAGATTTCAATAATGATGCAGACGGTGATGGCATTTGTGGAGATGCAGACAACTGCCCTGCTGATAATAATGCACAGCAAGGTGATTGTGATGAAGATGGCATTGGAAATGCATGCGATGCTGACAGCCTGTGCAGCACTGACGGAGATGAAGATGGTGTTGTTGATGTAAACGACAATTGTGCTGAAGTAGCTAATGCTGGCCAAGAAAATGCAGATAATGATAACATTGGAGATGCTTGTGATGCATGCATGCTCGATGCTGCGAATGATGCTGATGGGGATGGTGTTTGTGGCAATGTTGATAATTGCGCAAGCGAACCAAATGCTAATCAATTTGACTCTGATGAAGATGGCATTGGAGATGCGTGTGAAGTAGTAGAATTGCTTTCAATACAAGAGCCTGCGCCAGCTGCTGCACCAGCACCATCTGGTGGCGGTGGTGGAGGGGGTGGGGGCGGCGGACGTGGCAGCTGTACGCCCAAATGGACGTGCACTGAATGGAGTGCGTGTGATGCGATTGGCGGCTACCATTATCGAACATGCACTGATACAAATAATTGTGCGGATAAAGGGCTTCGCATTGAAGATGTGCCAAAGCCAGATGAGCAGGATGCTTGTGAAGTTGAAGCTGTTTTATTGTCTGGTCCCACATGTTTTGATAGACTGAAGAACGGCGACGAGACGGATGTTGATTGTGGCGGCTCTTGTGCAGCATGCGAGTTGGGAGGAGTATGTGGTGAGAGTGCTGACTGTACGACAGGGAATTGTTTAGAAGGAGTATGT
>Ga0209542_10017153_pt1 | contig 11915 bp, 11 predicted proteins | sample RifCSPhighO2_01_FD_184028 | JGI IMG/M metagenome (GOLD analysis project Ga0209542, IMG submission 184028) | Soil microbial communities from Rifle, Colorado - Rifle CSP2_plank highO2_0.1 (SPAdes) (version 2) | ecosystem: Environmental > Terrestrial > Deep subsurface > Rock core/Sediment ...
TCTTGCCAAAGCGGCTTATAGTTATATTGGTGATCTTGGAGCAGAAGGTATAATTATTGCCTTTTACGCTCGATTGATATTACTCTTAATTGGGCTGATATTGATAGGAGCACAGGAATACATAATAAAAAAGCATAATTAGTAATAATCTTTCTATCTTCAACAAAACACTATATGAAAACTTTTATTCTCACCTATCTTATAAAATTACCGTCCTCTCTTACCCCAAGCAGCAATTCCGATTAATACTAATCCTACTATCGGAATCAATTGTAATATTGCCCACCATCCCGGCCTTCTTACTGCTTCAAACATCTTCCAATGCCAAATCACACTATACGCTGCAAATACTATCAAAGCCAAAAATCCAATCACTGGAATAAAAAGCCCAGCGAGCAAAATCCAAGGCCACCAATGCATCTTTGCAGTTTGAAAAGCAATCAAGTTTGGTCCAACAAATGGAATCCAAGCCAATTCAGGAACTTTTAATTTTGCTTTCTTCCCAACAGAAGTATATGCGAGTGAAACATAGATATACAGCCCCAAAAGCACCAAAACAAACACAAATAAGAAGGCAAAAGCCACTGCCAAAAGCCCACCTAATACTCCACTCACAAAAGTGTCAGGACTAATTATAAATTTGCTAAAATCGCTATAATCAAAGTTCACAGCCACAGCATCCATATTAAGACAAAGTAGAAATACTTTAAAAATCTATTTCTTTTATATTAAATAAAAGAGATGAAAAACCTGTCATTTATGCTCTCAATACTTGGTATCGTCACATTATCTTTATTCTTAATTCTTCCAATAAATGTAAAATACCTGCACTCTCCAAACAACCTTGAAAAAATTCCTGATAACACCAAACTATACGTAAGTGGAAATGTTATAGAAGAAAAAATAAATTCAAACTCAAAAACATTGATTCTTGATAATGATTTAAAATTGTTCTGTGATAAAACCTGCCCTTCTTTTTTAAACAAAAATATCTCTGCGCTAGTAATTAAACTTTCCATATATTCTTCTCCTCAACTTAAAATCCTAAGCATAAAATGATTATAGAATTATTAATTGCTCTTACTTTGGGAATTCTGGCAGGCACCTTCACAGGCCTTTCTCCAGGAATTCATATAAACTTGATATCTGCAATTCTTACATCCTCATTGATATCTGTCAGTATTCTTCCACAAATTTTGATAGTTTTCTTAGTATCCATGTCCATCACACATACCTTTCTTGACTTTATTCCTTCAATCTTTTTGGGAGCACCAGAAGAAGATTCATTTCTTTCAATCCTTCCAGGTCATCTCTTGCTTAAACAAGGCCTTGGTCATCAGGCAGTACTTTTGACACTATATGGCTCCCTAATTGCCCTAGTAATAATAATTCCTTTTATCCCAATATTTCTTTTTATTCTTCCAGCCATATTTAAGGCTATGAGTTCATTTATTCCATTCATTCTTATCTTTGCCTCAATTTACCTAGTTCTTAGAGAAAATAAAATCTTCATATCTGGAATGATTTTTCTTTTGTCTGGCCTCCTTGGCTTGCTTTCCTTAAATCTTCCAATAAATCAACCTCTTCTCCCTTTGCTGTCTGGACTATTTGGTTCATCAGCCTTACTAATATCAATAAAAAACAAAACAAAAATTCCCAAACAGATTCTCTCACCTACAAGCTCAATGTTTCTTCCATTATCCCAAACATTAAAAACCAGTCTAGCCGCAGCAATCACAGCCCCCATTTCCTCATTCCTTCCAGGCATGGGCTCCGGACAAGCTGCCTTCCTCGCCTCAGAAATAACAGAAACAAATCCAAAATCCTTTTTGTTTCTTGTCGGAAGCATAAATACAATTGTCATGGCTCTAAGTTTTCTCACATTATATTCAATCCATAAAACTAGGACTGGAACAGCCGCAGCAATTCTAAATATAACAAACTCAATATCGGCAAGCCAATTAATAATAATCATAGTAACAATCTTTGTTTCCGGGATTTTGGCTTTTTTCTTAGGTATTCAATTATCAAAAATATTTGCAAATAATATAACTAAAATAAATTACACAATAATATCCTGCATTGTTTTACTTATTCTGTCTATTTTAACTATAATTTTCTCTGGGATTCTTGGATTCCTCATTTTTATAACTTCAACCTCTCTTGGAATATTCTGTATTCTCTCAGAATCTAGAAGAATTAATCTAATGGGCTCTTTACTTTTACCCACAATACTCTTTTATATTTTAGTGTAAACATTTATAAAAAACATTTATATCTTTATTTTGAGAAATAAAGAATTATGGATAAAAATTCAAAAACTGTAGGCATAGGAATCATAGGTTGTGGAAAGAGAATGGCTGATTTTCTTGAAACTCTTAAATATCTTGATAATAACCATCAATGTGAAATTCTCGCTATAAATGACTTAAATGGTGATGCTATAAAAAAGTTTAAGAACTCATTTGGTGAAAATGTCAAAGTTTATGCCTCATCTGATGAACTTGTAAAAGACCCAAACATCTCCTGGGTTTTTATTGGTTCTTATAATAAATTTCATAAAGAACATATAATGTGCGCGTTGAAAGCAAATAAAAATGTTTTTTGCGAAAAACCTCTTGCAATAAACCTTGAAGAATGCATAGAAATAAAAAAATTGCTTAAGTCAAAAAAACTTCATCTCGTAATTGGCTATGTTTTGAGATACTCGCCCCACTACCTGAAAATAAAAGAGCTTATAGATTCGGGGAAAATAGGAAAAATAGTTAGTTTGGAATTTAATGAAACTATTCCACCAATGCACGGAGCATTTTTCATGACCAATTGGAGAAGATTTGTAGACAAATCAGGTGGTTTCTTAATTGAAAAATGTTGTCATGATATTGATTTAGCCAATTGGCTTGTCAATAGCATACCAAGAAAAGTGGCCTCTTTCGGTGGTCTGACTACTTTTCGTCCAGAAAACTCATATATATTAAAAAAATTAGAAAAAGAAAACCTAATGAGAATTAGGAGGAAGGAAAAAGTACCTCCTCATTATACTTGGAATGAGGACCCATTTAAAACAGAAAAAGAAATTGTTGATCATCAGGTTGCGATTATAAAATACTTTAATCATGTATGTGCAACATTTCACACTAACTGTACTGCCACAATTCCTGAAAGAAGAATGTACATCACTGGAACTGAAGGGACTATAAGGGCAGATTTATTAGTAGGAAAAATTGAAGTGAAAACGCTCGGAGAAGAAAAAATAGAAATAATAACTCAACAACCGATAAAAATTGAAAGAGAACAATACCTTGACAGTCATGGTGGGGGCGATAGATTTCTAGCAGAATCTTTAAGAAAAACTATGACTCATGGAGATGATTCGCCTGTTCCAATAGATGAAGCAATAAAGTCTGCTATTTCTAGTTTTGCCATTGAACAAGCTCTTCGCACAAGTAAAACTATAATGCTGGAAAACTTTTGGTATAAACTTGGTGAAATTCCCAAAATATCTGTTAAAAAAGCCCAAAAAACGGATTCCCTAAAAGATGTAAAAATAAATAAAACTATCTAAGTTTCATTTTTTAATTTTTTCTCTTTCAATCTCTTTTTTCCTTTCTATAACTTTCTTGTACAATTCAAGAGTTTTTGTTCCAATTACCTTCCAATCAAATTCTTTTGATCTTTGTATTGCTTTCTTTCTATAAAGATTTTGTAATTTTTTATTTTTTAATAATGTGAAAACAGAGTCTGAAATATCCTTAGAATCTGGCTTTACCAAAATACCTGAATCTTTCACAACTTCTGGAATACCTCCAACATTCGTAGCTATGACTGCATTCCCACAAGCCATCGCTTCCAGAATACATAAACCAAAAGTTTCATAAAATGATGGTTGAAGATAAATTGAAGACTTCTTGTAATATTTAGATAATTCCAAAGGCATCATTGGTTTATCAACCCAGATAAATCTTTCTTTGTACCTCGATTTTAAACTATCTAATTGCTTAGTAATTTTAAGAAGTGTAGGAATATTTGTTCTTTGAGCAACCAATACAAATTTTGTGTTAGAAAAAGATAAAATCCTATTTATCACAGCAGGCAATAAATCAACTCCTTTTTCTTTACTAAACCTAGTAACACAAAGAATAGAATCTTCTTTTTTCTCTGAATTAGAAAATAATTTTAAATCTACACCATTAGGTATTATCTCGATTTTTTTGATAATCTTGTTCCCGAATGCTCTTATTATCTGTTTTGAAGTATCAGTTGAAACTGCAATTAATTTGTCTGCATCTATAAGCGTATCCTCAATCCATGAAGTTATTCTGAATAATCTTTTTTCTTCATCAGTCATAGAAGAAAGTCTATTCCTTTCTAAAGAATGCACTGTATGAATCCATGGAATTTTATAGAGATATTTTAAATTGAATGCTGATGCTGTAAGCCAGCCATGAGAATGTATCACATCAAACTTTCTTCTATGGTGTTCCAAACCCAGTTCATCCATGACCTTGTTCTGAAATATAGAATACTTTATTCTTTTTTCAATTACTTTATCATCTAGTTCATAAGGAAATTTAGCACTTAAAAAATGAAGAACTATTTTTCCATCACCAACAGAAACCTTCTGGACCTTATCACTGCCATCTGTAAATGTAAAAACATGCACCTCACATCCCAGCTTGGACAAGTTTGTCACTAAATTATAAACATGAATGCCCACTCCGCTGGTGGATGGTTTTTGAAAAGGATAATAATAGCTAACTATTGCTATCTTAAACTTTTTTATAAAAAACGAATTAAAAAGATTTATAATATCCTCAATCATGTATGATTTAAATAAAGATATTATTTAAATGTTTTATGTTAGAAATATTATCAAATGGTCCTGAAATAATTGAAATATCAAAGGCAGTACTAGCTATAACCTTAGGAGTTTTAATAGGATTTATATTAAAGAAATCGGTATATAAAATAATAGATTCGTTTCTATTAAAAAAGATATTTAAAAAGGACCTCTCGGCTTACGAAACCTCTTCAATTATGAATCGTATATTAACTGAAATAATTCAATGGTCTATTATACTTCTTGCTTTTCATTATGCATTAGTTATAATTCAGATAGACTTATTTACTAATATATTTATGCTTGCGACTGCTGAATTACCTAGAATATTGATTTTTATACTTATAATATTTATAGGTATTCTCTTTTCGAAAGTTTCTGCTACCTGGATAAAGTCTAAAAACATAAAAAACAAAGAAGAAATATCTACCATATTGGAGCTCGTAATATCAACAGCATTCATACTTAGTTCTCTTGAATATGTTGGTGTGAAAGCTACCGCGCTAATTGAATTGTTTAAAGTAATTCTTTACACTTTAGCTGTTTTAATAATTATTTTGATTGTGAAGCCGGAATTAATTATTCGAAAAGCTAAGAATTAAACCATTTTCCCAAATCTTCCTGTTTTTCTTTATCTCTTCCAAAGATACTTTGGATATACATTTCTGTCAATTCCAGAGATTCCAACAGATAAGGCCCAACCTTAAAGTTTCTTGCCAAATCCAATGCTGGCTTCATGTATTTCAGAATGCTTCCCTCAGAAATCGTGAACATCAGCTTTCCTCCGCAATTAGTACACTTCCCAGTTAAAGGCGGTCTCCTAAATTTACTATTGCAATCCGTGCATCTAAATACTTGCATAGAAAATTTTCTTAAATTTCCCCTTATATCTCTAATGAAATGTCTTTCTATAACTAGTCTTGCAGCATCGCTCGTATCTACTGCTCTTATTTTACTACAAAGAGCCATCATTCTTTCAACTTTCTCCCGCATTGTTGGCAACGTCTTATAACTAGAACATAATGGACCAGAATTAATATCTTCAGTGCTATTGGAAAAATTAATTCCGGTGAATTCTTCTTTTGTTCCCAATCTACCTTTGATTTGCTCCATTTTGACTTCGGAAGGATGCTTTTTACCGGCTGCTGCTTTGTAAAGTTCTAAAGGAATATTTTTTGAGACATCAAAATCAAATATCATATCATCAACTTCATTTGCTCTGATTCTCATGTTCAACACAAGAGGCGCATCCTGTGTTCCACCCCTATGACTTGGAATAAATTTCCTAGAAAAATTCAATAATAAATCCATTAGTAACATGACTGCTGCTTCGTCTCCATCGCAGTCTCTTCTCATTGCAGCATGTACGTAAGGGCTTGCCAGTAATGCCTGAACTTTAGAAAATCCAATTAATCTTCCAACTGTTGTTGAGCAAGTGTGAGGAGCCATGCACCCAAGCAGACAACCTATCAAGTCATTCTTATTTTTGGCTTTGAAAAATTTCTCCAAGTTATATAGTTTATCAAACTCATCATCAACAAATTTAGAAACATTCAAAAAAACCTTGTCAGCCGGTTCATCAGGACTATCCGGACAAGAAGGAAGAATAATATCGTGAGGAAATATTTCAAGAATCTGTTCATCTCCTTCTAGTTTCTTTCCCTGAATATCAAATTCATATCCTAGCTCTCTTAATTTTTCCACACTTGTTCCTATCTCTTTCGGTTTAAAATGAGTAATTGGCATTTCAGTCATATCATATCTTATTGTTCCATCCTTATTTACATTTAAGTTGTATTTTGCTCTCAATAATCCCTTTTCCAAATGCTCACAACTATGATCTTTATTACTTGTTCCTCTAACTCCTTTAATAACTGATGGTAAATCCTCAATTCTCAATCCAAGCTTCTTCTTAGCACTATCAAAATAATGTTTTATATCGATAGTTCTTCTTTTGTAATCCAATTCTACTGGTTCTTCCTTGCTTGAATAATAACTTTCCACCTTATGTTTTCTTTTTTTGCACAACTCATTACAATTTTCACATCTTGGATAAATTGTTTCATTCTTGCAAGAATCACAATAGAATATGGGAAACTCTGAAGTAACTTTTCCTTTATCAAGGGCACTAATAATACTTCTTAATCTTCCTCCTTCTTCTCCTACTGGAAATAAAACATGTGGACTTCCAACAAGTTTTCTCAATTTGGCTTTCTCTGGCCTTCCCATCCTAGCTCCAATAAAAACTCCTGATTTATCTTTAATTTCAAGTTTACACAACTTATTGATTATTTCCAAACTATTACCCTTTTCCTTATCGCTTCCTTTAACAATCTTTGCAACTGTATCAAACTCTTCTTCAACAGATCCTTCCTTGACGGAAATCCCTAAATTAAAAAGTAAGCTCTTTGTCTCTCCTATTTCTACAACGACGTTCTCTAAACTGACTTTATGAGGACAGCCAATTAACTCGAGAACTCTTTTACCTTTAGAAAACCTTTCTTTATCTTTTGTACTATAAGGTAAAACTAATTTTGATTCTTTAACTATTCCCCTACCGAGCCAGTCAATCAAATCAAAAAAATCTTTTTTTTCTATTTCTCTCCAAAAATAAATATAATTGGGGTGTAAAGCGACTCCATGTTCCTTGGAAACTTTAATCGCATTTTCAAAATCTGGAAACAACTCACTCGTGCCATTAAGACTTTTCAACTCTTCAAGCCAATAATTTTCTTCATATCCTGCAGGTTCTAAAATATGATTTCTATTAGAAAAGTCCCCATAGGGTACGAGTATATCTCCGAGATAGATAATTTCTCTCACTTTTGGGTAAAGTTTCTTTGCTTCCTCAGGATCTTCTAATTTCATAACACTTCCATCATCCAATTTTACAATTGGTCCCATAATAGAATCACAGGAAGCAACAGTACACCCTTTGGTAGGCATCTCTATCTTCAGTTGTGTGCCCACTGCGATGAACCCATCTGTGATTGCCATTGTAGCCGGATGTAAAGCAAGCGTTGAATATCCTGTATTCCTTGCTCTTCCATACCTAAGTCTAAATGCACCTGACTCGCTTGGATGAGCAAAAACAGGTCTTCCAGCCACTAAATCTTGTATGTATGTTGCGCCTGTTCTTGAAGAATCACCTCTCTTGTTTTCTTTTATTTTTGTTTGTAATTCGACAAAATCGCTAAGCCAATCCCAGCCAGACAATTTGAATCCTTTATCCCTAAGTTTCAAAACTCTTTTAAGAATTTTTGGAGCTTTTTGTGCTAATCCTTCTCCTGTAACCAGTGTAAACCCGCTTCTAATAAAATTGGTTTCGATTCTTGGAAGATCTTTATAATTATAAACTTCTTTATCCTCACTAGGATCTCCTGAAATTTGTACTGAAATATTTCTTAAAAGAAAATCTAACTCCTGTTCACTTGGTAAATACTGTAAATTAGTAATTCTTTCATGATATTCATAACACTCGTGTATTCCTCTCTTTACCTCGTCATCAGTAGGATCATATTTAGCATATCCAAATACCTCTCTCAGATGATCAACAACAACCAAGGAAAAAGCAGCTTCTGTTCCTCCTGCAGATCTAATTGGACCAGAATAGTATGGAGCTATATATTCTTCTCCATTTTTTGTTTTCTTAAATTTCAATTGTATGAATCCTTCGATTGGTGAAGAAACGTATCCCAAAGTTAAATAACCTAAAGCAACCCTTATTCCCGCTTCCATCGCCTCATGATGACTTTCAAATTTACAATGTTTTTCTTTAGCAATCTCTTCCGCAATTTTCAAAGCGATAGCTGAATCGAGCGGACCATATTCTTTTTCCAACTCTATAATCCTTGAAACAATTTTGCTTTCTAAAATTTGAGGATATAAAACACTCACCAATCCCACAACTCTTTCTGCCAGGGAAGTCGCAACTGGCACCTCAACAAAAGAAATTGGATCCAACCCCTTTAATCTTGCTAAGGCTGCAACATCATAGCTCTTTTTAACTTGCTTTTCCAGCTCATCAAAATAATCTTTAATTTGCATTTAGTTCCTCCTCATCAACAAAATCAAAAACTTTTAATTCTCTTGTCTTCAAATTCAAAACAGGAACTTTTCCAGGATCAGGAATATTTCCAACCTTTTCTTCAAAATCTGTCTGCCCTTGCCAGCAACTTCCCGTTATTATCAATATTCCATTGTAATTGTCAATATCTAATCTATGAACTTCTCCAGTACATAAAACATCAGGAACTTCGCCAATTACTAAAGAATCTTTGTCTTCATTTGGAATATAAACTACAGAAGAATGACTGGGTGCTAAATGCCTTCTCTTCAGCATATGTCTTACTGCCTTTGCAGGAGTTTTATGGGCTTTCATTTCCCTCAGCTCCTTAACTTCGTTTATTAGGCTGTGAATACTAGCTCCATGATACATCAAAATCTTAAACTCTTTATCTTTTTCTCTCAGTTTCACTAAAGTAGGATTAGTAACTAGAATCAAATTTTCTATTTCGTACAACTCTTTTGCATATTTTTTATCAATCAATGGTTGTGGTTCAGCTACTCTTGTAGCATCGTGCTGCCCAGGACACATAAACATAGTAATTCTCCTTGGAACTCTTTTTAAATAACTAGCAAGTAAAGAATATTGTTCTTCCATTGATTTTAATTTCAAAACACTTTCTTGTCCCGGAAAAATTCCAACTCCATCAACATTATCTCCTGAAAAAAATAAATACTTTATTTTTCTTGCACTTTCATCCTCGCTATTCAACCAATCAAGAAATCTACCAAAGCTTTTTTCCAAATGTCGATCGCTTCCGCAGTGAACATCAGATAAAAAAGCTATCGAAAAATCTTCTTCAAATTTTATTTTATCAAAAACAAAAGCTTCTGGAAAATAAATATCATAAATAAATAGAAGGTCTCTATTTCCAGAGCATTTTATTCCAACAACGTCATCTAACTGCAATTCCTCTGCCTTACCAAAAACTTCTTTCTTATCGAATTTAATCAAGGCGCTTATTTCACCTGTTAAATCTTCAAATTTTATAATTAAATTCTTATTTTTTGTTACTCTTTTTTCAGTAACAATTCCAATAATACTCAAATTTTGTCTTTCTCCTGAAATCTTATTTATAGAAATCAAGTTCTGCAATTCAGGTCTATTCATAAGAATTCTCTGAATCTGTTGATATCTTGCTCTAAAATTTCCGACAAAATCAGAAACTTCAAGTTTTTTATAAGCCTTCGTATTAGCATAAAAAATTTGATATTCTTGCTTCTTATTCTGATTGTCAACTATCTGTGTTTCCTTTCTAATTTCCAAACTCAATCCGAGATTATAAAAAGTCTTTTCGACAAGATTTTTATTTTCTCCAGGAAGTCTATTAACAACACTTTTTAAAAATCCAAAGTTTTTACTCAATAAAGATTTAGTAATGAATTTTTCTCCGGAAATCTTTTCCAAGTTCTCTAAAAAAGAAACAGCAATTTTTGGATCTTCGAAACTATCAACAACGTCAAATATCTCTTTTTCTAAAAGTAAACCTCTTTCTCTTATTGTTTTAAGAACATCTTTATCCATTTTATAATAATAAAGATTTAGTTAATATCTCCTTAGCTTTATTTTTTATATTACTCCCAAGCATTAACTTTATTTCTCTCGTTCTTCCCTGCCTGCCTTTGCTGATAACTCTAGTATTGATAATTCCCAACATATCAAATTCGGCCAAAATGTCGGAAACTCTCCTTTGTGTTAAAATCTCATTTTTAGTATCTTCACAAAGAGTCTGATAACTATTATATACATCTCCCGTATAAATTCCTTCTGGGTTTTCTTCTTCTAACAACCTAATAATAGAATACAAAACAAGCTGAAATTGCTTTGGTTCACTTTCTATTATATCTAACATTTTGTCTCTTTCTATTTTTTGATTTGCCGCATCTATATGCTCCAATTTAATATTGCTTAAATTTTCTCTTTCTGCTAACTCTCCCGCTACTCTCAACAAATCTAATGCTCTTCTGGCATCTCCGTGTTCTCTGGCAGCATAAGCAGCACACTTTGCAATAGTTCCTTCTTCTAAAACTCCCTCTTTAAATGCCTTATCTGCTCTTTCTTTTAAAATATCCTGAAGTTGTAAAGCATTATATGGTGGAAATACCAGTTCTTCCTCTCCTAAAGAACTTCTTACTCTTGGATCTAAATTGTCCATAAATGTCAAACTATTGCTTATACCGATTAGACTAATTTGTGCATTTTTCAAATTAGAGTTTAATCTTGTTAAAGTATAAATAAAATTATCATTAATTTTTTTTACTGCTTGATCTATTTCATCCAAAACAATTAAAACGATTTGCTTTTTATTATCAATTAAATCAACAAATCTTGAATAAACTTCATCAGTCGGCAAACCAGTCGCAGGAACCCTTCCTCCAAGTTCCTTAATCAATTCGGCCAAAATTCTATATTCTGTGTCTGCTACTTTTTTTAATTTACAATTAATATATATAAATTTAAGGCTGTTCTGTCCAAGCTCTTCAATTTTCTTCAAAATTTTGTTTTTAACATGCAACACACTTAAAGTTTTTCCACTTCCCGTTTTTCCGTAAACAAACAAATTACTTACTCGTTCTCCTCTTAATGCTGGAGCCAAAATAGACGCGACAGATTCTATTTGATGATCCCTATGCGGAATTTCTTCGGGAGTATAATTTGATTGTAAAGTAGATTTATTTTTAAATAAATTATTATTTACAAAAGAATCAAATATTTTATCTAACTTACTCATTATCACTTTCCCCTTTTTATAATTTTTACAATTATAACAAGATTATAAACTTATCTATATTCCTGGGCAGTATTTCCACTGGAAAAGTTGTTTTTTCTCTATAAAAAACGAAAAAACATCATAAAAACCATAAAAACCCCGACACCCCCATTTCCTCTGGAAAAATGAAAAATAGAAAAACAAAATTTATTGACTTAATTAAAAGAACTATTTGTTGCTATTCATTACTATATATTAATATATATATAATATATAATATATATATTTAAAAATAAAAA
>Ga0209542_10017154_pt1 | contig 11915 bp, 16 predicted proteins | sample RifCSPhighO2_01_FD_184028 | JGI IMG/M metagenome (GOLD analysis project Ga0209542, IMG submission 184028) | Soil microbial communities from Rifle, Colorado - Rifle CSP2_plank highO2_0.1 (SPAdes) (version 2) | ecosystem: Environmental > Terrestrial > Deep subsurface > Rock core/Sediment ...
ACCCTCGAATTATTTGGGTTACCATCGGCCGCGAGGCAGTATCTCAGATCAAGCGCCTACTTAACCGCTAAACGTCTTCTTGAGTTTCGAGCTGAGCGATTTCACCATCAATCTGCTCAAGGATTTTTTCAATATTTTTTTTAGCGAGGGCTTCATTGTCGGATCGTTCCTGGACTGTTTGGGCGGCGGTTTGGTAGTCCCGGAGCTGTTCTAAATCGAGCGCGCCGAGCTGCTTGAAATCAAGTTTCCTAAATTCCAGCACCTTTTCTTCGGCGGCCTCAACTATCCCGGTCCCTTCGTCTTCGGTCGGGTTCCAGGTATCAAGCCCTCCTCCTCGGTTAGTTCGTTTGCGCAGCTCATCTTCCGATGACGCTGGACGATAATCGAATGCGCCAGTGGATTTTTCTCGTCCCATAGTTTATTGCAGTTTATTGGTTAGCAAATCTTTAATGGTCGCTGGGTCGGCCTGCCCTTTAGTTTGCTTCATCACCTGGCCGATAAAAAATTGAATGACGGTTGTTTTGCCTTTTTTGTATGAATCAACCTGATCGGGATTGTTTTTCAAAACGTCGTCAATAATTTTTTCCAAGAGATCGTCGCTTTGGCCGCCGGACAGATCTTGCTCTTCGAGAATTACCGATGGATCATTACCGGACTGGCACATGAATTCCAGGACTTTTTGGGCAACAGTCGAGTTTATTTTGCTTTGATGAACCAGGGTGATAAACTCAGCAAAATTTTCTGGCGTTATTTCCTGGCAGGCGCTGACTTCGACATGTTCCCGCGAGGCAATTGCCAGCAGTTTATTGATTAACCAGTTGGCGGTTAGTTTCGACAGCTTCTTTTTTGAGGCTTCCCAAATTTCTTGCTCGGTGCCTTCGTTTTGGCCGAGCGAGAGCAGCCAGGCCCGGAGTTCAGACATGGTTTGTTCGAAGAAATCGCCCAGGCTACGATCATCAGTTAAAATTTTAGCATTCTCAGGGGTGAGCTCGTACTCTTTAGCAAATCGAATTCGCCGGTCGCGGGGGAGTTCGGGCATCAATTCGCGGATAGCCGCCACGTCAATACCGCTGCTGTCTCGGCTTAAGTTGATCGGCGGGATATCTGGTTCGGGTAAATAGCGGTAGTCGTGTGCCTCTTCTTTGGTGCGCTGTTCTTCAGTAACTCCCTTGACGTCATCCCAGCCGCGAGTCGTTTGGGTGGGTGTATCGCCGGTTTGCCAGATTTTGTTTTGGCGCTTGATTTCATAGGCCAGCGCTTTTTCCACCATTTTAAAGGAATTGAGATTTTTGATTTCGGTTTTCGGGTAGAATTTCGCCGGTGTGCCGGTTTCAGTTACCGTGTCGGTCAGTGAAATATTGGCGTCACAACGCAGGTGGCCTTTCTCCATGTCAGCGTCAGAGATCCCCAAGTGGCGCATCAAAAGCCGTAGCTCTTGTAAAAAATTTTTTGCTTCTTCAGGATTTCGAATATCTGCTTAGGTGACGATTTCCATCAGCGGGGTGCCGGCTCGGTTGTAGTCAACCAGAGTGTGTTTGCCGTCGGTTGAGTGAAAGTTTTTCGCGGCGTCTTCTTCGAGGTGAATATGGTTGAGTCGAATTCGGCGCTGGCCGTCGGTTGAATCAATATCAAGATGGCCGCCGATGCACGGCGGGGTGGTGGATGAAGTAATTTGGTATCCCTTGGGCAGGTCGGGGTAGAAGTAATTTTTTCGTTCGAATTGAAATTCGGTGGGTATCTGACAATTCAGTGCGATGCCGGCTTTAATGGTCCACTCGATTGCCGTGCGGTTTGGTACGGGCAGGGTGCCGGGGTGGCCCATTGAAATCGGCGAGACGGTGGTGTTGGCTGGTTTGTTTTCGCCGGCGTTATCGTCGCCACAAAACATCTTTGATTTTGTTTTCAGTTGTACATGAATTTCGAGACCAATAACTGGAGTGAGATTCATAGTTTTGAATAGTTACACTGGACGCTTGCCCCGCACCAAACTATCCTCAAGCCATTGAACTAAAAAACGTAAGCCAAAGGCGTTTCCGTGAACCGGCGTTTAAAAGGGGCGAGCGTCTATCCGAGTTTGGGGCGGGGTGAATTTCAAGTCCAATAACAGGAGTTAGTTCCATAGTACGGTCAATGTATCATACTTGAGTGGAGAAATCAACGGATAAAAAAACCCGATTTTGATGGGTTGGTGGTTGAATTCTTCAAGCCATCAGGCTTCGGGTTTGATGCGTTCGACAGACGGACGCGAGGGTTGCCAGCTGCACCTGCCCTGGCCGGAAAACCGATAGACCATGAAGCGCCAGGGGTGGCGGATGAGCTGGGAAAGATTGGAAAATAACGACGGAGAGCGACGATGCTTTTTTGGGGACATTTCAACACCTCCAAGTTTGTTTTGAGTTTATCGGTTGGGGAACCTAGTTGTCAACCGCTAAGAATGGATTAACCGTCTGTCTGATTTTTTGAGCAATAGTATCGATGTTTAAAAGAATTCCATTGTCGCAGCAGCTAATAACAATCCAGCCAAATCGTTTGCTGAGTGCCAGGCTTTTACGGTGAGATTGCTTGAGGTGTTCGAGCTGTTCGTGGCCGTCGTGCCCAGCTCCTCGCTTGGTAATCAGGCTATAGGCGGTTTGGGCATCGACATCGAGAAACAGCACAATGTTTGGTTTTGGGATTTTAAAAATTTCAAATTCAAGCTGATCGAGCCACTCGACAAACTCGTCGAGCTGATCGTCGCTGAGCTTGGGCGCTTGGTGAATGAGGTTGCTGGTGTAGTAGCGATCCAGAACAACCGTGGCACCGTCATTGAGCCACTGGCGAATGGTGTCGGCGTGGTCCCAGCGGTCCGCGGCGTAGAGTAGTGACGCCAGCCGGGGGTTAATTTTGGTCGGATCGCCGTACGCTCCGTCGAGGTAGGCTCGGATCATTTTTCCAAAAAAAGAATCGTACTGCGGGAAATCAAGCGTCTCGACTCGTGCGCCGTTTTTTTTGAGATGCTCCACCAAAAGCTTGGTCTGGGTTTTTTTACCCGAACCGTCGATGCCGTCAATAACAATAAGTTTACCGGGCATGGTAGAACAAGTTACTATTTTTTTATTACCGCGTAGTGCAGTAAGAGCACATTATCAGTCAGATTAGTGGTTTCTTTCAGCGATAGTTCGAGATCGAGCGGTTTGCCCTCGATGAAATTTATTCCGGCCCCAAAAATTTTTGGTTCAATCGTTAGGTACAACTCATCAACTAGCCCGGTCTTAAAAAAGGCGGCATTAAGGTGCGGTCCGCCAATTAGCGCGACGGTTTCAAATCCCCGCTGGTGCAGCAGGTTTAAAATTTCGTGCGGTAGTCCGCTGACAAATTCCAGCTCGCCTTTTTTTTCTTGGTCGGCGTATTTTTCGGGGGTGCGGGTCATGACGATATTGAGCCGACCGGGCAGCGGCCGGCCAATCGCATTGTAGGTGGCGCTGCCGACAATAACCACGCCGCACGCGGTTGTAAGCTTAGTAAACATTTCTTTATCTTGCTTTGACGACCAGTCAACGTTTTCCTGGCTTGAGCGGGAAGCAATTCCGTCGGCGGTGGTGACCATGACGCAGATGAGTTTCATAGGAGTAGGTTGTAGTTAGTAGGTTGTAGGAGATCACTAAAAGACTAAGAAGCTACCACCTACTTACTAATTAAACGGCAATATCAAATTTAATGGTTGGATAACTTTCATAGCCAATTACTTCAGTGTCGTTGGAATTCCACTCAAAGATTGAGCTGAAGTTTTTAGTTTCAATTTTTGGCGGCGGGTATTTGTTCACGTCGCGCCCGAGCTGTTCTCTCATCCCATCGATGTGATTAACATAGATGTGTGTGTCGGCTAGAAAGCCAGTTAAGATTCCTTCGGCGTACCCAGTCTCTTTGGCTAACAGGTGCAGCAATGTCGCGTAGCTGGCAATGTTGAATGGCAAACCCAGCGCCACATCAACGGAGCGCTGGTTCCAGAATAAGTTGAGGCGATTGTCCATCACCGTGACTTGAAACGCGTAGTGGCAAAACGGGGGTTCAACTTTACCGATATCAACCGGATTCCAAGCCAAAACCACCATCCGGCGGCTGTCGGGTTGGTTTTTAAGTAGATCGATAATGTATTTGAGTTGATCAACGCCCTGACCAGTGTAGTCAGTGTCGTACGATTTGTATTCCGCGCCGAAGTGCCGCCACTCCCAGCCGTAGATCGTTCCTAAGTCACGTTCTTCAAGCATTTTCTTTTTCGTCTCTTCGTCGTGGCCGTACGGAACTTTTAACGGCGTGCACCACTCGTCCCAGATGTGGTTATTGCGTTCTTGGAGCCATTTTTTGTCAGTAATTCCTTTGATGAAAAATTCAAGTTCGGTTTTAACCAGCCGAAAGGGGACTTTTTTGGTGGTCAAAAGCGGAAAGCCGTCTTTCATGTCGTGCTGAAAAATCGTGCCGGCGATAGCAATTTCGTCAATACCGGTACGCGTAGTTTTGCGCACCCCGTTATCTAGTATATTTTTTACAATGTCGAGATATTGTTTCATATTGGCTGTTGTGTGAATTCAGTTGGCGTTTCTAGACCCTGAAACGAGTTCAGGGTGACGCTTCGCGTCATTTGCCGGTCGAACCGAATTGGCCCATGCCGCGGACCGTATCGGAGAGTTCTTCGGCTTCAGTTAATTCCGCCTGGGCAACTGGAAAAATTACCAGCTGGGCCAGCTTGTTGCCCTTTTCGATTTTGTATGGCTGGTCGCCGACGTTGAGCAGCCCCACGTTGTATTCTCCACGAAAACCGGAGTCAAACACGCCGCCCATGGTGTGCAGGCCGTTTTTTGCCATGCCGCTTTTGTCTTTGACAATACCGACATATCCGTCAGGGATTTCCAGCGCGAAACCAACCATGAAAATCCGCCGCTCGCCGGGCTTGAGCTCGTAGTCTTCGAGACTGTACAAATCAAGACCGGCGTCACCGGGGTGGGCGTATGTTGGTAACACGGCGTCGGGGTGGAGGCGCTTAACTTTGATTTCCATTGACTCTCGTTAAAATTTTTTCCAGTTGCGCGTGGAGCTGCTCGAGGCTGCCATTGTTATCAACCGTAAACTGTGCGGTGGCGGCAACTTCTTGGATGTGAATTTCCGCTTCGCCCTGCTCATCTTTTTGAAACTGCCCTAATGTTTTACTAGTGTCGTCAGTATTCTCCCCGCGCTTGACCATTCGCTCAAACCGTATTTTTTGATCAGCGGTAATCGCCACGAGATGAAATCCGTTGATATTTTTGAGGTAAGCAATATCGGGATGGCGACGAATGCCGTCGACCACCACCAGTGCCGATTGATCAGCTTTCACGTCTTCAGCGATTACCCGGGCGAGGAGATCTTGTCCGAAGTGTTCGCGCAAGATTTGCGAGAGATCCTGTAAATTTTTTCGATTTTGCTCAATGTAGAGTCGGTTAACAACGTCGCGCAGCATCGTTGAAAAGCGATGAATCGTCGCACCATGTTTTTTTTGCAAATATTTTGCGGCCGTACCTTTACCGGCCGCCAGCGGACCAACCAATCCGAGAATTACTTTACCCATCTTTTTTTTGCTCCAGCCGCACCGTTCCCTCATTGGCGCGATCAATAATTCCCTCGCTGAATAATTGTATTAGCTCATCATTCCATTCGGCGTTCTCTTGGTACTGTTCGACCGCAACCTTGGCTTCTTTGAGCATGTCAATCGCTTTCTCGTTGCGGTAGACCTTGCCCAAAACTATTCGTTTGATACCGCAGGCAATAATATATTTTACGCAGTGAATGCAGGGGCTGTACTTGGTGTACATCGTTGAGCCAATTGTGCTGGTGCCGCCCTGAATCGCGGCTTGGAGTAGTGCGTTGTGTTCGCCGTGAATGGTGCGGACGCAGTGGCCTTCTTCGAGCAGATGACCGACATCATCGCAGTGGGGCAACCCCGGCGGTGAGCCGTTGTAGCCGGTCGAAATGATCCGGTTATCTTTGACTAAAATCGAACCCGCATACAGGCGGTTGCAGGTTCCTCGTGTGGCGATGATTCGAGTGATCGCCATGAAATAATCGTCCCAGCTGGGACGGTAGTGAGGGCGTTCTTCAGCCATAGAGTTGTAATTTATAACCCTCTTATTTTAGCAGAAAGCATACCCGTCGGGCAAATCAAAAAAACAGGCTGGTTGAGAGCTTGTTTTTTTGATTTGGTATTAGAGCTGGACTTTGAGGCCGGGACCCATTGAAGAGGCAAGGCTGATTCCTTGGATGAACACCCCTTTGGCCGAGGCGGGCTTGGTTTTTTTTAAGGCTTCGAGAAACGCCGTAAAATTTTCGGTCAGCTGCTGTTCGGTAAATGAGGTTTTGCCGATCAGCAGGTGGACATTTCCCGTGCTGTCGCTTCTGAAGTTGACTTTGCCTTTTTTTAGCGCGTCAATAGTTTTTTTCAAGTTGGTGGTGATGGTTTCGTTTTTTGGCGACGGCATCAGGCCGCGGGGCCCGAGAATTTTAGCAATCACTGCCAGTTTGGGCATCATGTCGGGAGTTGCTACCGCGACATCGAAATCAAGCTTGCTGGTTTTTTTAATCTCGTCGATCAAATTTTGTTCGCCGACAATATCAGCACCCGCTTCTTTCGCTTCTTTTTCTTTACCCCCACCCACAAAGGCGGCAATTCTGATGGTTTTGCCGGTACCGTGTGGCAAAGAGATCGATCCGCGAATTTGTTGATCGGTTTTACCCGTATCAATTCCAGTCCTGACGTGAACCTCAACCGAGCCGTCAAATTTAGTCGTTGCGGTTTCCTTGATCAGTTTTACCGCTTCACCGAGTTCGTAGAGCTTATTCTTGTCGATTTTTTTCGCGGCTGCTTGGTAACGCTTCGAGCGTTTCATACAATGTTTTCCTTTCGCGGTCCAAACCCCCGGCGTGAGACGGGGTCCCGCAAATGAATAAATTAGATTAGTATTCGATGGGGAACGGAACTGGCTGCTTGAGTCCGTACGGATCGGGGTTAACTTCTAGACTGAAACACTGGCGACCCTGCTGGTGGAAACTGAAATCTCCCGGCCCGTAGTAGCGGTACGACTCATCGGTTTCGTCGCTGGCTGCTTCAAACGTGGCACAAAGCACGTACTCAGTATCGCTGATGACGTTGTACTCATACCCTACGTCAGTTCGTGGATCGGCGGGAATAGGCTGAAGATCAGCCATTTCCTCGAGGGTTGCCGGCAATGTTTCTGTTCGGCTGTAATAGTTAGAAATCAGATTTTGTACCAGGTAGAGATCGTTGACACGTTGCTGGTCGTAGGCTTTTGATCGGGAGGTCGCCGGCGAATCAATCAAGAAAAATCCGGCTACAATTGAGGCGACAATTACCACCGCGGTTATCGGCAACGCGATTTTTGGGAAGACTGAAGTTTTTAACGCATCTGACGAGCGCATTGATAACCAAAAGTAGGTAAAAATCCAGCCCGAGATAACCAGAATGGTGAGCGCTTTAAGGAAGAAGCGAGTGGTGAAATCGCCGTTGAGCAGTGCCAGCACCGAGGCGATAAAATCACCGATAGCCACAGCTACTACGATAAACAGGATTAAGTAGCTCACCCACTGCCGCGGTCCTTTTTTCAATTCAATTTCACTGTGGTCGATTGCTCGGCGAATCAGGTAGCCAAAGATAATAAAAGCTGGCGAGGCAACAATTAATGCCGCCAAACCGCCCTTGATGGCTTGCTGTCGAAATGAATTGAGGCTGACGGCGTATGAGCCAACTTCAGTCGGGAAGAACTTATTGATGAACTGAAACCAAATTGATCCCAGCGCAAAAGCGCTTACCCCGAGCGTAAAAAACATACTCAAGTACCAGAACACTGTTTTTGCTCGGTGCTGCGGCTCAAACGAACCAGTCGTCGGAGGGACTGCTGGCTGGTTTTGATTTTCCATAGTGAGATGTAATTAGTTATTTAACCTCGAGGCCCATTTGGCGGGCCGTACCTTCGATGATGCGCATCGCACCGTCGATATTTTTGGCGTTGAGATCGGGCATTTTTTTCTCGGCGATCTCTTTGATTTGAGCTTTGGTGACGGTGCCGACTTTCTTTTTAATTGATTCACCGGAGCCTTTTTGGATGTTGGCCGCTTTCATCAGCAGGACTGACGCCGGCGGAGTTTTGGTGACAAAGCTGTAGGTGCGATCTTCATAGACGGTAATTTCAACCGGTGTGGTTTCTCCCGGCTGGATTTCCTTGGTGGCGGCATTAAATTTTTGACAGAATTCGGCAATATTAAGACCGTGCTGCCCCAACGCCGGACCGACTGGCGGCGCGGGGTTGGCTTGGCCGGCTGGGATTTGTAGTTTGAGAATTGTTTTTACTTTCTTAGCCATATTTTTAGTGTCACTCTGAACTCGGTTCAGAGTCTCTGAGGTTCTGAATCAAGTTTAAGACGGCAATGAATTATATTTTTTTAACTTGTAAGAAATCAAGTTCAATTGGTGTCTCGCGACCAAACATCGAAACCAAGACTTTAACCTTGCCTCGGGCTTCGTCGATGTGATTGACTTTCCCTTCGTAGCTTTTAAACGGACCATCGTTAATTCGGACCGGATCGCCAATATCGACATCAACTTTAAATGTCGGCTCTTCAACACCCATCCGTTTCTGGAGCGCTTTGATTTCGTTTAAAGAGATTGGGGTTGGGGTCGTGCCGGTGCCGATGAACCCGGTGACGTTGGGGGTGTTGCGCACCACGTACCACGAGCTGTCATCGACGGTCATTTCAACCAAAACGTAGCCAGGGAATATTTTTTCGGTGACCACTTTGCGTTTTCCATTTTTGATTTTAATCTTTTTTTCAGTCGGAATCAAAACACTAAAGATTTTATCTTCCATATCCATCGACTCGATGCGCTGCTCGAGATTGCGTTTGACGTTTTCCTCGTAGCCAGAGTAGGTGTGGATCACGTACCAGTGTCGACCGCGTTGAGCTGTTTGTTTTGGCATAGCGTTTCGAGTTAGTAAATTTGCTCAACCAGCAGCGTGAGCGGGAAGTCAACCAGTAAGCCTAAAAAGAAAGCAACCGCTAAACTAATCGCGATTACTAAAATGGTATGCTGGATTACTTCCCGACGTGATGGCCAGACGACTTTACGCAGCTCTTCTCGAGAGCCTTTGAGGTATTCAAAAATTTTTGTTGCGACATTCATGGGAGTTTCACTTGGATTTTAAAAAGCCCTCGCGGGGCCATTTCAGTACGAACATAGTACCATTGTTTTTGCCGTGCGTCAAGAGGCAGAAATCCATAGGGTACGGCGGGGGCTAAAAGCCTTAGATATCGAGGTTTTTGACGTTTTGGGCGTGGGCGTGGACCCCTAATGTATAAAATCCTAATCTCAAATCTCGAAATCCTAAACAATATCAAAAATCAAATTTCCAAATGGTTAAAATATGGTTAAAAGCGTTTCGGTCATTATAATTTTGGTCATTCGAATTTGTTTCGAATTTATGATTTAGTGCTTAGAATTTATGCCTTAGATATCGAGGTTTTTGACGTTTTGGGCGTGGGCGTGGATAAATTGCTTGCGCGGAGCAACATCGGAGCCCATAAGGATATCAAAAATTTCATCCGCTTTCGTAGCGTCGTCGATGGTTACCTGCTTAAGGATTCGTGTTTCAGGATCCATGGTGGTGGTCCAGAGCTGTTCGGGGTTCATTTCACCCAAACCTTTGTACCGTTGGACCGATAACTTATCTTTCTTTTCGACTGGCTGGTCAGACTCAGGCGGAGCTTGCTCCTCTTCAGAGATCGTGATTGAATCATCCGAAATTTTATTTTTCTTTTTGTACGCCTCAAGTTCTGCGTCGCTGAATAACCAGATAAACTCTTTGCCGCGCTTTACGCTGTACAGCGGCGGCTGGGCAATGTAGAGATGTCCGGTGTAGATTAGTTCCGGGAAGTAGCGGTAGAACAAAGTCAAAAGTAAGGTGCGGATATGAGCACCGTCAACATCAGCATCGGTCATGATAATAATTCGATCGTAGCGAAGTTTATCGAGTTCAAACTGTTCACCGATATTGGTTCCCAGGGCGATGACGAGGGATTTGAGTTCGTTGTTGGCAAGCATCTTATCAAGTCGGGCTTTCTCAACGTTGAGAATTTTACCGCGCAACGGCAGGACCGCCTGGAACTCTCGGTTGCGTCCCTGTTTGGCTGAACCGCCGGCGGAGTCACCCTCAACAATAAACATCTCCGATTTTGAAGCGTCCCGCGAGGAGCAGTCCGCTAGTTTGCCCGGCAGGGTCAAGCCCTCCAGCGCGCCTTTCCGCAAAACCGTATCCCGAGCGGCGCGGGCCGCCACTCGGGCGCGTTGTGCCAGTAAACATTTTCCGACAATATTTTCGCCATCGCGCGGATGTTCTTCAAGCCAGGTGGAAAAAGTGTCGTAGATGAGTCCATCGACAATCGGTTTGACTTCGGCGTTACCGAGCTTGGCTTTGGTTTGGCCTTCGAATTGGGGGTCTTTGACTTTAATTGAGACCACCGCGGTGAGCCCTTCGCGTACGTCATCGCCGCTTAAGTTGTCGTCTTTTTCTTTCAGGATTCCTTGCTTGCGGGCGTAGTTGTTCAAGCTGCGCGTCAGCGCCGAGCGAAAACCCACTAGGTGCGTGCCGCCTTCGGGGTTCAAAATGTTGTTGGCAAAGGCGAACATGTTTTCTTTAAACTCGGCGGTGTACTGCAGCGCCGTTTCGACCCGGACGTCGCTTTCTTCTTTGTCAATGTAAAAAATGTTTTCGTGTCTGGCCTCTACCCGGCTGTTGAGGTGACGGATGTAGCTGGCGATTCCACCCTCGAAATAGAAAGAGTAGTCGGCGACGTTATTTTTGTCGCGCCGGTCGCTGATACTGATTTGGACTCCCTTAGTCAGGTACGCCTGCTGGCGGAGGTGATCGTAAATTTTTTCTCGGTCAAATTCTAAAACGGTAAAAATTTCCGGATCCGGCTGGAAGGTAATCGTGGTGCCGGTGTCTTTGGCTTTGCCTTTCGGGGCGACTTTTGCTCGCGGTTTGCCGCGAGTGTATTCTTGGACCCAGAGTTTACCGTCGCGCTTCACTTCGGCTTTCGTGTAGACAGATAAGGCGTTAACTACCGACACGCCAACACCGTGCAGTCCGCCGGAAACCTTGTAGCCACCTTCGCCGAATTTACCGCCGGCGTGGAGTTTGGTCAGTACCAACTCCAGCGCTGATTTTTTCGTTTGTTTGTGAATATCAACCGGGATACCGCGACCGTTGTCGGCCACTGAGACAATGTTGTCGGGCAGCAGTAGAACCTCGATCTGGGTGCAAAAACCAGCCATCGCTTCATCGATGGCGTTGTCAACCACTTCCCAGATCAGGTGGTGTAGCCCTTCGCCGGCGGTGTTGCCGATGTACATGCCCGGGCGCTTCCTGACCGGATCGAGCCCCTCCAGGACGGTAATCTCTTTGGCGGTGTAGCTACTAGCAGCGGCTTTGGCAGCGGCAGAATTAATTGGCCTTTTTGTGACTTTCGGCATGGAAGAAAGTTGTTTGAAAAATAAAAAATCCCGTTAGAAATCCTACTAGTAGTATAACAAATTTGGGGATTTTTTCAACCCGCGCAAAAGGGGCTATAACCGACGGCTACTGATCGTTGGGGGAGGCTATTTTTTGTGGTATACTATACAGTACTTGATACCTGATTTAAAAACAGCAGGATGGCAGTACCATCACCACATCAAGTACCGGACTGGCAGTTGCGGCTCAGCTACTGGTACGTCACCCACAAGCTACGGCTAAAGAAGTGGTTGGCGATTTTTTTGGTTGTGGTGAACGTGGGGTTATTCGGTTTTAGTGCCTACAAGGCGATTGATCTATTGATTGTACAAGCTGACAGCC
>Ga0209542_10017155_pt1 | contig 11914 bp, 9 predicted proteins | sample RifCSPhighO2_01_FD_184028 | JGI IMG/M metagenome (GOLD analysis project Ga0209542, IMG submission 184028) | Soil microbial communities from Rifle, Colorado - Rifle CSP2_plank highO2_0.1 (SPAdes) (version 2) | ecosystem: Environmental > Terrestrial > Deep subsurface > Rock core/Sediment ...
GGAAGGGGTCCTGCGCCCCCTGACATTGAAGGCCTTTCAGAACCGGGCGCTCCGGTTCCAGGATGTGGCGATCGTATCTGCGGAAGAACTGGGCAAATACCAAATCGGCGCAACAGTCGAGAACTAGCGCGTTTGTGGTATAATTAGTTCATGCTAGAGCGAGTCGGCCGGAATATGCTATGGCTGGGATTATCCCGTGTGATTTCAGGGATAATCATTTTTGTTGTGTACGTTCGTCTCGTTACGTACTTGGGACCTGCGGAGTTCGGTAAATTTTCCCTAGTCCTTTCTTTTTATACAATTGCCCTGATCCTCATGGATCTCGGCATCTCCCGATATTTTACGAAAAAAGTTGCTCCGGCCAAAGAACTAGCCGGGGTTTACGTCGGAAATTATTTGGTGATTCAATTTTTTGTCGCTTTTCTTTTGCTGGCAGTTTTTTATTTGCTTCCCGGCTGGTTTCAATACGACGAGTCTGTGGCCAGAGCGATGTTTATCGTCGGTCTTGGTTTGTCACTTGGGTCATTGTCAATCCCGTTTCGGGTACTGGCGGACGTATGGCAGCGCCTGGACATCGCGGCATCAGTTAATTTTTTGAATACCGTGCTAACTGCGGGCTGGATGCTACTGACAATTCTGCTGCGCCGGGAATTCGTCTTTATTTTTTGGATTTACTTGGTCCTGGGAGTTATATCAATAGCGGTTTACGCTTTCCTTACAAGGCACTGGGCGAGGCCGCAGTTCAACATTCAATGGACTTTAATCCGGGGAATGCTTATTTTTGGACTTCCCTACGCCGTCATCGCGGGACTGGAGGGACTGGTCCAGAAACTCGATGTTATCGTCCAGAAGTTTTTTTTATCTTATTCCGAAGTTGGGCTATACTCGGCCGCGTATCGTTTTTTGGACTTTTTAACTTTCATTCCGGCCGTTGTCACGCTTTCGGTATTTCCTTATCTCGCGGAGAAAGTTATGTTGAGGGACCCGGAGGTAAATAATATCTTAAGCCGCGTGAGCCGGTACTTGGTTATGCTGGCCATTCCCATTGGGGTGGGCGGGACGATTTTTGCCCGGGAAATCGTGGCTACTCTTTATAATGAGCAGTATTACGGCGCGGTTTTGCCGTTTCAAATACTTATTTGGGCTTCGGTGTTGACTTTCCTCTATGCGGTACCCAATGCGATAATGCTGCTGAAAAGAACAAATTTGACCGCTATGTTCTTGGCCTTCGCGGTAGTTTTTAACGGGGTAGCCAACTGGCTGCTGATCCCGAAATGGGGGATTTTAGGGTCAGCCTGGATCACTGTAGTTTCCTATATATTGCTGGCAGCTGCTTATATTTGGATGGCAAGGCAGGAAGCAAGCTTTTCTCTCTTCCGTTATTTTTCGTGGCCGATTATTGCCTCTGCAGTGATGGCTTTGGTCATGCTTCCGCTTCGCAATTTTAATTTTTTTGCAGTAGCCGGACTTGGGATGCTGGTTTATTTCTCAACCCTATTGATCGTTCGTTTCTTGAGAATCGAGGACTTTATGCTCCTGAAGTCCATTCTATATAAACCAAGGAATCCATGACCCTCTCCATCCTCATCGTCAGCTGGAATACGCGCGACATGCTAGTCAAATGTCTCAACTCGATCGTGAAGAACGAGCCGAGTTTTGAGTATGAAATTATCGTGGTGGACAACGGCTCCAGAGACGGCACGGTCGAGACGGTTACTTCTTTTTTTGGTCACAACAAACGGATTCGCGTCATCCCGTCCCTGAAGAACCTCGGTTTTGCCCGGGCCAACAACCTCGCGTACGAAAACAGCGCCGGAGAATATATCCTAATGCTCAATCCCGACACAGAAGTTCAGGATGACGCGCTGCAGACCCTCGTCGATTACCTCGCCGGCCACCCGGGCGTGGGGATCGTGGGGCCGAAGCTCGTCAATCCCGATGGGAGCCTGCAGGAGTCGGTGCGGCGGTTCCCGGACGTGTGGTCATCACTCCTGGTTTTCTCCGGCCTGCACCGCTTCATCCGCCCGCGCAGGTATCTGATGGACGGTTTTGATTACGGACAAACCGCCGGGGTGGACCAGGTGATGGGGGCGGCGCTTTTGACCAGGCGAAAAATCATCCAGGAGCTTGGTTTTCTGGATCCGAAGTTTTACCTATGGTACGAGGAAGTTGATTTCTGCCGGCGCGTGAAAAGCCGGGGGTATGAGGTCAAGTTTTTTCCGGGCGCGGTGGTGGCGCACGCGGGCGCGCAGAGTTTTTCCCAACTGGACATATATGACCGCAAAAAAATCCTAGCGCGGAGTTTGTTTTACTACTTCCGGAAGAACGGCAGCGTAGGCGCCGCGACGCTCGTCGAGATACTGATGCCTGTGGTCCTGCTGCTGGCGAGGCTCATCAATCTCCTGCAAAAAGCGTTTGGACTAAAGACGCGCCCCCATGTTTAAAAAAGCCCTTTTCGCGATGCTTGGTTTGGAGGCGGCGTCTTTGTTCGCGTTCATTTATCCGAGTTTGGCATGGCCGCTGCTTGCCGCCGGATTTATTTTTACGGTCGTCGCGTCGTGGAAGCGGTTCGAATGGGGGGTGTATATTCTGCTCGGCGAACTTTTTGTCGGCAGCCGCGGACATTTTTTGGAAGTTGATCTGGGGTTCATCAGTTTGTCGCTGCGTTTGGCAATTTTTCTCGCTGTTTTCATCGGCGCCGTCAAAGTCCTGGCGCAAAGTCCCCGCGGGGTTTGGCGCGGCTGGCGAGACGTTCTCCCGAAGAGTTTCTGGCTCCTGGTCCTGCTGGTCGCGGCAGGCATCATAAACGGCCTGCTGGCCGGACCTTTGTTTGGCAATGTCTTTCTTGATGCCAATGGATATTTTTACCTTGTGGCCCTGCCGTTTCTGTTCCTGGCGGTTCGGGATCGCGGGGAGTTGATGCGGATTTTGGACATTCTGGGGGCGGCGGTGCTGGTGATCGCAGCGCAGACTTTGGCGGTTTTTCTATGGTTTCGCCTGGATTTGCCGGGCGTGGCGACGGTGTACGCGTGGATTTTGGGTGACGAAATCGGCGAGATAACCGGGCACGTCGGCGAGGCCTCGCGGATTTTTCTGCAGAGCCAGTTTTATAGCCTGGTCAGCGTTTTCATCTTCGCATTTTTTACCAGCAAACCCATTTACCGGCTGGTATTCGCAGCCGCGGTTTTTACGGTGCTGATGAGCCTGTCGAGGAGTTTTTGGCTGGGCGGGGCCGCCGCCGCCGCGTTTTCTCTCACGCTCACGTTGTTTTGGGTCCGGCCCGGGCGGAGCGCGTTCCTGCGCCTGGCGGGACGAGCCGCGGCGTTGGCGCTGATTGCCGGAGCTGTCGTATACGCACTTTTTAGTTTCGGGCGCGGGTCCGATGCGCGGACTCTGTCGGGCAGAATCGAGAACCCCGCGCAGGAAGCCGCGGGCCAGGCCCGCCTCCTGCTGCTGCCCGGCCTCCTCGACGGCATCCGCGCAAAACCTCTGCTGGGGTACGGCTTTGGCAAAGAGCTTTCGTATCCGAGTTTTCTGCCGGACCGGATGAGCGCGGAAAATCCGAATGGCGAAATCCGCACTTTTGCTTTTGAGTGGGGTTATCTCGATCTCCTCCTCAAACTCGGGCTTGCCGGTTTTCTCGCTTATCTGTGGTTTGTCGCAAAAATTTTCCAAAAAGGGTTTGCGGTTCCGCAAGGGGACCGGCTTCTTGCCGCGGGCTTTCTAGGCGGGCTCACCGCCTTGGCCGTGCTCAATGTTACCACGCCCTACCTTAATCACCCCTTGGGGATCGGTTACTTAATTTTTGCGTTCGTGTCCTTCAAACTGATGAGCGAACAAACAGAGGAATCAGCGGCCAGTTCCCAAGCCCCCTTTTGATAAATTTTCCCAGCTAGCATGCCCAAACCATTGGTGAGCATCATCATCCTCAGCTACAATAGCGCGCGCTACATTGAGAAGTGCGTGAGTTCGATTTTGCAGCAGGACTATCAGAACTGGGAAATTCTCATCATCATCAACGGCTCGACGGACGGCTCCGCTGAGCTCATCCGGCGGCAATATGGCAAATACAAGCGTGTCCGGATTCTGGATCCGGGGGAAAATTTGTGGTTTTGCCGGGGGAACAACTACGGCATCAATCATTCCCGCGGGGAGTATGTTCTCTCGCTCAATCAGGACACAGTGATGGAGCCGAACTACTTGGGTCTGCTCGTGGCGGCGATGGAGGAGGATTCCGGTTTGGGTTCGGTTTCAGGGAAGCTGCTGCATTATAATTTTGAAATCGATTCGAAAACGAAAATCATTGACAGCACCGGCCTGGAGATTTTTCGAACCCGCCGTGTCATCGACCGCGGGCAGTGGGAGTCGGATCGCGGCCAGTATGACCGCGACACCGAGATTTTCGGGGCCTCCGGGGCGGCCGCGCTGTACCGCCGGAGCGCGCTTGAGGCAGTTAAACTGCCGAAACTGGATGGCAAGTTTGAGTACTTTGACGAGGACTTTATCGCGTACAAGGACGACATTGATCTGTCCTGGCGGCTTTTACTGTATGGATACCGGTGCCGGTATGTGCCGCGCGCGGTCGTGTACCATGGCCGGACCATCGGCCGCTCCTGGCCGACGCGCGTCATCAATTTTATACTGAACCGCATGCGGCAGCCGCGCAACGTGCGCATCCAGTCTTTCAAAAATCACTACCTGATGATGGTCAAAAACGAGATCCCGCGGCATTTTTGGCGGCAGCTTCCTTACATTCTGGGACGGGAAATATTGCTATGGATCTATAGTTTGCTTTTTGAACAATTCCAGGTCATCGCCATTCGGGATTTTTTCCGCCAGCTCCCCGAGGCGCGTCGGAAGCGCCGGATAGTGATGTCCCGCGCCAAAGTCGGCTACCCCAAGCTCCTGTATTTATTCGACTAAAAAGTTATGGATCTTTCCGTCTGTATCGTCAGCTACAATACCAAAGACCGCCTCCGGATGTGTCTGCGCACGGTGTATGCTTCACGCTGGGACGGCACGTTTGAAGTCGTAGTGGCGGATAACGGCAGTACCGACGGCTCAGCGGAGATGGTCGCCGCGGAGTTCCCCAACGTCCGGCTCATCCGCAACACCGGCAACGTCGGCTACGCGAAGGCCAACAACCAGGCGATAGCGCGCGCGCGCGGCCGCTATGTCCTTCTCCTCAATCCGGACGTCGAGGTGGCGCGTGACTCGCTTGCCAAAATGTTGGAGTACATGGACGGCCACCCGGCTGTGGGCGTGGCCGGTTGCAAAGTTGTGAAACCAGACGGAAAACTGGACCTGGCCTGCCGCCGCAGCTTCCCGACGCCGGCAAGCTCCCTGTATCGCTTGACTGGTTTGTCCCTCCTGTTTCCCAAAAGCCGGTTCGCTTCGTATAATTTGACCTATTTACCCGAGGACCAGATTGCCGAAGTGGACAGTGTTATGGGGGCGTTTCTGATGATTCGGGCTGAGGTTATCGCGAAAATCGGGTTGTTGGACGAGAGCTTCTTCATGTACGGTGAGGATATTGACTGGTGTTTTCGGGCCAAAGCGAGCGGGTACCAGGTGATGTATGTGCCCATCACGAGCGTCGTCCACCACAAAGGTTCGGCTTCCCGGAAAGTCTCGCGGCGCGCGCTTTATGAATTTCACAACGCGATGCAAATCTTCTATGATAAGCATTATCGGCCCCATTACAATTTTTTGGTAAATTGGTTTGTCGGGACAGGCATCTGGGCGCGTTATTATTGGAAAATTCTACAGAACAGTATGCGTCGTGAAAAGTACGTGAGTAAGTAGGTTAAAGATTATAGATTAGAGGTTAGAGTTTACGAACAATATAGTAATGGAATTGCAAACCTCCGAAATCAACCCCGGGGACTTCAAGCCCAAAAAATTCCGCTGGATATACGCGGCCTTTTTGCTGGCAATCGTTTTTTTCCTGGGCGTGCAGTTTGGCCGCCACGGCCTTCCGGCCGCGGAGCGCGCGGCGAGCGTGTTCGTCGACCGGGGCCGGGAGGACGCGCCGCGCGAAGTGGACTGGCAGCTGCTGTGGGACACTATCGACCAGATACGGGACCGTTACGTTGACCGGCCGCCTGACATGGCGCAGCTTCTCTACGGGGCGGTTGCCGGGGCGGTCAACAGTTTGCAGGATCCCTACAGCGTGTTTTTGCCGCCGCAGGAAGCAAGTGAGTTCCAAGAGGAGCTCTCCGGGAACTTTGAAGGCATCGGCGCAGAGATCGCCATCAAGCACCAGCAGCTGGTTGTCGTATCACCGTTGGACGATTCCCCGGCGGAAAAAGCCGGATTGCGGGGGGGGGACGCGATTTTGCAGGTCAACGGGGAAGATACGGCGTCCCTGACGCTCGAGGAGGCAGTAGGAAAAATCCGCGGTCCCGCCGGCACAGAAGTCGTACTCAGCGTATTTCGCAAGGGATTGGACGCTCCGCAGGAATATAAAATCATCCGGGCAAAGATCGAAGTCAAAAGTCTGAGCTACGAGATCAGAGAACACCAGGGTAAAAAAATCGGGTACCTCAAACTGCGCCGGTTTGGTCAGGAAACAAAGGGAGAACTAAATCGGGCAGTCTCCGAATTTCTGGCCGGCGGCGTCACGGGCGTGATTTTGGATATGCGCAACAATCCAGGTGGTTATTTGGATACCGCGGTTGACGTGGCGAGCGTTTGGGTGACAGAAGGGCAGGTCGTGGTTATCCAGAAATTCGCGGACGGCCAGCAGGATGAATACCGGGCAAACGGGAGCGCGCGTTTTTCGGGGATGCCGACAGTAGTCCTGGTAAACGGGGGGAGCGCTTCGGCCTCGGAAATCGTGGCGGGGGCACTGCATGATTACGGCCTGGCGACCCTCGTGGGCGAGAAGACTTTCGGCAAGGGCTCGGTACAGGAGCTCATCAACCTCCGCGACGATGCCCAGGTCAAACTCACGGTGGCAAAGTGGCTGACCCCAGACGGCCACGACCTCAACAAGGAGGGGTTGGCGCCGGACGAGCCGGTGCCCCTGACGGACGAGGATTTTGAGAATGACCGCGACCCGCAACTCGACCGGGCTTTGGAGATGCTAACCTTGTAATACAAATGTGTAAAGATTCGGTCTTTGCGAGTGTCAGCCCCGCCTGCCGGACGGGCAGGGAAGCAATCTCGATTTATTTCGGTGGGATTGCTTCCCCCTCGACTAGGCTCGGGATCGCAATGACTACTATCATATGACCGCGAAAGAACTTCGGGCAAAATTCATCGAGTTTTTCAAAGCGCGGGGTCACACGGTGATCCCGTCGGCTTCATTGGTCCCGGAAAATGACCCCACCGTGCTGTTCACGACCGCCGGCATGCATCCGCTGGTGCCGTACCTTCTAGGTCTTGAGCACCCGGGCGGCCAGCGCCTGGTGAGCGCGCAGAAATCCATGCGCACCGACGACATTGATGAAGTGGGAGACGGCGTGCACAACACTTTTTTTGAAATGCTTGGCAATTGGTCGCTCGGGGACCCTGCCTCGCCTGACGGCATCGGACAAGGCGGGTATTGGAAGAAAGAGGCGATTGAGTGGTCGTACGAGTTTTTGACCGGCAGGGAATGGCTCGGGCTTCCCGCCGATAAACTGGCGGTCAGCGTTTTTGCCGGCGATGCGGACGCGCCTAGGGATGACGAGACCGCGGCGATCTGGAAACGCCTGGGGATCGCAGAAAATCGAATCGCTTATCTGCCGAAAAAAAATAACTGGTGGGGACCGGCCGGGCTGACGGGGCCGTGCGGGCCGGACACGGAGATGTTTTATTGGACCGGGAAGTCTGCTCCGGCGAATTTCCAGGACACGCATGAGAATGCGCAGTGGGTGGAAATCTGGAATGACGTGTTCATGCAGTATGACAAGCAAATCGACGGCACGTTCATGCCGCTCAAACAGCGCAACGTTGATACGGGTATGGGGCTGGAGCGGATGGTCACAATCTTACAGGGCAGGGACAGTGTTTATGAAACCGAATTGTTTTTGCCGATTTTGGAAAAAATCCGGAGCCTAGCGAAGAAACGGGACACCAAAGCGGAGCGGATTGTCGCCGACCACCTGCGGGCCGCGACCTTTATCATTGCCGACGGAGTCGTGCCGTCGAACAAAGACCGAGGATACATCCTGCGGCGGCTGATCCGACGCGCGGTGAGGTACGGACAAATTTTGGGCATTGAACAGGAGTTTTGCACGGAAGTGGCCGCGGTTGTGATCCACGAATTTGGCGATACTTATCATCTGCAACATCATCAAGAGAAAGTTGTCGATGAGCTCGCGAGAGAAGATATGAAATTCCGCAAAACTCTCGCCAAAGGACTCAAGTATTTCGAAAAATTGCAGTCTGTCGACGGGAAGGCCGCATTTGATTTATTCCAAACCTATGGTTTCCCTTTGGAGCTCACCGAAGAGCTTATGGAGGGCAAGGGGCAGAACGTAGACCGGGAGCAATTTGGCGAAGAATTTAAAAAACACCAGCAACTCTCGCGCACCTCCTCGGCCGGGCAGTTCAAAGGCGGGCTCGCTGACCATACAGAGAAGACGGTGCGTTTGCACACCGCTACTCATTTATTGCAAGCGGGTCTGCGCAAATTTTTAGGGGAACATATTTTTCAGAAAGGCAGTCATGTAACAACAGAGCGTACCCGGTTTGATTTCAATCATCCGCAGAAGGTTACCGTCGAAGAACTGAAGAAGGTCGAGGACTGGGTGAACGAACAAGTCAGAAAGGATTTGCCCGTGAAGCGGGAAATAATGTCGCTTCAGGAAGCGCGCAAACTCGGTGCTATCGGGCTTTTTGACGAAAAGTACGAGGATAAAGTTTCGATCTACACGATTTCCGATGCTGGGAGCGGGGAAGTTGTCAGCCGCGAATTCTGCGGCGGGCCGCATGTCGAGCGCACTGGCCAGATCGGGAAATTCAAGATAGTGAAGGAAGAAGCCGTGGCCTCCGGGATCAGGAGAATAAAAGCGGTAGTCGAAGAAGACAAATAAAGGTACGCAAACTTGGTATGCTGGAAAGATGGACAAGACCAAAGCTAAAATCGCCCGTCGGGAGTTACCGTGTGGACGTGGTTTCGATTCCCGAGGAGCTGGACTTCGAGGAAAGCTTACCGGTCGTACTGCGCTTCATTTTGAAGCGTTACCCGGAATACAAGGATAAAATCCGGAAGATTTTGAGCGAGGGAAAAGCTATCGGCGTCCGGACGGTATTACGCACGCCGGAAAACATCCTCCAAGCCGTGCACACTATCAGCGTCCACACGCAGGGCAACTACATAGTCACTTGGCTGCCCGAGCTGCTGCGCAATAAACATCGTCCGAGGTTCTCGGCCGACGATGAAACTCGCGCCCTGCCGCACGGAGAGAACCTTGCCGAAGCTGTGGAGACCATACTGCGCGACCGTCTGCGTTTCATCAGGCTCGTGCTGATAGACGAGGAGAACATCGGCATCCGGCCTGAGGAGCAGCGGCTTATGAAAGAGCTCTCGGAAATTATTTATCCGTTGGCTGTCGATTATTCGGTTTTTCGAGTGGTTGCGGACAATGCGCGGGAGCGCACGCATATCGCTCAGGCGGTTATCAAGGCCCTCCTGATTATTGGCCCGATTGCTCATTTTTTGGAAAAATTTGCGGCCGGCGTCGGCAAAGTTTTCGCGGCCTCAACCGACGACCTTCTGGCGGAGACGGCCGAGTTGGCCGCGTTGCGGGGCTCCGGTTTTGCTTGGGCGGAACTCGCTAAGCGCGGCCGCATTTTGGTTCCGGTGTTTGCCCTGGCCACCTGGGGAGCTTTTTCGGTAGAGCCTTTGCTGCAGGCCGACCGAACGGTTCTGGCTGGCGTGGTATTCGGTCTTTCCGCGGTCGCACTCTCGCTGACGACCGCCATTCAGTCGATATTTATGTACCGCCGGAACCTGAAGAAGATAAACCGGGAAGGAAAAGTCAGGGGACAGGCAACTTCTTGGGCAATTACGAAACTCGCTCTGCGGCAGGACTTTACCAATCCGGCAAGGCTCGGTTTGCTCTTGGGGGCGATGCTCGCCCCGCCCATGGGAATTGCCGGCGCCGTGACTGGGCTCATGCATAACGGCTGGGTCTTGGCGGGGATTGGTTCCACCGAATCCATCGTTGCCGGTCTGACCGTGGTTTTCGCGGATTGGATCAACGAATGGAGGTTTCGCCGCCGGCTTCTCAAGCTGATTTAGTTAGACGGGTTACCCGGGTTTTGGGGCAAGTGGTATAATTAGATAATGCTAGCCCTGGATAAAAGCACCGGCCTGCCCCTTGCGATGAGAGAAGATTTTTCATTGGAGTTCGGAAGCGGCTTGTCGCCGGTCGATCCGGTTGCCGTCGATTTTTCAAAACTGCGGGTGTATTTGCGGAACCAGAGCGTATCTGCCGCGCGGCGGGAGCTTTATTGGACATACCGCGCCGTGGTTCTCGAGGCCGACCGGGAAAAAATGGGACAGGCCGGGTTGCGGTACGATTTATTGGTGATGCCGCCCGGTAAATTGGGGGAGGAGTTCGTGAAAACAAAAGGCTACTACAATTCGTTAAAAGCCGGCACCGACGTGAGTTATCCGCAGCTTCTGGAAATATCCCACGGCGAAGCTTTTTTGATCCTCCAGCGCCCCTCGGCCGACCCCGCGCGGCTTCTGGAGTTGTATTTGTTTTCGGTGGGGCGCGGCGACAAGGTCATTGTCCCGCCCGGCTTTGGCGCGGTCGTGGTCAATCCGGGAAAAGAAGTATTGGTCTGCTCATTCTGGCAGGCGGCCGCGAACGAGGAGAGCGCCGAAGCATACGAGATCCTGGGCGGGGCGGGGTACTACGTCGCCGAATCGCAGCGGCTGTCCCGCGAAGGGGACACCAAAAATGATTTCGAATTTGTTCCAAATCTCAACTACAAACTTTTGCCTAAACTCCAGGAGGCCGGAGTGCGCGAATTACCCCAATTTGATCTGCTCAGCGCTTTGCCGATGTACTTCACGGGTATGCGCGACCCGCGGAGCTTAGATTTTTTGATAAACCCGGAGAACCATCGCGACGACCTCAAACCCGAGAAATTATTTGTTCTACCCGTAGTATGAAGAGTCTGGATATTAGGCCGAAAAAATCGGCCCCGAGAAGGTTTTTTGCCCCTCCCGCGCCGGTTTCCGAAGTGCTGGCCCGCGCGGCGCGGCAAAAAAAACCAGCCAAGCTTCCGGAGCTTGGAGCCTTTGCCGTGCCCAGGCCGCTCTGGCGCCGGTGGGTGGCGGTAAGCGTTGCTGGCGTTGTGCTTGTCGCCACTTTGATGGTGCTTTTTGTACTTCCGCAAGTCGAAGTTGCCATCGCGGTGCGGAGTGAACCCACAACCCGGGATTTTGAGATCCGGGTGGATCAGAAACTCGACCGGGTGGACGCCGCGGAGCTCGCTGTCCCGGGGCGGCTGTTGGACCAGGAGGTCCCCGGGAGCAAGGCCTTTCCGGCGACAGGAGCGCGCAACGTGGGGCAGACGGCTTCCGGCTTTGTCTATATTTATAATTTCACCAAGACGACTTTGATTTTACGCAAAGACACGACCGTGCTGACGGCCAATGGCCGGCAGTATCTCTTCACCCAGGACGTGAGCAATATCCGCCCCACTGCGCTTCTCGGGCTCACGGAGCAGGAGGTGGACCCGTCCAGCTTGATCCCGCCGGTGCCCGTGGTCGCCGCGGCTCCCGGCGAGCAGTACAATATGCAAAGCGGAGCGCGTCTGGAGATAACAAATGAAGTTTTAGGCGCCCAGCCCGAGGTCTTGTACGCCGTTGTCGCGGACGGGATCGCGGGGGGAACCACCAAGGAAATCAAAATCGCCAGCCAGACCGATTTGCTCCAGGCGCTTGATACCGTACGGCAGGAAACGA
>Ga0209542_10017157_pt1 | contig 11914 bp, 13 predicted proteins | sample RifCSPhighO2_01_FD_184028 | JGI IMG/M metagenome (GOLD analysis project Ga0209542, IMG submission 184028) | Soil microbial communities from Rifle, Colorado - Rifle CSP2_plank highO2_0.1 (SPAdes) (version 2) | ecosystem: Environmental > Terrestrial > Deep subsurface > Rock core/Sediment ...
CGTCGTCGCGCCGATCAGGGTTAGAATGCCCCGTTCGACGAAAGGGAGAAGAAAGTCCTGCTGGGCTTTGTTAAAACGATGAATTTCGTCCAGAAAAAGAACGGTCGGTTGGTCACCGCCTTTGGCCGCCTCAATTATTTTTTTAATATCGGCCTTGCCGGCCGAAACGGCCGACAGCTCAGCAAAGTTGGCCTTCAAAGCGTTGGCATAGATCCTGGCCAGGGTAGTCTTGCCCACTCCCGGCGGGCCCCAGAAAATCATCGAAAAGAGGTGTTTCCTTTTGATGGCGACAGCCAGTGGTTTATTCAGCCCAACCAGATGGGTCTGGCCAAAAAAGTCAGTAAGCGACTTCGGGCGAAGACTGGTAGCCAGAGGGACCTGTTCCATACTCTGCTATACTATATTACTTATGCAATCAGAAAAAGGCCGGGCGCTCCACCAACAGGCTCTGGATGCTCAGGAGCAGGGAGATTTTTTGGTAGCTTTAAAACTCGAGGATGAGGCGATGGTGGTTTACCAAACCGATAACGATGACGCTGGCTTTGCCGAGATCCAGGCGATGAGGTTACTGACCTTGAACATGCTGGGAGATAAGACGGGAGACCAGCGATACTATGTCCTGGGAATGCATGCGGCTAATGCCAGTCTGGATCTAGCCGAGAGGGCGGGGGTAAAACAGCAAATTGCTTTGGCACATGGGGCTATCGGAAGAGCAATGGAAAGGGTAGAAAGATTTGAAGAGGCGGCATCTCACTTTGACAAAGCGGTGGAGATTCTGCCAACGACCCAGGGCAAACACAACCGAAAATCAGTGATCGCAGACTTTACGATTCACGCGGCCACAAACAGACTTTTGGCCGGTAAACTCGACCAGGAACAAGTGGCGCTGTCTGCTCTAAAAGAGCTGGAGGCTTCGGGGGATGCCTCGGATTATGAATTCAAAGTTTGGAAAAGCGGTGGATATATGGGGTTGGCCGCAGGTATGCACAAAAACGGCAAAATCGAAGAGGCAAAGAAATATCTGGCTATAGCGGAGGAAATCGCCAAGAGCGATGAGGCGCTGAAAGTGCGCCGGGAACAGATCGCCACAATGCGGAAAAAATTCGGTCTTTGATCCGGGGACGACAAAAACTATAAAATAGTGCTGATGGCAAATAACCGAAGTGGATTTAATCTGAAGCGGTGGTTGGTTTTAACTCTACTTTTGGTTTTGGTTTTGACTTTGACCAAATGGCCAGATGTGGTTAATAAGTTCACTGCGGAGTTACCGAGTTTGTCTGCTGTTACCCTCAAAGGCGTTAGCGCGGAGGATGTTCTCGGTCAAATCAATACCGACCGGACCGAAAATAAAATGATGGCGGTCAAGAGAAATGAAAAGTTGGACAAGGCGGCCCTGGCGCGGCTGCGGGTAATTAGAATCGACGATGACTTCGACGGTGACAAAACCGGCGTGACGCTGGCTAACGCGGCCAAAAACAACGGCTACAGCTACAGCGTTATCGGTGACTTGTACGCCGAAAACATAAATGGCGAAACAAAGATTGCCGACAAGATACTGGGTGATAGCCGGTTTCGAGACGTGGGGATCGCGATCGAGCGGGCAGGGCCCGGCTGAAACGTGATGATCATTCTGGGCCGGCAAGCAAGCGCAGTGGCAGAAAAAACAGGGGCGGGCGGCTACCCCCAGGTAAGCTGGGGCGGGCCGGAACTATGGGAAGCGGTCAATAAACGGCGGGTAGAGCTGGGGGTAAATCCCCTGTCGCGGCGGGATGAACTGTGCACCATTGCTTCAATCAGACTCAACCAGCTTTTGGAGCTAACTAAACTTGACGGCCACGCCGGACTGGAACCGCTCCTTAATCGTGAGGACTTGAAGACAATTAGAGAAAAATATACCCTGTCGGAATTTCTAATCGTTGGTTATTCGACACCCCTGGAGGCAGTTGGCGCCTGGGAACACACTCTGGGCCACCGGGCTTTGGTGGCCGGGGGCGAGTATGTCTGGGGTTGTGTCTACGCCCAAAATACTTTTGGCGTCGCCATTGCCGCTTATTGATGGTAGTATTTTTCTATGACCGAACTGGACAGGGGTAAGGAAAAGCTGAATTTGGGAAAAAGAATCATCATTTTCATCGGTCCGGAGGGTTCGGGAAAAACTACAATGGCGAAGTGCCTGGCGGAAGAAACCGGATTGCCATATGTCACGACAGGAGACATTATTCGCGACCTGGCTGAAAACGATAAGGGGCCGCTCGGCGATGAATGCCGCGATATGTTTGCCAATCACGCGTATCTTGACGGGGCGACTTTGTTGAAAATTTTGGTTCATCGTTTTAGCCAAGAGGATGTGGCCGCTGGCTTGATTCTTGACGGGGGTTTGCGAACTACGGAGGAAACGGCCGACTTTGCTTCGATGCTTTCAGAAGCGAGATTGAATTTGCCGGTAACCGTAATTCATTTACGTATCCCCGGTTGGATGAGTTTCGAGCGGTTGATGGGTGAGACGGGACGGAATAGAAATGATGACACCATTGAGGGCATTTTGAGTCGCCTGGCAAAATATTATTACCATCTGGGACAAAGGGCCAACGTTATCGAAGGGCAAAGTAATTGGAAACTGGTACATATTGACGCCCGCCCCGCCATCGAATCGGTTTACCGGGGGGTCAGCGGAAAGCTGTCGCGCGAGTAGTTTTTGGAAATTGCTCTTTGATTAAGCCGTCCTTTTGGGACCGTGGCCATTTCTTGAGCTCCACCTCTCGGTGCACGGCCTCTTTTCTGGAGGCAAAGGTCTCCGAATAGACAAGTTCTAAACTGGAAAAGTAACGGGTGTATTTGGCTGACTTACTATTTTTTGTTTGGTGTTCCTTGAGACGTTTCTCGAGATTGTTGGTTTGACCGATGTAGAGGGTATTGGAAGAAGTGCGGAGGATGTAGACAAAATAAGGCATGGTTTATTTATATAGTCCCTCGAGTACTCGGGATCTCTGCCGCAAAGTGGCTTCGAGTTGAGCATCTCGGTCTAGGACCTTACGATCCCATAACCAACCTTGGCAATAGTTGTTTATACCTACTAATCTTCTCCGATTTACTCATCGCTGCATATCTAGGTGATGGTGATGGCAAGCAAATTAATTCTATCTCATTAGTTAATTGGCTAATATCCTGAAACACTTTACTAAACAAATTTTCAACATGACGACTTGTAAAAAATATCTTCTTTATTTTGTTCTTGATAAGAATATTCTTTATTGCTTGTGTGTTATAAGTAATATTGAACAAATTTACATCTAAATTACTATTATTCCTTCTTTCACAAGATAAAATTATATCTGCAAGTGCTATTTCGAGTTGAGTAAAAAGTTTTTGCTGATGTTCTTTAGTTCTAAATTCTGATCCATAGACTCCCTGCATAATAGGCCAGAACTGGTTTCGACCATTTGCATAAAACCATTCATAAGAGTTAGAAGGCTTAGTAACAAAACTGCCTAGCATTAAATATTTTGTTCTCTTGGGGACAAAGTTTCCAAATGGATGTTTTTCAATCATAGTTTTGTTGCCGCAAAGCGATTCTCTCCCTAGCTTCAAGCTCCAGAGTGAACTGAACTTGACCTATTCGTATCATTTTGATACGATTGTGGTATATGAATGATACGGTAAACCCTCGTCAGGTACAAATTCTCGATCTAATCAACAAGTCAGGTGGTCTTTCTAGACTCGAAGTTAGATCTAGACTTGGTATCGACTATCTGGCCTCTACCCCTACCATTGCTCGAGATTTGGCTCATCTACTTAAAATGGGATCTGTTGTCGTTCATGGTGAAGGCCGAAATACTAGATATTCTGGAATAAACTCGAACAAACTTCTGAGGTATTTTGACTTAGATAAATATTTTACGATCGACCCAGATCAAAGAGAATTTGTCAAAAAGTCATTCAACTATGATATTTTCGGTGATTTGTCTGGTCTGTACACATTAAAAGAACAGTCTGAACTAGACAAAATCTACAAAAACTTTGATACTGAGTCCATGTCAACCAACAGAGATATCTATCTAAAAGAAGTTGAGAGATTCGTCATCGAGCTTTCTTGGAAATCTTCAAAAATAGAGGGTAACACATACTCCCTTCTTGATACCGAGACTTTAATCAAACAAAGGATTGAAGCTGAAGGGCATCCAAAAGATGAGGCTGTCATGATTTTAAATCACAAAACCGCTTTTGAAACTATCCTGGCCAACAAAAAAGACTATAAAAAAATAACCCTTTCTCAAATAACCCAGCTTCACAATATTTTAATCAAAGATCTTAATGTGACAACTGGCATAAGGAATCAGGCTGTGGGTATTACTGGGACGACCTATCACCCTCTAGATAGCCATTCGCAAATTCAGGACGCCGTAGATAAATTCATAGTTTGTCTCAACAAAGCTGATTACCCGCTAGAAAAAGCCTTGATTATCGTTGCCATGATTTCCTACGTTCAACCCTTTGCCGATGGGAATAAAAGAACGGCCCGCATGCTTGCCAACGCCGTCTTGTTAGCAAATGATTATTATCCTTTGTCTTACCGAAATATTGATGAAACCTTTTACAAAAAAGCCTTAGTTCTTTTCTATGAGCAAAATAGCTTGTACTATCTCAAGCAAATAATTACCGACCAATACAGATTTGCTTTGGACACTTATTTCAAATAGATACACCTTAACACATGGCATTTTCTTATTTGTCGGTAATTCATTCAGATATAAAAGGAGATTATTACGCCAAAGGGATAAAATTGGCGAAAGATAAAATTGTAGAAATAACGCGGAGTTATAACAATGGTTGCCATGCTATAGTTCGCTTAGAAACTGACTATCCGGTGATGATAGGCTTTGCCAGAAATGGATCACCAGCCTATTCTTGTACCTGTGTGGTATTCAGTCATGATTGTATTTGTGAACATATTGTCGCAACTGCCATCACTTACGATCAATCACGTGGAGTATCATTTACCCCATGATTTCTACCGGACAAATCCAGCTTTTTATGGAAATCTTTATTGGTAGAAGAGATGTCTATGCTAGACGTTGGGAAAAGAACGACAAAAGTGGCTACTCTCCAGCCTATCAATTCTCTTGGCCAGAATTTTTGGAACACAAGAAAAATGGTGGCACAATGGTCAGTTTCACCAACAAAACGACACTACCTATGACGATGGAGACAGTTAAGAGTCATCTGGACGGAAAAGATTCTCTCGGGGTGTACCCACTAAGGACTGACGGAAACTGTCATTTGATCGTTGTTGATTTTGATAAATCAACTTGGAAAGTTGATGCTCCTGCTTTCGTCATAAAAACTCAAACCTATGGACTAAATCCTTCTCTGGAGATTTCTCGCTCTGGCAATGGTGCCCACGTTTGGATCTTTTTTAATGATTGGTATCCAGCAGTTAAAGCCAGAACAATCATAAAAACAATTTTAGATCAGACTTTTGAGTTCTCAACCCAAGAAGAGAATAGTTATGACCGTATGTTTCCCAATCAGGATTTTCTCGAGGATGGTGGCTTGGGAAATTTAGTTGCTCTACCCTTACAGGGAGTGTTAGTTCCAATGGGGAAAAGTGTTTTTGTTGATTCCAAAACTCTCGAACCGCATTCAGATCAATGGAAGTACTTGGAAAGTATTTCTAGGGTTACTTCTAAACAGCTCGACAAGTTGCACACCAAGTTATTGAAAAACAAACTAGGCTTAACCAAAAAGAAGAATGGGAAACTAAATATTCATCTTGGAAAAATGATTTCTATCGTCAAAACCGACCTCACTCCAGACCTATCAAGCTTCCTCAAAAAAGAACTTAATTTTCTCAACCCTGGTTTTGTTATCAAAGAAAGGATGGGACTGTCTACCTACAAAACCGAAAGATTTTTCAAACTCATTCAGGAATCAGCCGATCAAATATCTATCCCTCGAGGATTTTTAACACAACTGCTTGAATACTGTCACTCAAAGAGTATTGATTTTATCCTTGAAGATGATCGTCAAAATCTGCCCAAGACTAAGTTCAAATCAAAAATCGAAGCTTATGACTATCAACAAGAAATTATTGACAAGTCTCTGAACTGTGACGGTGGGGTGATTGTCGCTCCACCTGGTGGAGGTAAAACTGTCATTGGTTTGTCCATAATCGACAAACAAAGCCAACCAGCCTTAATTTTGGTTCATCGGGCCCAACTATTATCTCAATGGAAAGAAAGAATTACTCAGTTTCTAGGCGTACCAAAAAAAGAAATCGGACAGTTTAGTGGATCCAAGAAGAAACTTGGCAAACAAATCACCGTAGCCATGATGCAGACCCTAACTAGACTAAACGAATCAGAAATAGCAGAAATTGCTAGCAAAGTCGGCACTGTTATTATCGACGAATGTCATCACATTCCAGCCACTACCTTTAGAGAGGTTATTGTTCAATTTAATCCCAAATATATTTACGGACTCACAGCCACACCACAGAGAAAATATCATGACGAATCTCTGATATTTCACTATATCGGTCCAATCATTGCTACTCTTGATCAAAAGTCTGCTTCGACTGGTACTTTGTTCTCAAAGTTGGCTGACTCTCAGCCCAAAACAAAATTAATAATCAGATCAACGACCCTAAGCATTCCTTTCACGCCCAAGATCGATCAATATGATCTATTGTCTAAGTTAGTAATTTTTAACGACACTAGAAATTTACAAATTGTGGCAGATATTTTAGAACTCGTAAAACAAGGAAAGAAGATAATTGTTCTCACCGAACGGAAAGATCACGTCGATGTTTTGTCACTCTACTTACGAGGAAAAGCTGAAGTTATCACCCTCACTGGCGACGACTCAGTTAAGTCCAGAAGAGATAAGATGGTCTCCATCCAGCAAAGTAATTTCCAAATTCTACTTGCCACAGGTCAATTATTAGGTGAAGGTTTTGACTTACCAATTCTCGATGCTCTAGTCTTAGCTTATCCATTTTCTTTTGAAGGTAAATTAATCCAATACATTGGCAGAATCGAGAGAGGTAATCAAAACAGAATAATCAATGACTATCACGACGAATTAACACCTGTACTTTCCAGAATGTATAAATCAAGATTGAGACACTACAAAAAGAGGGGTTGGGTTCAATAACTGGAGACTCGTTCTGTTGCCGGGCTAGGAATCGAACCTAGATTAGTTAGTTCAGAGCCAACCTTCCTGCCATTAGAAGACCCGGCAATGGGTGGGTGTATTTTATCAGGCAGAGCCTGATCTTGCTTCGCGCGACCTCAAAGAGGCGTGGAGAGGTCCTTTTTGATGATACTGATTAGTTTTGCGGCTTCTTTTTCCAGGTCCTGTTCAAATTCGAGGGAGATATGGTCCTTCAGATAGGAAAGGAGTTCGGGGTCATAGGGAGCGGCCTCGAGCCTGGTTAGAAAGGTGTGGTGCTGGTGGGGATGGAGTTTCTGGAGGATGTATTCGATCAAGCCCTGGTGAATAATGTCATCCACCAATTGCCTGAGCTTACCCTTGTGATTTTCCGGTTCCTGTAGGTGATCGATAAAAAGCAGGACTTCGGTTTTGTCGACAAGGTGGTCGTAGAAGAGGATACTCATGGTTAGGTGGTTGGTAATTTAATTTTTCCGGTAACCGGTCCCAGAGGAATTTGATTCTCCGGGTCGTCTAAGAATAAGAATAGCACCAGGCCCTTGCGCGGTCCTTTGTGGAGATTGAGGGCTTTCATCGTTTCGGGAGAACCACCGAATTGTTTGCCGGTCCATTTGGCCGGACCGGCGTCGCCCAGGACGGTGACGACGGCGGTGCCATTGGCCGGGTTGACGACTAGAATCTTTCGATATTTGTACCAATCGCGCAGGTGAACAAAGTCGGTATTCCAGTTGGGCAGGTAAAGAGTCTGGGCGACCGAGTAATATTTTTCGCGTAAGTAATCCTGGGTGGTGAATTCGCTTTTGCTTTTCGCAAAGTAGCCCCAAGCGCCCAGTCCCGGAGCGACGCCGGCGATTTGTTCGTCATCGTGTTCGAGGAGGGTATCGCCGGGGAAACGGCGTAGGTGCTGTTCGTAACCGATGTAGCCGACCTGGTGGTTGAGCTGTTGGCCCTCGAGAACTACCTTGGCCGGCAGGCCGGTGGCCGCCTGGATTGCCGCTTCGATTTTCTGGGACTGCTCCTCGTCGAGTTTGGCGGGGGTGTGGGGGGTAATCGGGGCGAGGGTGCGCATGAGAGCGGCGGTGGTGGTCTCGGTTTTGACTACCCGAGTCGTTTGCCCGGTCAACAAAGGAAGAGTCATCGGAGAGAGTAAAAGGGCTCCGGTCAGACCGGCGCCGGCGAGAAGGCGGGTCGACTTTTGCCGCAGGTCGTAGGCGATCAGGGAGGCCTTGCCAAAAAAACTGCGGGCGGCTTTGTGCCGGAGAAGTTTTTGATTAAGGAGTTCTTTTCTTTTCTGGAGGGCGCCGAGGGCGGAGCTGGCTAGGGCAGGAGTATCCATACTAAGTTAAATTTTGTTTCAAGCGGGCCAAGATTTCAGCCTGACCAATAATTAACATTGATTCGGTCAGGGGCGGAGTGACGCGGCTGCCGGCAACGGCCAAACGGAGGGCCATGAAATACTCGCCCCGGTTCCAGCCTTGGGCATTGGCCGAATTGGCCAGAGCGCTTTCGATGGCTTCTTTGGTCCAGTCGACAGAGGATAAGACGTCAAACGCGGACTGAAGATAAGAATGGGTCAAATCTGACGCATCGGACGTATGGGGAGCGGGGCGAACGAAAAAGAATTGGGTTAATTGGTCGAATTGGTCTAATCGGAAAATGCGTTCTTTAATTAGGGGAATTATTTTGAGAAGCAATTTGGCGGACGTTTCGTATTTTACGAATGGCCTAAGTCTTTCCGATAAGTCTTCATCCGCAAGACGTTTGATCCAGGCTTTGTTGAAGTGATTTAGTTTTTGAAGATCAAAAATAGCATTTTGTTTCTGGATCTTGGTCTCGTCAAAGATTTTTACCATGTCGTCGAGATTAAGAATGGCCGAGTTGTCCTGGTAAGAAAAGCCCAAGTAAAAGAGAAAGTTGTTGATCGCCTCGGGCAGATAACCCTCGTCACGGTACTCAAGGACGGACTTGGCACCATGGCGTTTGCTTAGTTTTGTCCGGTCCGGTCCGAGGAGGAGCGGCACGTGGGCAATCTGGGGAAATTTCCAACCGAGGGCTTCGTAGATTTTGAGGTGGACCGGGGTGGAAACAATATATTCAACCCCGCGAATAATATGGCTGATTTCCATCAAGTGATCGTCAATCATGGCGGCCAGGTGGTAAGTGGGAACGCCGTCGCTTTTCAGCAGAACTTTGTCGTCGACCTCCTGGTTGGGGATAGAAATTTTTCCCTGAACCAGATCGTGCCAGACGGTATAACCGTCCTTTGGCATTTTGATACGGATGGCGCCCGCATCTTCGTAGGCGGCTCCTTTGGCGAGAAGTCTTTGGACGTATTTTTGATATATGTCCAGTCTTTGAGTTTGGACATAGGGGCCAAAAGGTCCGCCTTTTTGGGGATCTTCGTCGGGGGTAGTCCCAAGAAATTCCTGGATGGCATAAATTTTTTCCAACGAACCGGGAACGGTCCGCTTTTGGTCGGTGTCCTCGATGCGGAGAATGAACTGGCCGCCATATTTGCGGGCCAGCAAAAAGGCGTAGAGAGCGGTCCGGGTATTACCGATGTGGGGAGTACCGGTTGGGCTGGGGGCGTAACGGGTACGAACGGTAGTCTGATTCATGCTAGAGATAGTATACTTTAGGAAGTGACACAGTGACACGGAAAAGATATGGCAACCCTGACTGAAACCGCAAAAGTAACCAGGAAAGCGATTAAATACGGCGCGATTGCTTTCGTGGCGATTACGCTGTTGTGGTTTATAGGCGGCGCGGCGATCAGATATTACCAAGCTTTAAACCCACCCACCCCGCCGCCGCCAACGATGGATTTCGGACTACTGCCGCCGATTCAATTTCCCAAAGAAACCGGGCGGCCAAAACTAACTCTGGAACTGCCAACCGGCGCGATTCCCGAGTTTCCCGACCGGATGAAAGTCTTTTATGCCCCAACTAAAAGGAGCGGCTTTCTGGATGCCGATAGGGCGATTGAAACTGCCCGGGCGCTGGGGTTTCTCTTTCAGCCCGACCAGCCGACGGAGACCAAGTATATTTGGACAAACCAGGACCAGCTCTCATCCCGACTGAATATGGATATTGTTTCCGGCCACTTTAAACTGACCAGAGTTTGGCAGGCTAATCCCGCTTTGTTGGCGCTGTCTTCTTTTACCTCTGACCGGCAGGTGATTACGGATATTAATAATTACCTGCGCAAGGGCGGCTTGCTTCCCGGTGATATTGATCAAGAACAAAAGGCGACCTACCTGGCGGCGGTGGGCGGGCAATTGACGCCGACAATTTCCCTCTCGGAAGCGGACTTTGTCCAGATAGATTTCTTCCGAAATAATTATGAAGGCTACCCCTTCTATCGACCCGAACCGGACTACGGCCTGGTGCGGGCTATTGTCTCCGGTTCGAGAGACCAGGCCGACAAAATTATTGGCCTGGATTATAACTACACCACGGTTGACTATTTGAAGATGGGAACTTACCCGATTAAAACCGGCGAGGTGGCCTGGCAGGAATTCAGCAATGGCGGTGGCTTGGTGACGGATAAGAGTCCGAAGACGGGCAATATCGCGATCAGAAGAATCCTTTTGGGCTACTATGATTCGCCCTCGCAAAGCTACGCCATGCCAATCTACCTTTTCCTGGGCGACCGCGGTTTCGTCGGCTATGTCAGCGCGGTGAGCGACAGTGTTCTGAAGAAATAACAAGCAAGATTCTGTCATTGCGAGCGAAGCGCGGCAATCTATATAGATTGCTTCGTCGAGTACTCCTCGCAATGACGAGGGGGACTAGATGGTTTTCCAGTCAAAATTGTCGTAGACCCAGTTGATGAGCTTTTCCGATTCGCCAAAGCGGTCAACCGAATTGAGGACGGTCAGCAAAATACTTTTGCCGTCACGGGTAACGAGAGTAACCAGACATTCGCCCGAGGCCGGTGTCCAGCCGGTTTTTAGGCCGCGGACCCCGGGCAGACCCAAGAGCTTGTTGGTGGACTCGTAGGCAAATCTTTTTTTACCGGTAACGTCATAAAAGACAACCTCTTTGGTCGAAACAATTTTTCTAATGATGGCATTGGCGATCGCCTCGCGGGCAATGAGGGTCAGGTCGCGAGCGGTGGTGTAGTGGTCGGGATTTTCAAAACCGGCGACGTTGGCAAAATGGGTGCCGGCTAAACCCAGGGCGGTTGCCCGGTCATTCATTTTGGCGATGAAGCCGTTATAGCCGCCTCCCGGAAAGTTTTCGGCCAGGGTGACGGCGGCGTCATTACCCGAATCGACGAGGAGGCCATAAAGCAAGTTTTCGACCGTCAGCCGGTCCCCGGGGGCTAAGTCCATTGTCTGACCGGTGGCGCCACCCCCGGTTTTGACCGTCAGCACCTGATCCGGTTCGTAGATTTCGAGAGCAATGAGGGCAGTCATCAGTTTGGTCGTGCTGGCGGGAAAAAGTCTGGTTTGACTGTTTTTTTCGTAGATAGTGGTACCGGAGTCGGGGTCGAAAATATAAACTGCCTGGGCAGAGACCGCCGGGGCGGGGACCGATCCGGGTTTGAGTTGGGGCAAAAGGAGATTGGTGGTGCTGGCTGATTTGACGACGGGTTCTTCTTTTCCGGGGATAATGGGGAGAAAAACAAAAACTACAACCAATGATAAAAAGGCGAGAAAATTAAAAAACTTGAGGGGAGAGACGCTCACCTTCATGAACTTAATCTTAGCAGAAGTTCATTTCTCTTCGAGAGTGGAGA
>Ga0209542_10017158_pt1 | contig 11914 bp, 14 predicted proteins | sample RifCSPhighO2_01_FD_184028 | JGI IMG/M metagenome (GOLD analysis project Ga0209542, IMG submission 184028) | Soil microbial communities from Rifle, Colorado - Rifle CSP2_plank highO2_0.1 (SPAdes) (version 2) | ecosystem: Environmental > Terrestrial > Deep subsurface > Rock core/Sediment ...
CTATCTTCCGAGCCTGATACTTGGAGGATCCCTCATTGAGCACCCGGAGGGTCTCAAGGAGCTTGGGCCTGGTCAATTTCATCCCTCGAGCATTCTCAGCGAGGTAAAATAATATCGGGATAGTACAGATTTCTGCAGGGACGCAACGTATTTAAACCGGATTCCAGTCTCCAGTGCTGCCCTGTCCGGCGTTGCCCCGGGAGCCACAAGCGATGAGCCGGGGAGTTCAGGCAGGGCGTCGCGATGGTGGTTCAACGGTAGAATATGTCCCTGCCACGGACATGATCCGGGTTCAATTCCCGGCCGTCGCAGTTTCCTCCGCGGCACGCGCGGCTGTCATACCACATTTGTAAGGCCGGGGGAGAACCGCAGTATGGTGGAAGACGACATCTACGGGAACAGGGCACAGTACGAGAGGCTCCTCCGGCGGCTTGAGCACCCGGAGCCGGAGAGGCGCAGCCCGTAGGCGAAGGGGAAACGGCCGCGCTACTCCGTGAGGAATCCGGCGAACCTGCGGCACTTCAGGCGGCTCGCCGAGGTGTTCGAGGCGAGGGATGTCAGCTACATCCGGCGCCTCAGGGTGCTCTACGACCTCCTCCTTGCCGCGCACGCCTGCGAGAAGGACTTCGCGGACGCCGACAGGGCGGACATAGACCGGATTGTGACATTCATGCACCGCCGCTACAAATCCCCGAAGAGCAAGAGGGACTTCATCCTCGACCTGCGCTTCTCCTGGAAGCTGCTCTTCCCAGAGAACGACAGACAGGGCAGGCCTGACGACACGGTCGTACCGTACCCTGTCCGCCATCTCGGCGCGAAGATAGAGCGCTCCAAGGAGCACATGCGGAATGACCGCCTCGCTCCCGAGGAGTTCGAGCAGCTCGTAGCCTATTTCTCGAATGAGCCGAGGATACAGGCCTACATCATGCTGGCTGTCGAGTCGCTCGGGAGGCCTCAGGAGCTCCTCACGCGCAAGATCAAGCACGTGGAGCTGTATGACTGCTACGCGAAGGTATGGCTCACTGAGCGCGGCAAGGAGGGTCCGGGATTGTTGCAATGCATCGACTCCTATCCCTACCTCGCCCGGTGGCTGGAGCAGCACCCCAAGAGGCGCAAGCCCGAGAGCTTCCTCTTCCTCAACACTGGAGGCACGAACAATTGCCAGGGCATGACGCCCTACAACATGAACAAGCACCTGCGGACCGCATGCAAGCGCCTCGGAATCGGCAAGAGCATCACCTGCTACTCCCTGAAGAGGAATGGCGTGACATTCCGTCGCTTACGCGGGGACTCCGACCTGGAGATCCAGCACGCGGCGCGGTGGACGAGCGCAAAGCAGCTCAGGACCTATGACCTTACCAACCAGGAGGACGCCTTCCAGGCAGAGCTGATGAAGCGTGGCATCGTCAAGCCAGACGAGAAGAACAAGCGCCTCCAGCCGGCGGTGAAACGATGCATCTATTGCGGCGAGCTCAACGGCTTCACCGCCCAGCTCTGCTCCACCTGCAAGCGCCCCCTCGACAGGGAAGCAATCAAGGGCCAAATAATGAGCATCGAGGGCATGGAAGCAAGGCTCAGGGCGCAGGAGGAGAAGCTCCAGAAGCTCATGCAGGCTGCGCTCGCCGCAGCCCCCCTCATGACGCCGGAGATGCTACAGTCGCTCGGAGAGGGGCACATCCGGGAGCGGCTTGGCGAGCAGCCCAAACCCTAGCCTGCGCCAGCGGAGTGAGCGGGGGAGTGCCAACTGGCACCATTTCCGCAAAGGTTCAGAATCCGCCAGGAACTTCCCACATTCTGGGCACTTGAGACCATCTCAGGCGTCAGGATAGCTTCTCGTTGAGTGCCTTGAGATTGAAGAGAATGATGAGTTGCAGGATGTGCGTGAGTGCCTTCTCGTCCCTGCTGCTCGCCCCCTTGGTGGCGTCGACATACTCTTCAAGCAGCCCAAGGGGGATGTCGAAAACCGGAATCCCTTGAACCCTCAGGAAGTGGAAGGTGATGAGCCTCGTCGTTCTGCTGTTCCCGTCCACGAAGGGATGGATGTGCTGGAACTCATTATGAAGGAAGGAGGCGAATTTCAGGATATCCTGCAGGGGATGCTTCTGCTTGGTGAACGCATTGTACCGCTTCACCAGAGCAGAGAGCTTAGGCTCGATCTCTTTTACTTTGGCAACCTGGAAATCCTCGTTGCCCCTGATATAGACCGGAACTGCCCGTATCTTCCCCGCGATGTCCTCGCGATGCCGCATGCTGAGGTAATGGTAATTAAGGATAGATTCTCTTGTCAAAGGCCTTCTCCCTTCTGATTCTCTGAGCATCTGCTCGAACGCCGCCTGGTAATTCCTCACCTCCATCACTGACTCAACGGGAAGGTCCTTGGAGACGATGTTCTCCTTAAGCAGCTTAAAGGTCTGCGCCAGCGTGATGGGATTGCCCTCGATGCTCAGGCTGTGGTGGATGAACCTGATCTCGAATGACTCTATGAGTGCTTGGTATTCCCGCTCATGGGTCCGGCGGAGGCGCCTGTATTTTGTGAGTTCGTTCTTTATATCCTCGCTGTATTCTCGCCGCCCTTTGAATGGGCTGCCCTTGAATCCGAAATAGGTCGCGATATCCGCAAGAAAGGAGTTGTACGGCACTATGGCAACGAGGGGTTTTCTCGAGAGGAGGATGAGAAGCCCGTTCTTTTTCAGGACATCAATGTATTTCGAGAACGTCCGTGGATTAAGGTCGAAATCATTGATGAAGAACGAGTCCTTTGAGAGTGCTCTCGCAATGAACTCGGCGATGTTCCTGTCCAAAAGCTCATTGTAGCTGACATCATTCTTGATGCAGAACTGGATTAGGCCATACAATAAATCATTCTTGCGGTTCCGCACTGCCTGAAAACCGTGCTCAGTCTTTTTTACCAAGGCAGAGCCCTCCAACTCCAGGAGAATCTTGTACATCCTGTCATACTCTGATTGTGTCTTCTCAAATCTCTGGACTACATCAGTAGGCCTCAATACGCCTCCTTCTTTGTACATCAAAGCAAAGACGTCATATCTTGTGACCATAATCCTTTAGAAGAATACGTACTTAATAAACGTTTCCATTCTGCACTATTTTTCAATAAATGACTGATTTTTCATACCAAATAGTCTTGGGGTCGGCTGGGATTGTGCCGGTAGGGCTCCTTCCAAGGCGGTTTTGGAACGGCGTTTCAAACTCCACCGCACGGTTCCGCAAGCCGACTGTGGCCCTTTCCCTCAGCCTGTAGACCGCCTGCAACGGGAAGAACTCGTAGTAGTGCCTGTCGTCGAACCACGCGCAGGTGAATTGCTTGAGCGGGAGTCTTGTTCTGCTGGCTAATGCCAGGCGTAGGCGGTGAGCTGGTGCAGGGGCTGCTGCTTCCCAGCCTCAGGCTTGTAGTCCAGGATGTGAATCCGGTTGTTGCGAATCTGGAGCAAGTCGATGTGGCCCGTGAGCGGAATCCCCTGCCCGAGGTCGCGGGGGCTGAGGGCGAACCCGCTCCTGCTGTAGTACTGCACATCCTCTGCGGTGAGGTAGACCGGCACCTCTGCCGCGACAGTGCAGGAGTCGTTAGCCATGAAGAAGTCCTGTATGGCCTGGTGGCGCTCCTTGTTGCAGGCTGCGAACTCCAGACCGAGGGAGGTGAGCACGTTCGCGGCATTGTGCCTGGTTCGCTTGTCTGTCCTGAGCAGCGGGAACCGCACCTGCGATATCCTGGGGGCTTCCCGGGTGAAGAGGGTGTGGGGGAATTCTTTCGTCGGGACGGCGTTGAGGTAGCTCCTCAGGCTGGAGATGCTCCTCTCCGGGAGTTCATGGCCCGCGAGCTCCAGTTTTGCCCTGTGGAGCTGGTAGAGGTAGAGCTGGGTGTGGAAGAGCTTCCGGGTGATGATGAGGGAGTCGTCCCTGCAAGACCTCATGGCCTCAGCCCTGAGGCGCGAGACGGTGCAGACGCCCCGATAGTCTTGAATCCAGCTATGCACTGTCGAGAGAGGGATTTTCGTGTGGTAACGCCTTGCAATCTCCCTGCACGCCCCAGCGAGGGTGTGGCCCGTATTGTAAGCGGTGAGCGCGGCGAGTATGGTCTTGAGGGGGTAGGTGCGGTGTCTGGTGTCCTTGTCCGTGAAGGTCCTCCTGCAGGCGTTGCACCTGAAGCGCTGGGTGGTCTGACGCCTCAGGCAGAGGGTGCCGTAGCGGACGATGCGCTTCGAATAGCAGTGCGGGCAGGTCGCCGGGCTACGGTGGGCAGGGTTCACGAAGGCGGGGCGCATGGAAGCCGACCCGGTACGCGCGTTGATAAAGCTTGGCTTGCTTTTTCCGTAGGATTTTCGGAGGGGCCGTAGTTTCTTCTGATTCTTCTGATACGCCGTCCCGATACGCTGTTTGGGGAAACCCGGGGGGAAAAACACAGGGAAATCCACAGGATTCTGTATTTGGTTTGTCAACAGGGTTCTGGAAACCTTCCGGCCTTCGGACAACAACGCGCTTAAAGGCCACCACTCTTCCCGCGTGCATCCCCGCTCGATGAAGCGCGGGTAGACGCGGGTAGAGGTGGAGAACCGTCCTTGCCGCCTCGGGAATCAATGGCGCTTCCTCTCTTGGATGAAGAAGGCCGCGGCCCGGGGGGTCATCGGACCCCATACATCTCGAACTGCTTCCTCAGGGCCTGCACCTCAATCCGCGGCACCCCCCTGGCCTCGATGATGAGTCTCTCGCCCCCCGGCAGGGCCTTGTCAAGCTCCCTGAACCTGCGGTAGACCTCAAGGACGCCATCGAGCTTTTCCTGGACATCGTACTTCTCTGCCAGGTAGGCAAGCCTCTTCGGATGCAGCCTGTTCTTCGCGAAGAAGGTCACCGCCAGCCCCAGGGTCCGCGGATCCTCGATTTGGAACAGGCTATGGACGAACAGCTCCCCCACAGAAGGCTTCTTCCCGGTGGTGCAGAGGTAGCTGATGGTGTTGACCTGGACCCCGTGCCTGTGGTACTCGTTGAAGCCTGTGAGGTGGCCCTGCACGGCTTTTTCATCACGTGTTGAGTAGAGGACCTCGTCGTTCAGCCTCCAGTGGAGCACGCCGTTGAGGTCGAGGCTGGTCCTCAGGCTGCCTATGAAGCTATGCACTTCCTCTGCGCTCGGGCTCAACACGTAGCGTTTCCCGGCCCTGTGGACCAGGGCGAGACCGCTTAGCCGGGCGAGCCTCTCCTGTATCGCCCTGGGCTGCACGCCGAGCATCCTGGCGATGGTCCTCGTCTCTTTTGGATTGTATGCGATGGCCTGCAGCACGTCCAGGTTCCTGCCTGAGAGGATCTCGCCGTAGGGGCGATGCGGGTTCCGTGAATACATCTCCCTGAACTTGAGGGCATGGGGCGTCGGTGCCAGCTCCAGCCCGAGCCTCAGGCCGTGCCGCCTCTTCGCGAGGAAGCCCTTCTCGACCAGCCTCTCGACAAGGTAGGAAACCCTGGGCTGCCTTACCTTCAGGGCCCGCTGCAGGCCGGCGATGCCGGCATTCCCCTCCAGGAAGGCGGCGAGGGCCCTGACTTCCGATCTGGTGAGTTCCATAATCCTACGTATAAGTGTTATATTTTTATAAACTTATTGCAAAAGTACGTATCTTTTTGCTTCTCAGCCGGTTTTGCGGCCGCCGAGGACGTCCTTCCGGTACTTCACGGGGACAAGCCTTCTGACCTGCTCTGCCGGGAACTCGGCCATGAAATCCCTTGGCCTCCTGTCCCAGTTGCTGCGGCAGATGCCGAAGACCCTCCTCTTCTCGGGGACGACAATCATTTTCTGCAGCTCCATCCTGCACAGCAGCTCGTAGAGCCAGAAGATCCATCTCACGTCTTCCCTGTGCTGGGAGACGCATTCATCGACGATGATGTCCCAGTCAAGCCCCCCGGCGTACAGGGCGAAGCAGTCGTTGATATCGTCGCTCCTGCCAGCAATGGACTTGAAGAGGAAGAGGTCCTCGTCAGAGACCAGCATGACCCTCAGCTTGCCAAAGCCCCCGTAGAAGGCGCTCCGCCCCACCATCCCGCTGCTCAGGACGAGGGCGCCGGCGACCCTCTTCACGAAGAGGTCTATCCTCGACCGTTCATCGTCCTCGAAGACAATCACTGCCGCCTTGTAGACCGGCTCTGCGAATTCCTCATCCTTCTGCCTGAACCCCAGCGATTCCACTGCCGCCTTCATCCTCAGGAAATCCCCCTTGGACGTGAGGACCATGTCGATGTCTTTCGTGGCGTCCTTCTTGCCCTTCAGGCTGAGGTTGCAGCCACCTATCAGATAGGCCGTGACGGCTGCGTCTATCCTGCCGCCAATCCTCTCAAGAAGCACCCCAAGCTGGTCTTTCTTGAACATATCCGAGGCTGCCTTGTTCTTCTTTTTCAGGTTATCGGCAAGATCTCCGGAAGTCATCCGGATGGCGTGGAGCTTTTTCGGCAGCCGTTCCCTGGCCTTTCCGATTATCTCCGCTTCTTCTCTTGGATGAAGAAGGTCGCGGGCATGATGCGCTCACCGCGGCAGCGGGGGCACTTGCTCGGCGTCTTGATCCGCGAGCGCTCCCTGAACTGGAAGCCGCAGCCCTTGCACGTGGCAGGGTCGATGATAAGCTCGGCCTCGCCCTTGACGCTGCGCTTGTCTTCATTCGGGCCGCCGACCTCGCGGACCTTCCTGCGGATGCTCAACGTGGAGGGGTAGTCACAACCTGCGCCGGAGCCGGACTTTGAGTTGCTGAGTTTCGCCTCATCCAACAGAGCACACAGCAGCGCCTTGCGGTGCTCGACTCGATGCCTCTGACGAAGCCCCCTACCCGAGAAACCTCGCATACTCCCTAAGGTATCGCTTGATGAGCCACTGGACGAAGATGTGCTCCTGCTTCTTCGTCTGGCTGCGCTCCAGCGCGCTGTAGTAACTGTTCCTGCCGGTATAAGGGATGTTCAGGAGCGGATAGCGATGCCTGTGCAGGACGAAGTTCATGAGCAGCCGCGACATGCGCCCGTTCCCATCGGAGAAAGGGTGAATCGTGACGAACCTGAGGTGGACGAGCGCGGCAAGCTCCACAGGGTGCAGCCGCCCCTTCTCCCGTGCGTACCACCTGAAGAAATCGTAGAGCAAAGGCGCAAGCTCCACAGGCGATGGCGGCACGAACCTACTGCGGGAGATGAGCACCTGGTGCTGCCGTATCCTTCCGGCGATATCCGTTTTTGTCGCCAAGAAAAGCCTCCTGTGCCAGTAGAGGGCAAGCTGGAGAGAAGGCTCCTTCTTCGTCTCGAGCACCTCGCCAAACAGCACATTGTGCGCCTCGGCCTCCTTGACGTCACGCACAGGCTTCTCCCGTGGCGTTATCCCCCTCTCAAGCAGGTCCGCTGTCTCCTTGAAGGAGAGCGTCGAGCCCTCCATCCTCTGAGTGTCATAGGTGAAGCGGATGGCGAACTTCTCGCGCTCCTCCGTGCGGGCGGAAGGCGGAGTCAGCTTCAGCTCGCGGCCATACGCCGCTTTTACCCTGTCAAGGGAAGGATACCATCTCTCCTTGTACATCTCGTGGAAGAACTCCTTCTTGACTTGTTCAATATCTGAGGGAATCTTCTTACCGAGGTAGTGCTCCCGCCTCTCCGTCTTCGTGCCCTTGCGGAACGTATGAGCGAGATAGTAATATGTCTGGTTTCCTATCACCTTTCTCCGGATTGTCGCCATGGCCGATGCTTACCCCCACATATTTATAAATATTTGTATTTTGTATTTTTTGTGGGGGGTAATGTCCAAATGCCTCAGCATTGGTCTCCGAGCCCCTTCTCAGCCCCGCAATCGCATGGATAGCGGGCAATTAATTGTCAACTGAGACGCCCATAGCTTCCAACACCACTGGAAACTAGCTTCCATTGCTATTGGAAACCTTGCAGTGGGAGACCGAGGGGCTGCGCGAGGCGATGAAGGCGCTGCGCATAAAGGAAGGGGTGGTCGTGACCTTCGGCCAGGAAGACAGGCTCGACGGCATCCCGGTGGTGCCCGCCTGGAAATGGTTCTCCCGGAGGCCGAAGGCATCCGCCAGACAGCAGTCCTTATGAATCCCGTAGCTCTCCCGGCTCTGCGGCAGCAAGCTAGGGGGAAACGCCCCCTTGAAGCCAGCGCAGGGAACCGGAGGGGCGATTCCCGGCCGTCGCAGTTTCCTCCGCGGCACGCGCACGAAAGGAATATATATCCACCCGCCCTAGGGGAGGGGATGCAGCACCGCAAGAGCCGCTCCGGCGCCATCCTGGTCCTGAGCGCGATCTCCCTTCTCATGGTGATGGTGGTGCTGCACGGTCTCTTGCGGCATGTCTTGGAGAGCCAATTTCCCGCGCCGGGAGATGCGCTGCGCCTGAAGGAAACCATGACACAGTTTGCCGCCCTCCTTCTTGGCGCGATGATGGTCATCCTCCTGGGAATCAGCCTGCCGTTCATCATGGAGGAACTCCGGCTGCGGCAGGCCATCAGCGAATTGCACCGCACCAATGTCAAGAAGAGCGAGCTCATCGCGGTGGCCGCGAACGAGTTGAGGAGCCCGCTTACCGTCATCAGCGGCTTCTCCCAGCTGATGCGCAAGAGAAAACTGCCGGGACACCTGAAAGGAGAGCTGGCTCTCATCGAGAAGGAAGCGCAGCGCATCGACACCTTGATGAGCTCCCTGCGTGAGATAAGCGGCCTTGACCTTGCGTCCATGAGCCTCGATTATGCGGAGACCGACCTGACGCAGTTCCTGCACCAGTGCCTGCCTGAATTCAAGCAGCGTTGCGCAGAGAAGCGCCAGAAGATGGTGCTCAAAGCAGACAGTCCGGGGAAGATGCGCCTGGACCGCGAGCGGCTGCTGCAGGTGCTCCGCATCCTGGTCGACAATGCCGCCCGGTTCGGTCCAGAGCGCTCCACGGTGACGATGACCGTCCTCCGGACTTCCGGGCTCCGCGTGCAGGTGAACGATGAGGGGCCAAGCATCCCGAAGGAGCATCAGGAGCGCATCTTCCAGCAGTTCTACCAGATAGAGTCCGCCAGGCACAGCGGCATCGGGTTGGGCCTCGCGATTTGCAAAGCCACGGTGGAGGCCATGGGCGGCCACATCTGGGTGGAGAGCGAGAGGAAGGGAGCAACCTTTTCGGTGAGTCTTCCCGCCCCGTGACGCCCTCCGGAGCGGCGCCTGCATGGTATCCGAGTTGTCTCGCCGGGCGGATATTCTCCGCAATGCGGCCGCCGTCTCTGCCCGCCGATAAGCATAAATAGGCAGTTTTCCGGAAAAGGGGGGATGACGGCCTTCGAGGAGCGGCGGGACTCCCCACGGAAGATGTTCTGTCTCCTCAGCGCGCTGTGCCTCCTGTTTGTCTTCCTTGCGCTTCTTGGGCTGGTGTATCGCACGCTGCCCGCGCCAGAACGATGGCAGATCGCCTTCGCCATGCTCGTCGCGCTCGCCTTCGTCTACCTGAGCCTGAGCCTGCTCTTCGTCCATGCAGAGCGGAGGCAACAGGCCCTCATCGATGAGCTGCAGCACATGAACGCGCGGAAGAACGAGTTCCTCTCCATCGCCGCGCACCAGCTCAAGACGCCTCTCACCGTCGTCAGCGGATTCTCGCAGCTCCTCCAGGCGAGGAAACTGCCAAAGGAGGTGAAGGAGGAGCTGGCCATCGTGGACACGGAATCGCGCAGGCTCGCGGACCTCGTCATCAAGCTGCTGGACATCTCCAGCCTCGACCTCCACGCGATGAGCTTCAGCTACGAGGAGACCGACGTCAGGGCGTTCCTCGCGGGGCATGCCGATGACGCGCGGGCGCTCCTCGCAGACAGGAGGCAGGCGCTGCAGCTCGAGCTTCCGGATGGCCTGGGGGTGGCATGGCTCGACCGGCAGCGGGTGTGGCAGGTCCTGCGCCACCTTCTCGAGAACGCCGCGAAGTACAGCCCGGAGAGAAGCACGGTGACGCTCAGCGCATCGCGCGCGGGGGAGCTGGTCCTCGAAGTGAAGGACCAGGGCGCGGGCGTGCCGAAGGAAGAGCAGGAGCGCATCTTCGAGAGGTTCTACAAGGCAGGAAGCCAGAGCCGGGTGGGTCTCTCGCTCGCGGTCTGCAAGGGAGTAGTTGAACAGATGGGCGGCCGCATCTGGGCAAGCGGCTCCTCCTTCTTCGTCAGTCTCCCCCTCCGGACTGGGACTATCGGAACAACGCGTTGATGACAAGCCAGAGAACGTAGAGGAGGATAACGGCCCCTATTATCTCCGCCATCGGCTGAACCAGCTTCAGCTTACCTTTTCGGTCCATGCGTATCCTCCTGTGCTACTTTCGCTCTAATAAACTTTACGTCCTCACGCAACTCTATGAAGAACTGCTTCCATCGTGCCTTCGCTGCCATCATCTCATCAAGTACATGCCAGTATACCGCGAAAAGCACCACGGCTGCAATCAGGAAAAACACGGTAACTGGACTCAGTCGAACACCGGTTGGAGAAAGTAGTCCAAAGAGCGCTGCAAGCGCGACAAGGCTTTTCCATATCTTACCCCTAATCCCTCTCCAGTGCGATTGCTCCTCGCTCACGATGAAGGGTTCCCGAGGATGTTTTTATGCCTTACGGCCTCCCGGCCGGAAGCCTTCCGGCATCTACGCGAATAGGTTCGGGAGCAGCAGCACGAGGATGAGGAACACGAAGCCCACGATGAGGTAGTACGACACGATGTTCAGGTAGCGCCTCTTACTGACAAGCTTTGCCGCCACCAGCCCGCAGAGCGCGCTGGAGAGGAGGAGGAGCAGGTTGTCCACAGCCCAACCGCCGAGATTATTCAGCGGCGGCACGAAGATGCGGAACATGCCTGTGGTCGGGATGGCAGGGTTTTTATGCCTTTCGTGCGATGGCCTCGATTTCCACGCGCGCTCCTTTCGGGAGCGCTGCGACCTGTACCGTGGAGCGGGCGGGGCAGTGTCCCTTGAAGCTTTCTGCGTAGGCCGCGTTCATGGCAGCGAAGTCCTTGAGGTCCGCGAGGAACACCGTGGTCTTTACGACTCTGCTGAGCGACGTTCCCGCGGCCGCGAGCACCGCGGCGATGTTCGCCAGAGCTTGCCTGGTCTCGGCCCCGATGCTGCCAGGGACAAGCTCTCCGGTCTTCGGGTCGTTGCCGATGTTTCCTGCGGTGAAGACAAATCCCTCCGCCGCGATGGCCTGGCTGTAGGGTCCGATTGCCTTGGGAGCGTTCTCGGTGAATATAGTTTCCATACGCGCAGTGCGCAGGGCTTCGTGTATAAAATCTATTGCTCCAGAGAATATATGTTGCATGCGCATCATGCATAAAAAGAGGAGGCCTCCTTGCGGCGGACATGAAACTCGCGTTCATCGGGACGCACGGCACCGGGAAGACCACGCTGTGCCACCTGCTCACCGGCGAGATGAAGCGGCGCGGGATGAACGCGGGCATGGTGACGGAGATTGCCCGCGAGTGCCCCCTGCCCATCAACAAGAAAAGTCAGCCGGAGAGCCAGCTCTGGATTCTCATGACGCAGATCGCGCGCGAGCTCGACTCGCAGAGCAAGTACGAGCACGTGGTGTGCGACCGCAGCGTCCTGGACAATTACGCCTACAACGTGTACAATTCAGGCCGGCATGCGCTGATGGAGCACATGGTGGATTCGTGGATAGGCTCGTACGATGTGCTCTTCAAGGCCCCGAACTGCTATCCTCTCGTCGGCGACGGCGTGCGCGACACCGACCTGCGGTTCCAGGCGGAGATTGACACCCTCGTGGACGCGCTCCTCGCGGAGAAGGGCGTGCCCTCTGTGACGCTGCCTGCGGACGACCAGCTGGAGTTCGTGGTGAGCTACCTCAAGCTTCCACCGCCGGTGAACGGCAACGGGAAGCACTAGTACTCGCCGAGGCGCCGCTGGGCCGGCCGCGCTATAGGAGGA
>Ga0209542_10017162_pt1 | contig 11913 bp, 9 predicted proteins | sample RifCSPhighO2_01_FD_184028 | JGI IMG/M metagenome (GOLD analysis project Ga0209542, IMG submission 184028) | Soil microbial communities from Rifle, Colorado - Rifle CSP2_plank highO2_0.1 (SPAdes) (version 2) | ecosystem: Environmental > Terrestrial > Deep subsurface > Rock core/Sediment ...
ATTTTATTAATCACCACAATTGGCTTGAGTCCCAATTCGAGCGATTTTTTCAAAACAAAACGCGTCTGCGGCATTGGCCCTTCTTGCGCATCAACCAAAAGAAGTGAGCCGTCGGCCATATTTAAAACGCGCTCGACTTCCCCGCCGAAGTCAGCGTGGCCGGGCGTGTCGATAATATTAATTTTTGTTCCTTTATAATTGACTGCTGCGTTTTTAGAAAAAATAGTAATACCCCGCTCTCGCTCAAGTTCATTAGAATCCATAATAAGCTCATTGCCAGCTAATTTGCCGAGGTTCGTTTCCGATTGCTTTAAAAGCGCGTCAACAAGAGTTGATTTTCCGTGGTCAACGTGCGCAATAATAGCAACATTTCTAATATCTTTCATAGACGCTCCATATTAGCACACTATTCTTTAAATTTATAGACAACGCGATTATCGAAGCGCAGATCGAGATATTCCAACTTTTCAAATTCATCTTTCAATTTTGTTTTCAGCGGTTCTGATGCAAGCGCTGATTCAAGGTTATTTATGATCAGTTTAAAATCATCATTTCGATTTACAATTATTTTCGCTTGATTGGGGAAATAAAGTTCAAAATTCTCTTCATTAATAACAATCCAATTAGTTTCTAATTCGAGAAAGTCTAGCTTTTCTTTAAACGAAACAATTTCATTAAATTCTTCTGAGGACAAAAGAAATTGGCCGAGCTCAAAACTACTGCTAAAAAATCGGAAAAAAATATTGCCAAATAAATACGGCGATGGTGCGTAAACAAAACCAGCATCATCTACAAAAAAACACTCCGATTCGGTTTTACAAGCGAGAAAATTTCCTTCTCTTTCAGAAATACTTATTTCTATTTTTCTAAGGTTTATCGGCTCAATATTTATTTCCTTGATTCTAGGAAACTCTTCCGTCAGTTCTATTTTAATTTTTTTCCAAGGAAAGAAAATAAAATTGTCGCGATGAATGACAAAGAGCAGGTTGCGGCTTAAAATTTCATTGATTTTAGCTTGAACTATATTCTTATCAGTTACTAGATTGCCGATAATTTCAACATCGGTTCGGATAAAAGAACTGCGTGAGAAAAAACCGACAAATAAAATAAAAAGTAAAATAGCCGAAAAAATAGCTAAGATTTTAGTTATCAATATTTCTCTCGCTCTTTTTTGCGCTCTCAAGGAATGAAGCATTATTCAACTTATTAACCCGCTTTATTTTTTAATTACGTCCAACCCAATATATTTCCTCAAAACCTCCGGCACGAGAACCGATCCGTCAGCTTGCTGGTAGTTCTCCAGAATACAAGCCAGTATTCTCGGCGTTGCAACAGCCGTATTATTTAATGAGTGAACAAAACGAATTTCATTATCGTTGCCACGATAACGAATATTGAGTCTTCTTGTTTGAAAATCATGAAAATAAGAAGCCGAATGAGTTTCGCGATATTTTTCTTGGCTTGGCATCCAAACTTCAATATCGTATTTCTTCACTTGGCCAAGTCCGAGATCACCGCCGCAATTAAGAACAACACGGTAAGGCATCTTGAGCGCTTGGACAATCTCTTCAGAATTTTTTGTAATTTCTTCATGAAAAGCGACAGACGTTTCGTGCTTAGCTTCGCAAAGAATAACTTGTTCCAATTTAAAAAATTCGTGAACGCGAATAAGACCTTTAACGTCCCGGCCATAACTCCCCGCTTCTTTGCGAAAGCACGGAGAAAAAGCAATAAATTTTTTCGGTAAATCTTTCTCATCTAAAATTTCATCCATATAGTAGCTCGTCACCGGTACTTCCGCCGTGCCCGAAAGATATTCGTCTTCGGTAAGTCGATAAACTTCTTCTTCATGTTGAGGAATAAAACCACAACCTTTGAGCGGCTCTCTTTTAACTTTTGACGGCGCAATAATCGGCGTGAATCCTTTTTTCACCAATTGCTCTAAAGCAAACTGCCAGAGTGCAAAACACAAAAGCGCTCCAGCATTTTTCAAAAAGTAGCCGCGGAAGCCGGAAACCTTACTCCCACGTTCAAAATCCGCCAGATCCAAATTCTCCAAAATCGTCAGATGATCTTTCGGAGTGAAATCGAATTTTGGAATTTCGCCGACTTGTTTTATTTCTTTATTATCAAGATCACTCTCCCCTTCCGGCACAGAGACGTCAGGTACGTTTGGCACGCGAAGCATCAGTTCGTCAAGATGTTCTCTTTGGTGCCGCAGTTCTTCCTCTTTTTCTTTGATGTGCTCTTTCAACTGCTTCATCTCCAAAATTAGCTTTTCTTTTTCTTCGGGAGACGATTGCGGAACACGTTCGGTGACCTTATTTTGCTCAGCTCTTAATTTTTCCACCAAATTGAGAATTTCCCGATAAAGGACATCGAGCGCCAGCAATTCTTTCACGTCAAAATCAACGTGCTTCTTCCGCGCCGCTTCCTTTATCAAATCTGGATTTTCTCTTATAAATTTTATGTCTAGCATAATGATATGATAAAATAAAAGACAATGATTAGCAACAATGAGATCACAAAAATTTTGAAAGAAATTGCCGAATATCTGGAAATGAAGTCAATTCCCTTCAAGCCCCGAGCCTATGAGAAGGCCGCCGAGGCAATTTCGGAGTTAGAAGAAGAAGTGACAGAAGTTTATAAAAAAGGCGGGCTAATAGCTTTAGAAAAAATTCCCGGTGTTGGTATTTCCATAGCCGAAAAAATTGAAGAGTTTATAAAAACGGGAAAATTAAAGTATTATGAACAACTCAAAAAATCTGTCCCGGTTGATTTGGCTTCTTTTTCCGGAATTGAAGGTCTTGGACCAAAGACAATTTTCAAGCTCTATAAAAAACTTGGCATCAAAAATTTAAAAGATTTGGAGAGTGCTATTGCAAAAAGAAAGATTGAAAAACTGAAAGGTTTCGGCAAGAAATCGGAAGAAAAAATTTCAAAAGGAATTGAATTCGCAAAAAAACACAGCGGTCGCTATGTTTTGGGTTTCATCATGCCGCTTATTAGAGAAATTGAGAATCGGATTAAAAATATATCGGGTGTGAAGCAGGTCGTCGTCGCTGGATCAGTAAGAAGAATGAAAGAAACCATCAGAGACGCCGACATTCTCGTCGTTTCTCAAAAACCAAAACCAGTCATGGATTATTTTGTTTCCATGCCGGAAGTCGCTTACGTCATTGCACACGGCAAAACAAAATCTTCGATTAAATTAAAAAACGGCCTTGACGTTGATATTCGCGTCGTGCCAGAAGAATCTTTCGGTGCCGCACTAAATTATTTCACTGGTAACCGTGATCATAATGTCAGCTTGCGAGAACTAGCAATTAAAAATGGTTGGAAATTAAATGAGTATGGTTTGTTTAAAGGAAAAAAAATAATTGCCGGAAAATCAGAAGAAGAACTTTACAAGAAATTTGGCCTGACTTATGTCGAACCAGAACTGCGAGAAAATACTGGTGAATTGAGACTAGCTAAAGAAAACAAATTGCCAAAATTAATTGGCTATAAAGATCTGCGGGGCGATCTTCAAATTCAAACTAATTGGACCGACGGCGCAAATTCAATTGAAGAAATGGCGTGCGCCGCTATCGCGGAGAGACTTGAATATATCGTCATTACCGATCACACTAAAAGACTCGCGATGACTCATGGCCTCGATGAAAAAAGAATTAAAGAGCAGTGGAAAGAAATTGATAAAGTAAACGCAAAATTAAAAAAAGAAAAAATTAATTTTACAATCTTAAAAGGTTCAGAATGTGATATTTTAAAAGACGGTTCCATGGACTTGTCTGATAAAATTTTAGAACAACTTGATGTCGTTGGCGGCGCTGTTCATTCGAGCTTCAATCTCTCAAAAGAAGAGCAGACAAAAAGAATCATGAAAGCGATGAAAAATCCTCACGTCGATATTATTTTTCACCCAACCGGCCGAATTTTAAATAGAAGAGAGCCTTACGAAATTGATATCGATGAAATTATTAAAGTTGCAAAAGAAACCGGGACGGTTTTAGAAATTGACGCTTACCCCGAACGCCTTGATCTCAAAGATCATTATATTAAAAAATGCGTTGAGACTGGCGTGAAGCTCTCGATTGATTCTGACGCGCATTCAATAACACATCTTCCTTATCTTGAATACGGCATTGGGACTGCTCGTCGTGGATTCGCTACTAAAAACGACATTATTAATGCTTGGCCAATTGATAAGATGCTTTCATTTTTGAAAGATAAAAGGAAAATAAAATAATTTAAAAAGATGAACTGGGAAATTAAAAAATTAACTTCAGGTAACTTTCCGCCACAACTTTTGGAAATTCCCCAACCGCCAAAAGAACTTTTTATTGTCGGCGAATTTCCGAAAGAAACAACGTTCTTAGCTGTTGTCGGGAGTCGTAAATATACAACTTATGGTAAAGAAGCTTGTGAAAAATTAATTGAAGGACTTCGTGGCTATCCAATTGTTATCGTCTCTGGCCTCGCTTTGGGGATAGATTCAATCGCCCACAAAAAAGCGCTTGATGTCGGCTTAACTACGATCGCTTTCCCCGGGTCTGGCCTCCGTCCGGAAGTTCTCTACCCAAGAACAAATTATGAACTTGGAAAAAACATTGTTAAAAGCGGCGGCTGTTTGATTTCAGAATTTGAACCGGATTTCAGAGCGCAAGATTTTGCTTTTCCTGCCCGCAATCGTCTCATGGCCGGACTTTCCAAAGCCGTCCTTGTCATTGAAGCGGAAGAAAAATCGGGCACACTAATTACCACGCGGCTGGCAGTTGATTATAATCGCGATGTCTATGCCGTGCCCGGTTCAATTTTTTCTGCTAATTCAAAAGGCACAAACCGACTCATAAGAAATGGCGCCACACCGGTGACAAACAGCGAAGAAATTTTAGACGCGCTTGGATTTAATGTCACTCAAAAATTGCCACTACAATTAGACGTTTCGCCGGCTGAAAAAGAAATTTTGGATTTGCTTATAGAGCCGCGTGGCCGTGATGAGATTGTAAGAGGTCTTGGTAAGCCAGCAAACGAAGTAAATACCTTGCTTACTGTTTTAGAAATTAAAGGCATTGTTAAAGAAATGCTTGGTAAAATTCGGAGGGTTGACAGCTAATTTAAGATGCTTTATTATTGGTAAAGTATTCATTTAAAAACTCCTCCTTATGAAAAGAGTGATTTTAACCCGTTTCGGGTTTTTCCAAGAAGAGGGTTCACAAAAAGGTCATTTAGATTTAATCGGATTGCAACAAATGCAAGCCATTGCCGAGCAAATTCAACAAATTCCCATATCTGACAAAAGTAAAGCAATTATTTTCTGCTCTACAAATGTCATCAGTATTGAGAGCGCGAAAGCAATTAGAAAAGCTCTTTCTTTGTCGAAAGGCGTTGTGCCAAGCGGTGAATGGAAAGCCGCGCCAGAAGAAAGCAAAGAAAGAAAAGCAATTGTGCAAGAGATTGTTGAAAAAAGTGAAAAGTACGATTTAATTATCATCGTTACTAACAGTCAAACTCTAAATGATTTGTGGAAAAACTTTTTGGAAAACAAGTACTTCAAAGATTTTGAAGTCGTCAAAAAACCCGAGGACGCCAAAGAATTTGGCTCCAATTTCTTAAATTCTAAATTCGGATTTGAAGCAAGATGGCAAGCCGAATCTCCTCTCTTAACCATAGAAGAGATTTCGGTCAATATTTAAACCTGGCGCTCGGCCAGGTTTTTTAAATTTTTATATAAAGAAAAAAGGCCATACGTTTTTAAATTTACGTATGACCTTTAAAAAATTTAGAAGAACAAAAAGACATAACCTTTGACCAACTTTTTCTCTTCGCTGTATCCAGCGCCAAGCAAGGCATTTACTCCGTCCAAGGAAAAACTTTTGAAAATTCCTGCTTCGCCACGAATGAGTTCCTGATTGGTATTTAAACCAAGATCAGTATAAACATTCCAGCCGCCTGTTTTGGGAATTTCAAAAATGTTTAGCAAACCGAAATTTTGATTCTGATTATAGACGACAGTTGCAGAAAAATGTTTGGTGTCGAAAGTTAACGCGCTGCCAAATATCTTTGCTTCTGTCAGAAAATAACCGGAAATTTTAGTATGAGGTATTCTGATACCAATTTCAGCTGAAACATCGTTATTCCTTTTAAAGACGCCCCCAACAAATGAAAATTTCTCAATATTAACGGTGAGCTTTCCGCCAACTGCCGCTCCAAGAATTTGCGCTCTTGTCCATGGTTCAAATTGACCAGCGCCCGTTGTCGGCATGGCGCGCAGTTCTGTCATTGGTGTTGCCATTTTCCCAGCTGTTACAAAAAAGTTTTTAGCGGGAGAAAATTTCACACTCATGAGCGAAAAAGGCGTAACTGCGCCAGCTTCATTGATTTCGCCAGCGCCAAGACCGAATAAAGAAAAGTATTTATTGGGTAACCAAGTAATTGTGCCACCGGCACGCAAAGTAACAAATCCTGATAATTTTGAATTTTCGGTGAACATTGCTGGCCCACCTAACATACCGAGGTAAGTTGTTGCTTTGGCTGTGTTGGTTCCATCGGTGTATTCTTTTTGTCCGTACAAACTCGTAAAAACAATAATAAAAATATTTATGATGGTTATTTTTTTCATTTTAAGTTCTTTAAGGTTAAACAAATCAAATTAAATTCCATTGAAATTTAATAAATTGATTTGCAACCTTAGGAACCCCGAAAATTTCTCGCAAGAACCCTGAAAGAATTTTTGTTAAATATTTCGGAAAATGAATTTTTTCAAACAGCATCAATAAATATAATGCGACATTTAATGGAAAAGGAATTTCTTTACAAATCTTTTCCCAAGAAAAATCAGAAAAGTTAGAAAAGTCGTGACCTGCATCGTCATCAATTCCATAATCAATGTTTGTGACAATTACTGTCAAAGCAATGATTTCAGAATAAGACGATGAGACCGGAACCACTATCCGCGGCATGATAATCAGAAAACATGTAACGACAAACGCAGATGCAAAAGAGTGCTTCCGCGCCATCTCAATATTTTCCAAATACCTACGAAATTCTTTGAGCGACATTGTCTTCCCTATTTCAATCAGTTTTTGGTCTGTTTTTGAAAGAAGAGAAAACATGTTTCTGCGTCTTGAAAGAACTTCTGCTTTTCGCAACACTTCATTAAATCTGTTCCTGATATCAAGCCATAAAATTATCGGCCATAATAAAAGCGAAATGATAAATGAAAGTGGCGCAGATTCCTCTCTGAATTTAATTTTCCAGATTAGAAAAAGAATAAAAGCAAACGGCAATCCTTTCAAGTAAAACTTTTGCAGCCATAAGAGAAATGGTCGCGCAATGTCTGACCAAAAACTAAATGGCGGACCTTGCGCTTCGGCTAGGTCTCTTGCCGCTTCGGCTGGAAACCAATGCCGGCGCGCTCCGGCAATGCTCATGTTTTTATACATCAACCCGGAACGGTCTGTATAATTTGCCATTGCCCTATCATCCGGATCAACCTTTCGCCAATTTTCATCTCGAATGTTAACAAGTTCTCCGCGGTGAGCAGAACCCAGAAATGAAAGACAGTGTATGAATAAGAATTTTCCTTCAGTCGTTTTATTCAGCGAATCGCCATAAACTTGCTCAAACATATTGTATTGTTTGAGATCGCGAAAATAAAGATAAGGATCATAAATTCCTGTTTCTTTAATTTGCCGCTTTCTTGTGGCAATTAAACTGTCGCCATAAGCGATGGCATTACTTGGACTGATTTCAAGCGTCTGAATTTCACAACTGTCAAAAGTGCGCATCGGATCATTCAAAACTGCTTTATCGGCTTCGGAATTCAATTTTTTAATCCCTGTAAATATTCCTGTTGCCCAAATGAAGCCAACAGGAATTAAAAGGTTCCGAAGAACCCAAATTGCTGTTGTTTTCATATGTTTTCCTCCTTAATTTATTGATTGTTTTTATGTTGTTTTTTAATTTTTAAATATCAAAACCAACTAGAAATATAGCATAAATTAATGAAAAAGTCAAATTCTAATTTGCCAAAAAACATTCTTTCTGCTACTAATGTATAGCAATGAAGCTTGTTATCGTTGAATCGCCCGCAAAATCAAAAACAATTAATAAATACTTGGGCAAAGACTATCTTGTTATGGCCTCGGTCGGTCATGTTCGCGATCTCCCAAAATCAAACAAAAAGGCCATCGATATTCCCGGTGGCTTTGTCCCTTCTTATGAAATTTCCAAAGGCAAAGAAAAAATTATCAGTGAATTAAAAAGAGAAGCGAAAAAAGCCGACGAAGTTATTCTCGCCACTGACCCTGATCGCGAAGGCGAAGCAATTTCTTGGCACTTAAAAGAAGAGCTTGGCCTTAAATATCCAAAAGTAAAAAGAATAACTTTTAATGAAATTACCAAAGAAGCTATTGAGGAAGCTTTAAAAAATCCGCGCGACATTGATGAGAATTTAAAAGTTGCTCAAGAAGCACGCCGAGTCTTGGACAGGCTTTTCGGTTATGATCTTTCTGGACTCATTTGGAAAAAAGTTCGTTACGGCCTTTCGGCCGGACGCGTGCAAAGTCCAGCGCTCCGCATTATCATGGAACGTGAAAGAGAAATCCGCGCCTTTGTCCCAGAAAAATATTACGTCCTCGAAGGCGACTTCCAAACAAAATCAAATGAAAAAATTCATCTTGTCTGCGAAGAAGAACCTAAAACACAAGAGGAAGCGGAAAAAATATTAGAATTAGGCAAAAAAGAAAAGTGGTCGGTAGTAAATGTCAAAGAAACAGAAACAAAGCGCTCGCCCCGCGCGCCTTTCACCACTTCAACACTTCAACAGACCGCCAGCTCGCGCCTTGGCTTTTCGCCGGCCCGAACAATGCAAATCGCCCAGAAGCTTTATGAAGCCGGCCACATTACTTATATGCGCACCGACAGCACGAATCTTTCCAAAGGCGCCCAGGCGGAAATGCTGAATTTAATTTCAAAAAAATACGGAAGCGAGTATGTTCTGGCTCGCGTATATAAAACTAAAAGCAAGTCTGCTCAAGAGGCTCACGAAGCAATCAGACCAGCCCATGTTGAAAATATGGGAGCTGGCGCTAACAATGACGAAGAGAGACTCTACAGACTTATTTGGGATCGGACAATCGCCTCGCAAATGGCCGATGCTAAACTTTTAAAAACAAAAATCAGCGCCAATATCGAACCCGGACAAGGTCCGGCCTTGTCCATACCTAATTTCTCGGCCGTCGGTTCAAGAACAATTTTTGACGGCTGGCTTTTAGCCGACAAAGAAGGAAAAAGCGAGGATGTCGAGCTGCCAAAAGTAAATAAAGGCGATGATTTGAAATTACTCGATATTACATCGCTTGAAAAAGAAACAACGCCACCTGATCGCTACAGTGAAGCCGGGCTTGTTAAAGAGCTTGAAGCGCGCGGTATCGGCCGACCAAGCACTTATGCGGCGATTATCAAAACCCTGCAAGATCGCGGTTATGTTCTAAAAGAAGGCCGAACTCTCTTCCCCACTGACACTGGAGAGGTTGTCTCAACTTTTATTGAAAATAATTTTTCTAAATATATCTCTGACACTTTTACCGCCGAGATGGAAGACGAGCTCGATGAAATCGCCGAAGGCAAAAGAAAATATGTAAAAACATTAAAAGATTTTTACGATCCTTTTTCGAAGGATGTGAAAGACAAAGAGAAAATAGAAAAAATTACAAATTTAGGCGTTGCCCCAGCAGAATTTAAATGCCCTATTTGCGGCGGACCGATGATTATTAAGCTCGGTCGCGGCGGCAAATTTATGTCTTGCGAAAGATTCCCGGATTGCACGGGCGCGAGAACAATCGAAGGCCGCGAGCTTGAGGGACCGAAAGATCTTGGCCGAGCTTGCCCTACTTGCGGAGAAAAACACGGCGGCAAGTTAGTGGAACGCGAAGGCCGATTTGGCAAATTCGTTTCTTGTTCACGTTATCCGAAATGTAAATATATTGAACGAAGCAAAGAAGAAGAAGAAAAAGCAAAAACTGGCGTCTCTTGTCCTACCTGTAAAAAAGGAGAAATTATGGAACGCCGCGGACGCTTTGGCCCATTTTTCTCCTGTTCTAATTATCCTGATTGCAAGTTTGCAATGAAAGCGCGCCCGACCAGCCGAGTTTGCGAACTTTGCGGAAGTCTTATGATGGAAGGCACAAAAACAATTCCGGAGCGATGCTCAAACAAAAATTGCCCTAATCATAATCCTCATAAATTAGAAAAAGCAAAAAAATAAAAAATAATGGACAAACTTAAAGATCTTTTAACTCTTTTGCCAGAAACAAAAGAAAAAGATAAAAATCTCATTGAAAAAGCTTTTCATTTTGCCCTACGCGCGCATGATGGCCAAATGAGAAAAAGCGGTGAGCCTTACTTCAACCACGTTTTCGAAACAGCTAAAACGCTTTCGGAACTTAAAATGGACACCGAGACGATCGCGGCCGGACTGCTTCATGATGTCTTGGAAGACACGCAAGTTAAGGAAGAAGAGCTTAAAAAAGAATTTGGTGAAGACATTGTGCAACTAGTGGAAGGCGCGAGCAAATTGAGCAAGCTAAAATACCGCGGCCGTGAGCGCTACGTCGAATCGTTGCGCAAATTTTTCTTGGCAATTTCCCGCGACATTAGAGTTCTTATTATTAAATTAGCTGACCGTCTGCACAATGTAAAAACGCTTGAGTATTTGCCAGCGGAAAAAGCAAAACGAATTGCACTTGAGACGATAGAAGTTCATGCCAAATTAGCTAACAGACTTGGTATGGGTCGGCTGAAAGGCGAGCTTGAAGACTTTGCCTTCCCTTTTGCTTATCCGGAAGAATATAAAAAAATTGAAGACATAGTTAAAGAAAGAAAATACATCAACAATAAATATTTGGAGAAAATAAAAAATTCACTTTTGAAAGAATTGGCGGAAGAAAAGATTAAAATAACAAATCTAAGCTACCGCCTCAAAAGACATTTCAGTCTTTGGCTTAAAATTAAAAATCGAGGCAATATTGAAAAAGTTTATGATTTCGTTGCGCTAAGAATAATAGTGCCGACAATTGAAGATTGCTATCGAACGCTCGGTGTCATTCATGGTGTTTGGCGGCCCGTGCCAAGCCAGATTAAAGACTATATTGCTCTGCCCAAACCCAATGGTTATCGAAGTCTTCACACAACCGTTTTTACGGGCGATGGAGGCATGGTTGAAATTCAAATTCGAACCGAAGAGATGGACGTTGAAGCCGAAATAGGCATTGCCGCGCACTTCTCTTACAAAGAAAAACTCCAAGAATCCGGCAATCAATTCAAAAAGCAGTATGAGTGGCTAAAAGAAATTAAAAAAATTCAAAGCGCTATTAAAGAACCGGGAAAATTTTTGGAACATGTAACATTCGACATCTTCAAAAACAGAATTTTCGTTTTCACGCCGCAGGGCGATGTTATAGACTTGCCGGAAGAAGCAACGCCTGTTGATTTTGCTTATCATATTCATTCGGAAGTTGGCAACAAGCTTTCGGGCGCAAAAGTAAATGATCGTCTGCGAGCGCTTGATGAAAAATTGCAAAACGGTGACGTGGTTGAAATTATCACCAAGAAAAACGGCCAGCCGTCGAGAAAATGGCTGGATTTCGCTAAAACCAATTTAGCAAAGCGCCATATTAGAAACGCGCTCGGGATTAAATAGTTACATCAACCCAATTTGAAAATCATAAAGCTTTCTGTATTCCCCATCGGGCTTTAAAATAAGTTCTTCGTGCGTACCTATTTCTGCAATTTTTCCTTCCTTAAGAACTATTATTTTATTTGCTTTTCGCACCGTACTTAATCGATGAGCAATTATGATCGTCGTTCTTCCCTTCATCAAACTTTCTAATGATTCCTGAATATGTTTTT
>Ga0209542_10017164_pt1 | contig 11912 bp, 9 predicted proteins | sample RifCSPhighO2_01_FD_184028 | JGI IMG/M metagenome (GOLD analysis project Ga0209542, IMG submission 184028) | Soil microbial communities from Rifle, Colorado - Rifle CSP2_plank highO2_0.1 (SPAdes) (version 2) | ecosystem: Environmental > Terrestrial > Deep subsurface > Rock core/Sediment ...
ATTAGATCGCCCTCTCAATATCCTGCGAGAGCGAATAGACGCGGTTGGCGTATGAAATGCAGGCATACCGCGCGCTGCCGCTCGCGGGACAGTTTGGTCTGCCGCTGATATAAGTGCGCGCCGCAGCGATCTCGCCTGTTTTAGCTTTAGATCTTGCGCCCGAATCAGCCAAAAAGAGACCTGCCGCCGTGAACGCATCCTCGACTACCCAAGGATTGGCAATTGATCTCCCCACAATCTCGGCTACCCGTCCGTTAAAAAGAAGCCAAGTAGTCGGAATAAACTGCGCCGGCCCCATGGCGCCGCCGCAGCCATAATTCGGTTTTCTGGAGACGGGCATTTTATCCGGATCTAGACCAAGGTCACCCGTGATTTTGAAAAATGCGTTTTTCTGCGCCTCGGCGGCGCTGTATCTCCCTAGATTTCGGTAACATTCATACATATCAGTTCTCCAATTGCCGGTGCCTAAATTGCTGCCGACGGTAATCTGCCCGTTTTCAAACTGCCTGCCGGTTTCAACCTCTAAAAGCGCCAAAAGGAAAGCTACCCGGATGCCGACATGATCCGCCGCCAGTCTCGCGTACTTCAGGGCTTCTTCCGCCGTGATTCCCGTCTTTTGCAAATAAAACAGCTGGTTGCGGATGGCGGCAATGTCGGTCTTTTTCTTTTTGAGCAATTCTTGGAACAGTGACTCCTTGCCTTGCGTCAGTTTCAAAAGCTGATCGCGCTCCAGGCGTTTTTGCTGGAGGCCGCGCCGGTCAACTTCCTGAATGGCTTGGGCCTGCTGCTGCTCTTCGCGAAATTCTTCCAGCTCCGCCTTTTCTTTTTCGAGCTTAATTTTACGCTCGCGAAGTCCATTCAGTGTTTCTTGAATCTCTTTTTGCAATGACTCTAGACTATTCAGCGCGCCGAAAAAGTCCGACAGATTATCGTTGGAAAGCATGATCTCAACCAGATTATCGTCGCTTCGCGCCGCAAGCTCGCGCACCGAGCTTGCCAGCTCCCGCTGCGACCCGCTGATATCTTTGATTAATTCTTTGATGGTGGCGGACTTTTTTACAATATCAGTTTCGGTCTGGCGAATAACAAGCGTGAGTCTTCTAATCTCAAGTTCCCGCTGGCGAATCTGATTATCCAAAAGCTTCAGTTCGTTCTTCAGTGTCCGCGCCTCGGCCTGCACCGACTGGATAGTTTTATCAATGGCTTCCGCTTCGCGTTCCAGGGCCTCCATCTGCCTTGTCAAAGTCTCGCGATCAGCCGTACCGTTGGATTCTTGCGCCCTAATAACTATGGGAGAAACCAAAATAACCGTCATCAATATGATAATGATGCCGAGATACCAACGATAATTATTTTTCGTAGTTAAACTAATCACATCACAAAAAATGACAAATATAACAACAAAACTGCTGCCCGCAAATCTCTTAAACGGTTATAGTTTGATTATACCAAATGCCGTGCCTAGCTGTATGCAGGACGTTTTTTTGCCTTGACGCTCACAAATTCCAGATCTATTCTTCCGCAGCCTTTTCTGCGGCCTCTTGTTCAGCTTCAGCCTTCAAATCCGCTTCGCGTTCAGTCTCAATCTCAACCGGCGCCGCCGGCTCTACTCCTTCCAAGGCTTTTAATTCCTCCTCCGAGCGCGGAGCCTCCACAAGCGCTATAACATCATCCTGCTCCGCGATAATTTTAACGCCATCGGGCGCTTTAAGATAGCTGACGATAATCCGGTCATTGACGTGTTCGAGTTTATGCAGGTCAATCTGAATGGTATGGGGCAAGTCTTTGGGCAGGGCAGAAATTTCAATCTCATGCATGACCCGAACCAAAATTCCGCCTTCAGTTTTAACTGCGGGTGCCTCCCCAACAAATTCAAACGGCACTTGGGCACGGATTTCTTTATCCATGCGCACCGATAAAAAGTCGGCGTGAATCGGCAGGCCCGTTAAGGGATCAACCGCCACGTCGTGAATAAGCACATTATGCTTCTTCCCTCCAACGAGAAGACTAACCAGTGACGACTCCCCTGCCGCTTCAAGCACTTTTCGAAAAGACTTCAATGGCACCGCTAGCGCCGCCGAGGCCGTTTCCGCGCCGTAAAGCACCGCAGGCAATAAACCCTTTTTACGCAGGGCTTTTGACTTCTTGCCTAGAATCTCGCGTTTTTCTGCCTGTAATTCTATGGGCATACTGGGTAGTAGAAACTCGACTGTTATGGATTTACAGCCGCAACTTTATTATTGGCGACCTTATGATTTGCTAACATTTGTTTTAGAATTAATAGCCTAGTTTTGCCTATGTCGAGTTTTCACTACCCGGCATATATACTTAAAGAATCTAACATAAGACGCCCGGAAATAAAAGAGCCCGGCGCTATCCTGACGTGATAGCGCCGGGCCGTTGCTCCCGTGAGACGCGCGTCTTGATCAGACCGCCAGGACCTTCTTGATCCAGTCGAAGAGCTCGCTGATCTCGAGCTTGTTTATGACCTTATCCGGAATGTCGCCGTTCGGACTGCAGCGAATTTCTTCTTCCGGATAATGACTGGCCACCAAAATGCGTGGCCGATTTGGGAGAGCGACGGCTTCTAACACTACTGCGCCGCCAATCCCCCGCCAAGAAGTTACGACCACGCGAGGCTGATTCTCCCGAAGGGCCTTGGCAACATCAGTACCCGGCATCACCCAGTGAAACTCACAGCGCTCCAGGAGTTGATGCTTAGCCGCGAGTTCGGCGAATTCCGCCAAGACTTCCGGACTTGATTCAAAGAAAAGAACGTCAGGCATTGAGCTTCACCTCCTCGCTGGTTGGGATTCTATGTTATCAAGAAACTCAGACGCTTCATCGGCGATATCCGACAGGGAATGCGGTTTGTGGAAGATACGATCAACGGTACAAAGCGCGCTTTCCAGCTCCACGGCCGTAACGTCCAGGATGGTATAAAGCCAGAACCCCGGCCGCAGTTCGCATACCGCGCGCGCTTTATGTATGACCGTTACTCCAATGCTTACCCACTCGGTTATGATGAGCCGCGGAGAATGTTCAATCAGCTCCCGCTGAATGAAAAGATCCTGCCCCAGCCCGCCATCGCGCCTCAATTGATAAACGGCGTGCGGGATTTGCCTGCGGCCGAAGACCTCTCTGGCCGCCTCGCAGACGGAGTCGCTGATGTCAAACACCACAACGGGCGTCTGGCGCATATTTTCATTCCCTTTCCGGTCGTATGTGTTCGTTCATTGCACGGGATTCGCCGGCGCTTTATTTTCAAGAACCGCGATGATATTTTGGGCCGCGACCTCGCCCATCTTCTGGCGAGTTTCTTCGGTCGCGGATGCAATATGCGGCGTAACGATTAGATTGTCAAGGTCTTTTAGCATGGGCTCTATCGCCGGCTCATTTTCAAAAACATCCAGCGCCGCCCCCTTGATGACTTTATCGCGGAGGGCTTCGGCCAGTGCATGCTCATCCACAATCGGGCCTCTTGACGTATTGATGAGATACGCGGTCGGCTTCATCTTGCGTAAAAGGTCTGCGTTAACTAAATGGCGGGTAGTCGGCAAGAGCGGCACATGGATAGAAATAAAATCAGCTTCTTGAAAAACAGCTTCCGCCGTTTCGCGGAACTCTGCTTGCATTTCTTTCTCGAAACTCTCATTTCGCTTTACGTCGTAATAAAGCACGCGCATGCCAAACCCCTTGGCGCCGTGATGCGCTACGCGCGATCCTATACGCCCAAGTCCCACGATGCCTAGGGTTTTATGCGAAAGATCAGTGCCTAATAGTAACTCTGGCTCCCATCCGATGTACTTTCCCGCTCGCATGAATTTGTCGGCCTCCACTACGCGGTGCGCAATCGCAAGCAGCAAGGCAAAAGCGTGCTCGGCCACTGTTTCCGTCAAGACATCGGGCGTATTTGTGATAATAATTCCCAGTTCCTTGGCGGCCGGAACATCAATGTTGTCATACCCAACGGCGTAATTGGCTACAATTCTCACGGACGGTTTCCAAGCCGCCAAAACATCGCGCGTAATCTTATCCATAAGTTGGGTAAGCACAGCGTCCGCCTCTTGGCCGCCCGAAATCAATTCATCCGGCGTCAAAACCCGATCATGTGGACTAACAACAACCTCATGTCCCGCTGATTGCAACATCTCGATCCCGCGGTTTGGAATTTTTCGCGTTACGAAAATTTTCATAAATTACTGATTATTAAATAATTTTAACTTCTCCGCAATTAGATTTTTTAGAGTATCCCGTGCAGCCTCGTCAAACTTATACGGCGTCGTTTCGTCGGGCTTTTCCGACAGTTCTTTGCGCAACGCCTCGGTATAAGCCACACGAATATCGGTATTGATGTGAATATTGGCAATGCCGGCGGCAATCGCGGCTCTAATTTGACCGTCGGGGATCCCAGATGCGGCATGAAGCACTAAAGCAATACTCTCCGGAACCGCTCCCCGGATTTTCTTGATTCTATCGATATCTAGATTCGGTTCATCAAATGAAATTCCGTGAATATTGCCGACCGCGATTGCCAGCCGATCCACACCGGTTTTTGCAACAAAATCTGCAGCCTGACCCGGATCAGTGTAATCTTCGGGTTTTATTTCAATTTTTTCCTTTTGGATTTTTGATTCGCCACGCAAATAACCCAATTCGCCCTCAACGCTGATACCTGATACATGATACTTGATACTTGATACTTTATGTTTCGCATATTCCACGATCTCTTTCGTCCCCGCGACATTTTCCTCAAACGGCAACGCCGAAAGATCAATATGTATCGAATCATATCCCGCGTCAATCGCGACCTTTGCGGCTTCTACGCTCTTATGGTGATCAGAATTCAAAAACACCGGAATCCCTAGCTCTTTACGAAACGCATCCCTAAGCGCGACTGCTTCGAAATACCCAAGATGTTTTGCTTCCCCTTCGGAAGTCCCGATAATCGCCGCAGTACCGGCTTCTTTCGCGGCCTCCACAATCGCGCGCATCTGGTCGGACTCGGAGGCGTTAAAATGGCCAGTGGACCAATGTTCTTTGGTTGCTCTCTGAAGAATTGCGTGTAAAGTCATCCTATAAGTTATAAGTTTTTGGTTATTAGTTATAGTTACAAGTTATTAGTTTTGGTTAACTAGAACCAATAACCACGGGAACTAAAACCAGAAACTAACAACCAAGAACTAAAGTGATTGCGGTTTATAATCCTCCGGCGCTTTTGCCAAATATTCCTCAAGCTGCTCGCGCGTCAAAAGGCCCGCCCGTGCCCCGATCTGCTGTACCACCGACATTGAATTCACCGGCCCCCACATGAGAGCTTCGCGCACGCTTTTGCCAAGCGCAAGCGCCACGGTAAATGTTGAAGAAAAGGCATCTCCCGCGCCCGTACGCTCAAACGGCGGCTTTGGATCTGGATAAGCCGGCAGGAACCACGCCTCGCCGCCGTCGTAGCCATCATAAGCGTAGGCGCCCTTCGGCCCGTCAGATATGACAACGATCTTCGGCCCCAATTCGTGAATCCCGCCTAGAAGCTTCCTAATGTCCTGCTCCGCCGTCCCCAGAATTCGCTCCGCCTCTTCCTTGTTGCAAAAGAAGGCGTTGGTACGGCGATAGATCCCCGCCAACTCGTCCTTGCCTAGTTTAATCTGGAAGGTGCCAGGCTGGAATGCCAACTTGACTTCCGAGTGATCATGAAGATACTTTTCTATCTCGTGATGGAACGAAAGCGAGTTACTTCCGAGCGATGAAAGATAGACCCATCTAGGGTCATCAATATCCGGAAGCTTATAGTTATACTCCTCATGCTTCACTAAAATAGTCCTGTCGTCCTCAAACCACAAGACGTAGTGGTAATTAGTTTTTTCGCCGGCGTTGACTCTGACAAATTCAGTGCTTACCTTTTCAACCGCAAGCGCATCTAATGCTTCTTTCCCATGGTAATCGTCGCCGATGTTTGCAACTAAAGCGCTTGAAAGTCCTAAGCGCGCTGCTGATACCGCGGCATTCGCCGAATTCCCCACTGCCGGAATCACGGTTACGCTCTCATAGGGAATCTTGTCGGCGAATTTCATGCAAATCTCACACTGCTCGCGATTGATATTGCAATGTACCGATGCTTCCTTGAGACGGATAAAAGCGTCGGTTACCACGTCGCCTATCGCGATAAAATCATACGGTTTATCCATGCTTATATTCTATCGGAGTTTCCGCCATATCACAAAGCCCCGCCACTGCGGGGCAGTTCTAAAGAGATTCTATACGGTATTCTCTATAAAATTAAAATCTTCCGACATCCGCCTCTATGGGAGGAAATTATAATCGCACCGCCTTCACTGTCTTAACAAGATCATGATTCAGAAACAGCCGCAATTTTATCTATGCTGTTTTAAGCTCTAAGCCGCGTTAGAGATGCGGAACGAAACGCACTTTGCGGGATATTACTGTATGCGGAGCGTATATTATTTATGTTTCAGCGCGATCTAAATCTCTAACGGGGTAAAATTTTATTCGCCTCCGCAGTTATTTTCTTTTTTATTTCCCCCCAAGCGGCATTTTTTATCATAATAGGCATCGGCTCCGTTTCTGCGTCTTCAAAGTAAGTCAGACTTTTTAAAATATGGAGTTTGTTGTATTTGATGCTTTCGTATCTTTTTTCAAAAAAACCGATAAGCTCCGGGAGTGAATATTTTTCAAGTAAAAAATAAATATCAACAAAATCTTTCTTGCTTCCGCGCGATGACACCGCATCGATTTTCATGGCAGCGATATCCCGCTCGTCGGCAAGCTTTATGCCCTCATAATCAACCAATAGATAAAGAACTTTGTAGCCATAATGTAAAAAGCTTATCTTAACTCCGTCAAGATTCCCGTGGATTGTTCCTTGTTCCTCCCCAACAAGTTCAAACTCCCCAATTTCCGAAAGAGTTTTTTTTATACCATCGTTTAAAAAACTTTCAGCCGAAAACCAGTCCAAATCTATGGATGTCCGGTGCCCCAACTGAATCGCCAAAGCCGTGCCGCCAGCCAAATAAAATCCGCCGGTTATTTCAGTTCTGGCGATTTTCCCCAAAACGCGCTTTGCCTTGTCGCTGATTGTTTGCGTAAACATTCTGATTTGTCAATATTAAAATACTGACACCAAAAAGAGAATGATTTTCGGTTCAGCGGTTTTCCTTCCAAAATCACCCCCCTCATTTTCTCTCGTCCGTAAAATCCGATCGCCCATTGAAAATCGTCCACATCGCCAAAATCAAGTATTCTTCTGATTATGAAGGTGTCATTTTTTTGAGGATCTAAAATATCCGTGTCCCAAAAAAGAGTTTTTTTCTTTAGAGTTTCCATGGTGCAACTATAGCATAAATCTTGTGGAATACACTAATTCTCCCGCCAGTCAAAATTGGGGGAGATAAAAAAGAGACAAAAGAATGAGTTGAGTTTATCAATGTCGTATGACCAAAGACACGGCCGCACGAATGATGGATTGCATGTTTTCATTATAGCATTTTTTCGGGATTCACGAAACCAAACCTAAAAAGGCCAATGCGGCACATAAGACCGCCAGAATCAATTCGGCTTAACGGCCGAAAGGGCTAAAGCTTAGCAAATACTCTTTCACTGCCGTGAGACGATCATCCAATGCAAAGAGAATTGAAGCGAGCTTTAGATGATTCACCGCCAAATTGGGACGCGCCCCTCCGGCATCAGCCATAGAGTACTTGAAGTAAACAGTATTCCCATTTACCGGAAGGCCGGTAACGGTAACTGATGTGCCAGATATTGATTCTGACGCCGCGAGACCTGTTATATTAACCCATACATTCTGCACGCACGAACTGCATGAGGCGTTGAACATGGTTGGCAAGATATCGGCGCGCACGATATAGTCCATAGAACCGTTCTGACTAAGCCAGCCGAAGTCAAAAGAGCCATAGTTATGGAATACCGAGCTTAATGGCCCCGAATACGACGAAACAGTAGCTCCTGATGCTGCCATTACCAGCCGCACGTTCGAAAGGTAGACGCCGTTATACAGCATAACGGAGAGTTTGCCAAGCGGTACGCTCCCGCTTGAGTTTACCGTAAACCGCAAAAGATCGGCTGTCACCGTTCCTGCGTATTTGAAGCTATCCAAGCTTAAGGAACTTCTGGAGATAGAAACGGTAGTAGGAGTTGGAGCCACAATCGTTCCTATGCTAAACGGCGCGTTGCTTAAATCTGTGGCCAATGACATACCGGTAGCTTTTTCTTGCACTGTCACACGCGCCTTGAAATCACTGCCGCCAGCCAACCAGCCAGTATTTCGTGGATCAACATAAAATGAAACTGATCTATCTGTGTGAGGAAGAATGAAACCACCCGCGTATACCTGGCCTTTATCAATTTCCACGAAGAATTGGTGGCTAGATGTCACATTACTGGCCGACCAAGTCACACTCTTGGTATCTCCAAGATTCCATGTCTCTCCCCCATTCGGAGAAAGGACGGTGATGGAGAGTTGGGCGGTCGCCGCTACAATTGTCATTGAATTGCCATATATCGCCGTTCCAAAAGGAACAACACTGGCTCCCGGCGCGTCAAAATTCCACCCTGCAATCCCAAGCCGAACCGAACCAGATGGCGCTGTCGGCTTCACATCTGCGACCACGGTGAACACTTTAGAAGTGTTGGCGGGGATAGAAACTCCGCTCAAAAAAAGCCAGTTTTGATAGTAACTGCCACCCCAAGACAATTCAGAAAGTGATCCGCCTATTTGAGTAGCGCCGTCAAATACTCTGAAGTTTGTCAAAAAGGCAGACGCATTAGAAGAGTCAGAACCAATTTGAATGCCATTTAAGTTATTCACCGGACTGGATCCGGCAGTTGCTTTAATCTGCGCGAACTTAACACTGGTCTGTCCAGGTTTTAAGGTTACACTCGTCGGAGTAGACGCATCCAAAGAAACATTAAGGGTGGGAACCACCGCGGTTGCCGCCAGAATGCTAAACGGGGCGTTGCTTTTATCTTCCACTGTCCCTCCGCTAGATTTGTAGCCAATAATATAGATTTTGAAGACATTACCGCCAATGTTACTGCTGGATATCGTTTGCGATGGTATCCAAGTATATCCGCCTCCTATAGATTCATCAAGAGGATAATTTGTAACTATCCAATTCAAAAAGGCGTCATTCTTATAGAGCGCAATGGAAACCTTATTAATATCTTTGGAAGAACTCCAGCTGATAGTTTGCTGATCCGACAAACCGATAGATTCTCCCCCATTCGGTGAAAGAATATTTATGTTTGATTCAGTTGACACGCTCGGAAGTAATTGCACATTATCCCACGCACTACCCTCGATAGTCACTTTAGACTCACACACAAGACTAAGACTGGTTATGGTATTCACTACAAGCTTAATTAATTGAGAACCCGATGGCGGCAGATTAGACATCATGTACCCGACAGAGCCATATGACAAAGTGTCGTTATAGATGGTGCAGTTTTGGGCATTTGATGTCCAAGAGACATTATAGGTCGCGCCACCACTCGGCACCGTGATCGGACCGTCAGCTCCATTAACTTTTAAGTCCGCGACAATGGCATTTCGGGGGACAAGTTTGAACGGCTTGTCACTTCTATCCGAAGCGCCAGTATTCCTATTCTCTATGCGAACGTAGTAATCACCCGGCTTGGGATAGTTACCGTAACTATCAAGTTCACCCACCCAGTGGATTGATGCTTTTCCGGACTCAATAATTTTACCTACCCTTGTGAAGCCTCCATTTTCATATCTTTCAAGATACGCGCTAACTTGAGAGGTGGGATTTACCGGAGGTGTTGAACCGTAATCCGGAGCATATGGAGTCCAAAGGATGGTGTGGATGGTTTCCAATTGCCAAACTTCCCCTCCGTTTGGAACTGTGAGAGTTAAAGACTGCGGTTGCCCCGCCGCCACAATGCTAAACGGCGCGTCGCTAGTATCATTCGGCCGCGTCGCATCACCAGTCGGTGGCGTAACCCTCAATTTGTACTGTCCCGGCGGGAAATCAGCCGGAATCGTCCAACTGAACGAACCACTGTTTAGAATACTACTCGCTATATAAACGCTCGGCACATTTGTTGTAGTAATATCAACTATGGGAATATTGCCGGTGGATAACCATCTTATGACCTGTGTTGTGCCAGTTTGCCACACCTCCCCCCCATTCGGAGAAATAACGGTGATGGAGGGGACTGACGACACCGAACCTACGGTTATTCTCGCGGTCGCGGCAAAAGATTTATATGAGGCCTTGATGTCTGCGGCGCCATTTGAAATTCCTTTGACTTCGGCGCTGTTAAACGGCTGACCAGTAGTATCAGTTATCGCAATACCAATTATCGAAGCTACACTGGGATTGCTTGAAGTCCATTCGGCAACTACAGGAAATCGAGCGGGCATTACTTGTGGGCAAGCAATTCCCGCAGTATCACAACGCGGCATTGGCGGTTGATAAAAGGCCTGAAAACTTTTACTCTCGCCGACTGCCATGGAAGCGGATGACGGTTCAATATAAAGTTTGCCTCCGCCAGATACGTCGTCACTACCGGGCGCGGAAAGAACTTGCGGGACAAAACCAATAAGCGATGTTTTGATGTAATCATCGGGGGAAACATCGCTAATTACGCCTCGCAATTCAAAGTATCTAGTGGATCCGCCGGGAAGATAGGGAGGATTTGTAGGACTTAGCAAACCACTTTCGCCAAAAGGCGCAACGACAAAAGAGTTTTCTCTAAAGGAGAATGAACTGTCACTGTATTGATACAGTTCTAGTCCGGCAACCTTGTGATTAGTTATCTCGAAATGGAGCGAACTAAGCGACTGATCTTTCTGGAACTCCGCCATAGCCGAAAACCTATAGAGAATCACTGTGCCCTTCGTAAGTATATTCGATGGAATGGGAAGCAGTTTGAAAGCCGCAGAGGATGGAAGAGACGGTGAAATTAAAGAAACCGATGAATCGCAACCTATCAATTTGTTGGCTGCAGCTCTTGTTATTGCGCCGAAACGGCCGGTTGCCTCGATGCCGTTATCCGTTTGGAAATCCTGTATAGCTAAGCGCGTAATCGGCCCGTAATTCCCGGTGATTGGACCGTCGAAATATCCTTGGTCTGTTAAAAATTTCTGCAGGCGCTTAACATCAGAATCACGCCCTAGGCCAGCAAATAAATCGCGCTCAAAGCACTGCGAGTAAACTTTCTCGGCGGCGTTTGATGGGGCGCTCTTTTGTGCGGTGGTAATGTCTCCCATGCCGGCCTGAAGCGCCGCGATCTGGGCCTGAAGAGACGCGATTTGCGCCAAGAGCTGGCCGATTGTGACAGTATCAGCTGACACGACGACCGGAGATATTAATAAAACGCTGGCTGATAACGCGATGATAAACTTTTTCATACTATAAAATTACCGATAATAATTAGGTGATTAAAAACAAAAGAAATCGGGCATTTCTGCCGACTTCCTTCCCCTTGTGGGGTCTTGCGACCTCACGCTTCTAATTTAACACCGTACCGCCACTTTGCAAGGTGTGGCTGTGGATAAACACCGATGAAGCGCAAATCCCTAGTATTTATGTAGGTTTTCTGTCTATAACGCGTCTAGCCGCCTCAATGATATGCGAAACTCCCATCCCGAAATGCTCGATCAGTTCATTCGGATTTCCTGATTCGCCGAACCGATTTTGGACGCCGATAAATTCTATTGGCACCGGGAACGCGCGCGCCAAATATTCTGCGATAGCCCCGCCGAGCCCACCTGTTATCTGATGCTCCTCCACAGTTACAACCGCTCCCGCATCTTGCGCGGCCTCAAGTATTGTCACATCATCCAGCGGCTTCACGCTTGGGCAATTTATTACGCGAACGCCAATCCCCTCTTTTTCCAATTCAGCCGCGGC
>Ga0209542_10017165_pt1 | contig 11911 bp, 8 predicted proteins | sample RifCSPhighO2_01_FD_184028 | JGI IMG/M metagenome (GOLD analysis project Ga0209542, IMG submission 184028) | Soil microbial communities from Rifle, Colorado - Rifle CSP2_plank highO2_0.1 (SPAdes) (version 2) | ecosystem: Environmental > Terrestrial > Deep subsurface > Rock core/Sediment ...
AACGAGGCACAACCGGAGTTGTGCCTCGTTTAAGGACCGCGGACCGGCCAAGGACCAAGGGCCGAAACCCTTGAGCCAAGACACGATGTCCAAAGTCCGAGTACCATTCACTACCCGAGAACCAGGATCCCACCAGAACAGCCCGAGCCCGCCCCGACGAGGGAGATCCTGCCGCCGAACTCGAGCCCGTCGCCGCTGGCCCTGAAGCACAGCGAGCCCGACGGGCCCCGCCACTGACAGGCAGCGAGGTCATAGAGCGGCGTGTTGCTGCTGAACGCGAGCTCCTTCGTGTAGCCGATCATGGCCATCGTGGCCTCAATCGCACCACCCAGAATGAGACGCCCGGGATGCGGAAGAGTCTGCATCTGCTCCCGATCGGCGAGTACCGAGAAGCCCTGGAGGGCCTGCGGGAACCAGAGCGCTGGAACGACACCGTTTTCACGGCGCTTCTGCAGCTCGGACTGCCGACTCTCAGCAACAAGCATTACCTGACCGGCGAGTTCGCCCTGGCGGTAGTTGTTGAAGGACCGCCCCGGGAATGCCATCTGGTACTCACCCCCCACGAGAGGCAGGAGCGTTTCGAGCTCCGTACCGTAGTCGTACTGATCGTCCCCCCGCTTCTTGGGCATAGGCGGGATGAGAATCGGAAAGGCCGGGCTACGCAGGAGGTTCGCGATCTGCGCATCTCCCTCGATCCAGCCGCGGATAGCCTGGATCTGATCGTGCCAGTCCGAAACCGAAAACGACAGACCGGGATTGAACGGAGCAAACTTCATAAACACCTTGGCCCACTGCTCCTCGGCCTCGAGCGTCGGACGCACGATGTTGTAGCTGTCGTAGTCGGCGTCCGTGAACGAGTTCTGCATGCCCTTAGTCGGGCGACGACGGCCGTGGCGATCGAAGAACTTCCGAATCGCCTTCATCACCTCGATCGTGCCGTCTTCGAGACGGCGGAACCGTATGCCGTCCTCGTTGATGAGGTTAATGGCGTCCGGGCCGAGGTCGCGGCGAAGCTTGCGCATTACTGCCGCAATCCTCCCGATATCGGGGAAGTCTTCGACCAGCTGTTGCAACGGATGTGACATTTGTTCCCCCTTCAGGCTTTTCAATTGCCCGAAAAGAACCTGCCACTCTACCCGGTGGCTCAGGACTCTCCTAGGTGGAGAGAATTAGCTAAATTATACTTGTTTTATGCCAAAATGTCAACATCTAGAACCCTATAAACTAAAGGCTTTCTATACCGTATCCGATAATTGGAAAACTATTTTAAAATGCCAACACTCTATTTTTAATAAATAGCTCCGCATAGAAATCATGTTATAGTACAGAAAAAGGAGGGTGTATGAACACTCAAAACAACATGCAGAATCTGCTGGCTCAGGCCAGAAGAGACGAAGGGCCAATGGCTTACGGGGTGCTGATAGCAGCTGTATGTGGTGTAGTAACCTTCTTCAGCCCGCAATCGGTCCTGGTCTGGCCAGTGCTGGGAGTTGGCCTAGGTTTCGTGATATTCGGATTCGGACTGATGCGATTTGAGAAAACACTTTCTCTGATCCGTGGATACGAATTCGACCTGTGTTGGGCTAAACGACCGTCGACTGTTGCGGAGTTTATATGCCTAACTGGTCCAGATCAGGAGTTTATGGAAGATCTGTTGACCTACTAGGTTTGGGGCCGGGCGGGATCTACTTCCGCTCGGTTTTTGTTTATACTTCTTCACTGAAAAAGTGAAACTGTATTTTAAAATAACAAAAATCACTTATTCAGCGATTTTCTTTGATCTTAACTCGAGAGGCCTCTCAGTCACTCGATACTATTTTTTATTGGCAGGGGCGGTAGGAATCGAACCCACAACTTTTCTTTTGGAGAGAAACGTGATACCACTTCACCACGCCCCTATGATCCCGCCGCGGGGCAGGAAATTATTAGAAATTAAAAATTGGGAATTAGAAATTATTTTGCGAAGCAAAAAAGCCTACTTTCCGACTTTGGTTTCTTTGTGTTCGGTATGTTTCCTATCCCACTTACAATATTTTTTCAAAACCAAACGCTCGGGGTTTAGCTTCTTGTTCTTGTAGGTGTGGTAAGTAACCTTACCGCAGACCGTGCATTCCAATCCTATGAGATTATCTTGCGACACGTTAAAAATTCAAAAATCAAAAGGCAAAAATCAAAATAGAATTAGCCTCAGACTTTCTTTAATTATTAATGCTTGCACTTTGTAGCTCCGTAGGAGCGAAAAAGTGGAGCCCAGACGCGGGTTCGAACCGCGGACCTTTTCCTTACCATGGAAATGCTCTGCCAACTGAGCTATCTGGGCCCATACTTCGCTTGGGTTGGCACCCAAGCTTCGTAGGGCAAGCAATGGTTAAATTTGGAATGCTTGTCCGCCGAAGCCCGAGTGAAACGAGGGCGCAGGTGGAAGCTACGTGGGCCCATACTTGATTATAGATTGTTGGCACTACTTCGCCAACTACTTCGTTAAAACTTCGTAGTTCAAGAAGGCTTCGTAGTGCACTTTTTCGCTAAATAATGAATGCTTGCACTTTGTAGCTTTAGCGAAAAAGTGGTGGGCGGAGAGGGATTCGAACCCCCGAAGGCATATAGCCAGGTGATTTACAGTCACCCCCTTTTGTCCACTTAGAGTATCCGCCCATTATTACTTTCTGGAGCCAAGAGTCGGATTCGAACCGACGACCTGCTGTTTACAAAACAGCTGCTCTAACCAACTGAGCTATCTTGGCCCATACTTCGCTTGGGTTTACACCCAAGCTTCGCAGGGCAAGCAATGTCTTAAATTTGAAATGCTTGTCCGCCGAAGCCCGAGTGGAACGAGGGCGCAGGTGGAAGCTATCTTGGCATTGATGCGCTTTACGCCGCCTCGGGGCTCCGAAGGGTCGCGGCGGCGACAACTTATCGGCGCAAGATTGCCTGGTTCGCCCGCAGGGCGACAATCTTACAAAACCGCTGTTCTGCCACTGAACTAAGAGGGCATATGTATAAGAATCTCACGAATTATAACAGAAAATTGCCTCTAAGTCCACTATCGCTATTATATCTTAAGCTGCATGAGTCTTTCGCGCGCTAGGTGGTTGTTAGGTTCGATTTCTAAAATCTGTTCCAAAACTTCCTGGGCAGATTGCATTTCCTGCCGGTTAATGAATGTTTGCGCCAAAAGCATTAACACCTGTGTATTCTCCGGCTCAAGATCCAAGGCTGACTCAAAGGCCTTTGTCGCCGAATTGTAATCGCCCATGGCCTGATAAGTAAGCCCCAGGGAAACAAAAACCTCCGGAGTAGCGTATAAATCCAAGGACCGATGGTAAGCAGTTTTGGCTTCGGAATAATCTTCGAGCCCGAAATAGGCGTCGCCTAAAGCGCGAAAATATTTATCATTGGCCGGCGATTGTTTCATTAAATATCGGTAGGTTTCGGCTGCCTCCAGCCAATTCTTGCGCGTCAGATAAACAGTACCCAAAAATTCGTAAGCCGGCCTAAATGCGGAATCTTCCTTCAAAATATTAATGGCTGTTTCCTCGGCGGACATATACTCCCCCCGCTCGAGCATTTCCTGGGCCCGGGCCAGATCCTTGTTAAAATCCGCTTCATTCTCATTAACCGGCGGCGCATATTTTTGTTCCTTAACTTCTAAGCGCCTGCGGTCAAACCGACTGCGCACCGACTTGGAAAGATGCTTGGCCAGATCCTGGGAATTCTTGAATTCGGATTTCGCAAAAAATATCGCTTTGGAAAACTGCCGAAAAACAAGAACCAGGTAGCTCCAAATCCTTGCCAGCAAAGACTTGAAAGTTAAATCCTTGGCCCAGGAAGGCTGCGGCAATTCTTTAATCTCACGAAAATCGGGCAAGCGTCTGACAATCAGAATAACTATGCCGACTAGAGCCGTGAGGACAAAAATTATTGGGATGGGATCAAGCATAAAAAACGAAGTTTTTTATGAATTTTTAATTTTCAATTTCTAATTTCTAAACAATGTTACAATCTTCTAATGTTTTAAACACTGAGAAATTGTTTGAAAATTGAAAATTTTAAATTGTAAAATTAACTTTAAGCGCCTAAAACGTATCTTTCAAATCTGCGGATTTGAATGTTTTCGCCAAGCTTGCCGACATATTCGCCGACAAGATCGTTGATTGTTTGGTCCGGATTCTTGATGAATTTTTGTTCCATCAGAACGACTTCTTCGTAAAACTTGGCAATGCGGCCATCGACAATCTTCTCCAAAACGTTTTCCGGCTTGCCGGCAGTATGAGCCTGCTCCGCGGCAATTTCTTTTTCCTTGTCGAGAACATCGGCCGGAACTTGGTCGATATTGAGGTACATCGGCGCGGCCGCGGCAATGTGCATGGCTAAATCGCTTACCAGATTTTTGAAATCGTCCGTCCTGGCTACAAAATCAGTTTCGCAATTAACCTCTAATAAAACGCCGATGCGGCCGCCGGCATGAATGTATGAAGAAACAAGCCCTTCCTTGGCTTGGCGCTCGGATTTCTTGGCGCGCGCGGAAAGGCCTTTTTTACGTAGGATTTCCACGGCTTTTTCAGGGTCTCCACCAGCTTCGGCCAAGGCAGACTTTACGTCCATCATGCCGGCGCCGGTTTCCTCGCGCAATTCTTTGATTAAATCCAACTGATTTATTTCAGACATGAAATTAGAAAGTAGTAAATAGTTAGTAGTAAGTAGTTTACTTAGCGGCAACCGCTTCGGGCTTAGCGGCCGGTGGCACTAGTGCGGCTGTCGCGGCGTGCTTGCCTTCAACTACGGCTTGAGCAAAAAGATTGGCAAAAAGCGTAATGGCCTGAACAGAATCGTCGTTGCCCGGAATAACATGGCTGACACCGACCGGGTCGGCATTTGAATCAACCACGGCAATAACCGGTATCTTCATACGGTTGGCCTCGTTGATGGCAATGCGGTCGTGATGGGCCGACAGGACAAAAATAGCGCCAGGCAAAGTCTTCATGGTTTCGACCCCCGAAAAAAGCCTTCTAAGCTTGGTAATTTCGCGCTCCATCAATAGCTTCTCTTTTTTAGTATAAGCCTCAATGTCGCTTGTCGTTTTTAGGCTTTCAAGTTTTTCCAGCTTCTTCATGGACTTCTGGATTGTGCGGAAATTTGTAAAAGTCCCGCCAAGCCAGCGTTCGGTAACATAAGGCATGCCGCAGGATTCAGCGGCGGCGCGAACGGCCGCCCGGGCCTGCTTTTTGGTGCCGACAAACAAAATTATACCGCCCTTGGTAACTATATCCTTGGCAACCTGAAGAATATCTTTCAGGCGCTCGCGAGTTTTTTCCAAATCGAAGATATGGATATTATTGCGATGGCCGTAGATAAACGGCTTCATCTTTGGGTTCCATCGGGAACTTTTATGCCCAAAATGGGCGCCAGACTTCAACAAGTCGGCCAAACTTACGTCTTGCATAAATAACCTAAATTTCCTAGGGTAGGGCAACCTTGTCCGCATGTTAACTTGCGGACCGGTCTTCCCTCCTCCCACCTACATCCCTTCCCTTAAATAGGTTTTGTTCGCACTGGCAAAGACCAGATGCTCGCAATCATTATTTAGTCGAAAGGGAGCCTTTGAACCTCTTTTTCCTTCATTCCGAGCATGGAATTTAAACCTAGAAGTGCTTAAATCAAGGCAGCTCGGTCCAGAAAAATGAGAAATAAATAATTAACCCCCACACCTATTGAACTAACAATAGTGCAGAGGGCATCCCCACAAACTTAAGTGTGGGGGTAAAGCCAAAAAAGCATAACATATATAACGGGCCTTGCCAAGGCTTTAAAACGGTGTTAAAATGTCGAAGTTATGAAATCCTGTATAACTTCCCCGATGGCGTGTCCCGTAGTGTCCGCCCTGGGCGGACTACTACTGGGATTCTCCAGCTCAATCTTGGAATTATGTAAGTAATACGGGAAATTAGAAAATAATAGCTTAAAACTTCGTTAACCTCGGGTCGAACCAAAACCCAAGATTATCGGGGTAAATATACAGGATGAAGCAATCAATTCACCCGCAATACTATAAAGACGCGGTCATCAGCTGCGCCTGCGGCAATCAAATAGTCACCGGATCCACTGTCGCAAAAATGCAGGTGGAAATTTGTGCTGTCTGCCACCCTTATTACACGGGCGAGGAAAGGTTGGTTGACACCCGCGGCCGAGTTGAAAAATTCCGAGCCCGCGCCGCAAAAGCCGTGGAACCAAAAACCAAAAAAGTCCGGGTTCGAAAAACCAAGGAAGCGTAGCTTGAGTTTTAAAAGGCGAGGTGTCCCCTGCCTGTATCAGACAGGGCAAGCATTCTCGTCTTTTTGTTTCGCCTCCAAACCTTTATAATATATTCATGCAATTACCGATTGATAACCTGAAAAAAGAATATGCCGGAATAACTGAAGAACTAAGCAGCAACCCGGCGCGCGATAGAATAAAAAAACTGACGCGCCGGCATATTGAGCTTGGCCGAATTATCGAAAAAGCCGCCGAATTAGAAAGAATGGAAAAGGAATTGGCCGAAAATAAAAGTATCGCTGAACAAGAAGAGGATGGAACGGAACTAAAAAAGCTGGCCGAGGATGAAATAGAAAAAATAAAGAGTGCTTTGCCCAAGCTTGAGGATGAATTAAAAAAACTCCTTCTCCCCCGCGATCCGGCTGACAGCGGCAACGCCATTTTAGAAATCCGGGCCGGCACCGGCGGTGATGAAGCTGGGCTTTTTGCGGCGGAACTAATGCGTATGTACACCAGATTTAGCGAACGCCATGGTTTTAAAGTTGATACGGACAGCATCAGCCGATCCGAGCTTGGTGGGCTTAAGGAAGCCATCATTGAAGTTAAGGGCGACGGCGCCTACGGAAAGCTTAGATACGAAGGCGGCGTGCACCGCGTGCAAAGAGTGCCGAATACGGAAAAAAGCGGACGCGTCCACACTTCAACCGCAAGCGTGGCCGTACTGCCAATGGTGGACGAAAAGGCGTTTAATCTTGATCCGAAAGACGTAAAAATGGAAGCAACCACCTCAAGCGGCCACGGCGGACAAAGCGTAAACACCACCTATTCGGCCATCAGAATGGTCCACCTACCTACGGGCATCACCGCCCAGTGCCAAGATGAACGCTCGCAGGCCCAGAACCGCGAAAAAGCCTGGCGCGTTTTGCTTGCCCGTGTGGCTGCGCATTACACCGAGGAGCGCGATAAACAATTGCGACAGACCAGGCAAAGCCAAATCAAAGGCGCGGAAAGAAGCGACAAAATTAGAACCTACAATTTCCCGCAAGACCGCATTACGGACCATAGGCTTAATGAAAATTTTCACCAAATCGAATCCAGAATGGACGGTGATATTGAGGAAATCATTTCACAGCTGAAAGATCTCGAGGAACAAGAAAAGCTAAAAGAATTAGAAAATTCTTAAACCCTCAAGCATCAAACTCCAACCTTCAACAAAACTTCAAAATCCAAACTTAAAAATTTGAGACTTGGGGCTTGGAATTTTATTGAAGTTTGAGTGTTGAAGTTTGAAGCTTATGTCCATAACATTGACGATAAAAGAAATACAGGTACTGGGTTACCGTAAACTCCAAAATATTGTTTTAAACCCGGAGTTCGAAACAGACCTGCTCCTCGGTCAAGTTCTAAAAAAAGGCAGGTCTTTTCTTTATGCCCACCCCAATAAAACAATTTTCAAATTTCAATTTTCAATTTTCAAACGACTCCTAAAGCGGCGGCAAAGAAAAGAACCGATGGCTTACATTCTCGGAAAAATTAATTTTTACGGGCTAGACTTTAAGGTAACGCCGGATGTTTTAATCCCCCGCCCGGACACCGAAATTTTAGTGCAGGAAACTCTAGCCGTAATTCGTAATACTAAATACGGAATACGGTCTGTAATTGACATCGGCACAGGCTCGGGCGCGATCGCCATTTCAATCGCCAAGGCAATAGAAAAAAAATCAAAAATCAAAAATCAAAAATCAAAAATTTTCGGAACCGACATTTCTAACGAAGCGCTCAAGGTATCAAGAATTAACGCAAGGCGCAATAAAGTGAAAATAAAACTTTTGCGCGGTAACCTACTCGATCCGATAATTGAGGCCCGGCTCCCCCATCCTTGGTTAATCACCGCCAATCTGCCCTATTTAACTTCAAGCGAAGCTACAAAAAGTCATCTCAAATATGAGCCGAGACTTGCGCTCGCCGGCGGCAAAGCGGGCCTCGAACTAATCGAAAAACTGCTCAAGCAGTACGCGCAAATTAGGCAAAACGGAGATTATATAATTTTAGAAATCGGCTATAAACAAGGCCGGGCCATAACAAATTTGGTGAAAAAATATTTACCCCAAGCAAAAATAAAAATAAAAAAAGACTACGCCGGATTCGATCGTGTAGTAGAGATAAATTTCACTGCCCGACGCGTCGCGTAGCAATCCTAAAGTCATGAGCACAGGTCAGACCTCCGTCTGCCGAGGTCTGACCTGAAATAAGTAAATCTATCTTTCCACGTAAGAAATCTGAACCTGAACTTTATCGCCTTTGTCACTAACCACGACCACTAAATCGGCGTTATTTTTTTTGCCCGAAAGCGCCCTGACCGTCAAATTAGGCCCGCTTTCCTTGTAGGTATAATCGTTTCGGTCCATAAAAGTTTTGTACTCCTGGTACTTTTCGTCAAAACTTTTCTCCGATAAATAGGTCAGCGAACTTTGCTTTACGTTTCGCTCATTATAATCAGCGCTGAAACTCTGGGTTACGCTTGCCGTCTCAACCGGCACGTCTGAAGGAAAACCCTTGGGCAATCTCTCTTGCGGAGTTAAGGTGTTGACCAAGTCAACCTGCTCTATCTTAACGCCGTCAGCGGCGCTGCCCTGCGGCGAGTCGATTTTTGAACCGAACTGATTGGCTATCAAGTACGCGCCGACAACAAGGGCGGCAATAATCAGCACGAGTATTAATATTTTTTTGAACATTCCTTGTTCCATCCCGTATAATTACCTCTATAATCTTGGGTTTTAATTTGACCCGAGGTTAACGAAATTTTTAGTTTTTCCTTTCTTGATGATTTATTTAATTATACCATAATTTTTTTATCTTGGGGCTTGTTCCTGGAATTGCGTAGATTGCGAACCGGAAAGATACATGACCAACGGGCCTAAACGGTAAGTAGTTTCTTCATCACTGCCCCCCTCTTCAGTATAAAGCACGCTTCCCCAACTATCTATTCTGTCTAAACTGCTTATGCCGCCGCGGTTGCTGTTGACGGCAATGCGCATGGTAACCACCCAGGTACTATCCGGCGGCAAATCACCCAAACTGCCGCTGTTTCCGGATGGGAAAGGCGCTTGGGGTGCGGAGGCACAGCCACTGCAGGAAAAATCGATAACCTGAAGGTTACTGCTGTAATTGTTGGTGATACTTATATCCTCGGCCCCCAAGCCGCCGACATTATTTAAGGAAATATCCAAGGTTAACTCATCGCCGTTGTAAACGCGGGACCTTAAGCCTCCGCCGCTGCCGTCATTATAAACAATGGTCTGATTGCCGCGTTTAATAGAAACGATTCTTACGGATGAAACCACATTGGCATCGCAGTTCTCCACGCTCACCGCGCTCGAGTCAGAATATCCCGACTCCTGATAAGGAGAGATAACAACTGACTGTGCGCGGTAATAATAAGTGCCGCCGGCAGCAACCGAATCTAAAACTATGGTACTAGGGCCGGGATGTGAACCGAGATCAACCGGACTGGTAAAACCGCTGTTAATATCGCGCCACAGGCGGAAAGAGTCGGCCACTTGCGGGCTTGAGGCGTCAGAAAGATTTACGCTAACTTGCAGGCAAGCATTGGACGATGCAGAAATATCCGGGTCTTCTAATAACGTATTAGAACTGAAGGTAATGATGAAACTCTTAACCTCTTCCCCGCTTATATCCAGGGCGCTAATATCATCAGTACAAAAAGTATCGCCCGGTCCTTGGCAGGCCGCGGTCATGCTGGTATAACCGGAATCATTAAAAACCGTAATAATATAGTTGCCTGGAGCCCAAACCGTGTTACTGGTACCCGTATGATTGTCAGGCATTATCAGCCAACTACCATGATCGCCGCCGTTAACCGTAACATTGATGGTGGCAACATATTCTTCAGGAGGCCGGCCGTTATTTTCATTATTATCCCAAGGGCTTGCACAGCCCAAGTCAGCCGGGTGGTCAATTAAGCCGTCGCTGTCATTATCAATACCGTCACTACATTGCGCTGACGGGGGTGGGTAAATATTAGCTTCTATATCATCAGTCGGCTCGGAGCAGCCCGTATCGTCCATATCAACCAGGTTATCGTCGTCGTTGTCTAAAAAGTCATTGCATTGGTAAGAGCCCGGGGGTGGAGGCGGCGGGGGGGGGAGAAAAATATTATATTCATCATTATCAGTCGGTGCCGTACAGCCCGGGTCTTGGGGAAAATCAATTAAGCCGTCGCTGTCATTATCAATACCGTCACTACAACGGAATGGATCAACAATTGGCGGATCAGTTTCATCGTCGTCATTGGGGTCATTATTGCAACCCGGATCGTTTAGGTCAGTTAGATTGTCTCTGTCGTTGTCTATGTTGTCGCTACACTGGGTAACGCTGCTTGGTTCAAAAGTAATCACAAAACTTTTAATGTTGTTAGAGAAAACAACCAAACTGCTAAGATTATTTGTGCATGAGGTATTATTAGTGCCATTTTGGCATGCAGCAACAGAAAAATTATATCCCGGACCAGGATCAACGGTAATTATATAAGAACTTCCGCTATCACTGGCACTAACCGTATTGCTACTAGCGGTATGATCCCCCGGATTAATACTCCAAATACCATTACCGCCACTATAGGAAACATTAATTACAGCCTGTGCGCTACTATTAAAAGGATGCTCGTCGTTATCATTCTCATCTGTACAGCCGGGATCAGCTAAATCTACTAAACCATCACCGTCATTACCTAGGACGCCGTTATCCACTCCATCGCTACAATAGGTGGGTGCCTCAATTGGATCTAGCGGACTTTCGCAATCAGGATCAGCCATATCTATCGGGCCGTCGCCGTCATCATCTAAACCATTGTCACATTCCCCGCCAGTCCAGGTGTAAGTAATAACAAAACTCTTGGTGCTATCAGGTGTAACCATTAAATCAGAGTCAGGGTCATTGATCTCGCCATTGCAAATAGTGTTGTTAAGACCGTTTTCGCATGCTTTTACAAAATAGTCGAGCCCGATTGGCGGATCAACAGTAATAAAATATGTCGTGCCGCCCGCACTTGCCGGGACACTATTATTAGTTCCAGTATGATTCCCCGGGTTTATTGCCCAGCTTCCAGCCCCATTTACCTCTGATACCTTAATGATCGCTGTTCCTGTCGGTGGCGGATCAGTTTCATCGTTATCACCAGGCCCTGCACAGCCAGGGTCGTTCATGTCAACCAAAGTGTCTTCGGGATCGGCATTATCAATACCATCGCTGCATTCGGTTGAACCAATATCAGTTTCATCGTTATCGCCAGGCCCGGCACAGCCAGGGTCGAGCATATCAACCAGGGTATCTTCGGGATCGGTATTATCAATGCCGTCATCACATTGGGGATCAAGCGGTGGATCAGTTTCGTCGTTATCACCAGGCCCGGCGCAGCCAGGGTCACTCATGTCAATCAAGGTATCTTCGGGATCGGTATTATCAATGCCGTCATCACATTGGGGATCAAGCGGTGGATCAGTTTCATCGTTATCACCAGGCCCGGCACAGCCAGGGTCGCTCATGTCAACCAAAGTGTCTTCGGGATCGGTATTATCAATGCCGTCACTGCACTGGGGATCAAGCGGTGGATCAGTTTCGTCGTTATCGCCAGGCCCGG
>Ga0209542_10017166_pt1 | contig 11910 bp, 14 predicted proteins | sample RifCSPhighO2_01_FD_184028 | JGI IMG/M metagenome (GOLD analysis project Ga0209542, IMG submission 184028) | Soil microbial communities from Rifle, Colorado - Rifle CSP2_plank highO2_0.1 (SPAdes) (version 2) | ecosystem: Environmental > Terrestrial > Deep subsurface > Rock core/Sediment ...
TTCGTCAGTCCTCCTCGGCGTACTTTCAGCCAAGTACGCCTTCGTCGTCCTTCCTCGCCATAACCGCATATGCGTAATCTCGCGACGAAGAAGAGTTTTGTAATGGTCTCTATATACTATGCAGCCACCGGCATCCGTACTCCGACTGCTTCTTGAGAAAGTATCTTGGGCGGAGACCATTGCTTTTGAACCTGATACCAACCCAACTCCCGCAAAACATCATAAAGCGTTCCTGCCGCATCCAGCTCTTCCATAAAAATAGCGGACGCCTCTTCAAAACGCCGTTTGGCCTCCTTTTCTGTCTTACCCGAAGTAGATAAATCCAGCGCGGGAGAATATGCAATATAACGCCCCGCCTGTTTGAGGACGCTCACGGTAAGATTAATTTGAGCAAATCTTTTCATACGCTTACAGTACCCCTAATACTTCATTTTTACAAATAAGCGGAAGACGGCAAAGGCACCAGATCATCCTTAAACCTTAGAGTCTTCATAATTTTTGGATTCAGATAATTCTCAACGAAAGGATATTGTAAGCAGACTTCTACTTCTACATTCCGCTATCAATATCTCAACTTTTGATCATTAGACCTACTGATTAAATATTATTCTACTCCGATGTCCAGATTTCGGCTACGACTTTGCAAAAATTATTCAACATATACACCGTATATGCTGAATAATTTTTGCTTCGTCTCGCACGAAATCTGAACATCTCGTAACGAAACTATTTAATCAGTAGGTCTATTTCCAAAAGCGGTTTCTCCCAGCCGAAACAGGTTTCTTTATCTTTCAGTCCATTGAATGTTTTTCTGCAGGAGGGGTCCAGTTTTGCGTATTCTTTAAGCGCTTGCACAGTCTCTTCAATGAATCCGCCCACCGTGCCATCAGAATCATCAACACCGCCGCGACACAATCTATCATCAAGCCGCAAGAGCGTATCAATCAATAACTTCGCCGTCTGCTCGCTTACCGGCAAATCGGAAACGATTTTTGATAAACGATTACACCCTTCAGAGAGCGCGCTCTGGTACGCAAACCATGTACGTGACGGACCCTCGTATGATTTGATATACCGCATGCTGGCGGTAATGGCTTTCTTCATTATTGCCAACTCATTTTTGCTCAATTCTCCCAACCGACCACTACAAGTAACTTGCGATATCAGTCGTTTATCTTCATCTGAAAGTGGCCTACCGCCTGTTACGGCCCAAATCGCAACTGCCACCATGTGTTTACACAGCATATCATTCTGGCCGAGATAACATTCGCAATGCCCGTAATCATATCTGCGCGCCTCCACTGAAACCCGATATGGCTTTGTGCCGATCACCACGGCAGAATATCCACCAATTCCTTCTTCAAACTTCGTTACCTTTCCTTTCTCATACAAATCAACCGCTTTCTCAAAAGTCGGCCCATCCGTTGCGAACTTGATTTTGTCTATGTCGTATTTCGGTTGCATAAGCAATAACGCTGGCTCAATAACATCCTTACATTCTCAAGTTTGTTGGTATGTTATTTAACTTTATTTTCTTCTGCGTGATCTATAATTTCCATAGTAATTTTGCTATTTCTAAACTTCAAACTTTATCTTTTTAAATAGGGGTAAAACTGTGTCTCGCTTATAATTCTTTTACCGACAACCTCCTTGCATATTATATCTCGTATTGACGCAATTGTTTCAATATCCCAGTCAATCTGTGCCGATGCCGGAAGAAGTTTTTGTATCAATTCAAAAATCTGATTATCCACAAAATCCTGCCTCTCCAGTTCTTGTTTTGTAAGATTCACCTTTTTCATACAATGTGGCTGGGGGTGCTGGACGAAGTTAGAACCCTTTTACTGCAAAGAAAATCAGCTTTTTCGTATAGTTTCGCGCCTTAATTAGTGAGTTTTACAGAGTGTACAGGCCAGTCGTCATCCAATATACCATTATGGTATCATAGAATTACTCTTATGGGCGAGGTTAAATATGGAAAACTTGACGAGCGGGCATACAAAAACGCCGTCTTATATTTTATCAAGTACTGCAATAATCAGTACTTTCACGCAACAAAGCTAAACAAGCTCTTGTATTATCTTGACTTTATTTATTTCCGCGACCACAAGAAATCAGTAACTGGAGATACCTATATTCACGAGGGTTATGGTCCGGTACCTGCTCGTGTTGACGAAATACTCGCCAAACTTAAAAACGAAGGTACAATTGATACTGAATCTGTCCCGTATAACGATACTGAAATGATAAACTTTCAGCTGCGGGACGAGTCCAAACTTAACGAATCAATTTTTTTGCCGGAACAAAAAAAACTTCTTAAACAAATCTGTGATGAGTTTGGAGGTTGGCCGACCGAAAAAATCGTTGCCCAGACACACCTTGAAGCACCTTGGTTTTACTCAAAACCGTACGGATTCGTGGATTATGCTTATTCGCATGACATTGATTTCTTTCGGCAGTGATATGTCATGCTTATGTCATGGGTTTACATTGAACGAGAGCACTTTGTGCGGATGTGCGAGAAAGTCGGTGTTTCCGCAACGGTACGTGATGCAATCAAACTCTGGGCACCAACAACAAAGGCAAAAGTGGTGGGTATCGCATTGTGTATTTTCTTGACATCACAGAGTGCACAATAAATCTTGATTTTATAGAGGAGCGTAAAGAACTCGGCTTCCGTGATGAGGGCCATCGCCGGAAAGACCGCTACAACGATTATATTCGCGAACTGAAAGAAGAGTTGAAAAAGCGGGACGCATAGTCCGGCTTTTTTGTTTCCCCAAGTTTAGGTTTCACTTCCATAGTGCAATAGACCTGTTGCCTTATAATTTTCGTGACGAAATTGTCAGATTTCGTGCGAGACGCAGAAAAAATTATGAGGCATATACGGTGTATATGTTGAATAATTTTTTCAAAGTCGTAGCCGAAATCTGGAAATTGCAGTAGAAAAATTATAAGGCAACAGGTCTAATGACTACACTGGCAATGCTCACAAGGAGCGTAGCCAATGCTATGCCGACAATGAGCTTATTGTAGGAAGCGGTGGATGAGTTGAGTTTCTTGAGTTCCTCTCTTGTAATTGTAATTTTTTCATTAAAATCCTGCCTCTCCAGTTCTTGTTTTGTAAGATTTGTCTTTTTCATACAATGTGGCTGGCCTCTTAGGTCTGGTGCCCCAGCAGTGAGGCACCGTAAGGGTTCTTGAAGCGCTTTCCGTCCGAGACACTGACGCTCTTCAGTCTCCTATTTTCTTCTTCGGTCAAGACGAGCAATTGTGTATCCAGTTGCATTTAATAACTCTGTTAACTGAACCAGCTTTCCCAGAATTTCCTGTATATCCGAATCGAAAATCCTTGTTGTCAGAATCGTAGCCCAATCAATCTCGATTTCTGCCTTGTTGCTTGGATATCGGAAGACGTCATTTTTAGTATCTTTTATAATAAAGCTTCCTACCATTTTTTGTTTCAAAATATCAATATTATAAAAGTAAGGTACAAATTTTTCAATTAGATCTAGACTGGTAGGAATTGCGTTTCTCTCTTCATCGGTCACTTGGTCGTAGAATGGAGATTCATCAGGTGGAAAATGCGTACTTGATATTCTGTTTTTTACATCAGTAAATAGTTCATGAATATCGTGATCTTCAGTGTACTCTCCGTATGCAAATACGCCCAAACCTTTCACAAAAATTTCGAAGCCGTGCTTGATATTAAATAAGATTGATACAAACAAATCAGGTGTCGTGTACGGGAATTCGGTGTCTTGGCTCTTACTATATTTTCCTTTTCGCTGACTTAATAGTTCCTGACATGCCAATCTCGCAATATACAGATAGCTCGTCGCAAAAACTATCCAGTCGTATTTTTTGTGTTCATCACTTACTTTTATTTTTTTACCCATACATGCAAAACAGATACTTAATAAGTTTTTACACTTGACCTATATGCCACTTCAAGCGCTCGTACGACCATCTATCAAGTGAACGTTGACCGCTTAACATTGAAGAGAAGAAGATCGGTGTCCTTACGCCGTTTTTAGTATACCAATGAAATCCATGCTCCTCGTCCCATTCCAGATGATCTTTAGCATAAGTGCGAAACAGCTCGGACCCGAACGCGTTAATAACTACAATACACTTCGGTTTTATTGTGGTAAGTATCTCTTCAAAAATGACTATTTGATCGAGGGCGAACTGATTCAACTTCGTGCCATCCATAATCCGAGCAACAAAATTGTTCTGTGCTGTTTCTTTATACAGAAAAAGATCAATGTGTTGCCAGTCCAGATTCACGCTTTTGGCTATTTCTATTGGGCGGCCGAAGTAGAGCGAGTAATTTGCATAAGCATAGTTTTCTATATTTATGCAGTCGTCAATCAGGTTTGAATTCGTCGAAATATTATTCCATTTGAAGAATGTCTCAGGATTAAGATCTCTATATTCAGTATCCTTGAGAATACTCTTAAAACCGCGGGCGCTGAAAGACGGATTCATCCCGACGAACAGCAGTCCGCCCTTCCTGAACTCGTCGTAGAAAAGCGGGGCATACACGTCTGGATCATTCTTGAAATACTTATTCCAGAGAGCAATAATCTTTGAATTTATTTCTTCATTACGCATATACCAGAAAAAGTGGGTTCTCGAGGGGATTAGGTCGCCTCGATACTTCCAACCTTGGCTGTGTCTCCTGAACAAAATCCGAACTTTTTTTCAAAACAATCCGAGCGAGGACTAATCGCACGCGCGGAGCGCGTGGTGGCTCTAAACCTCTCCGTACTCCCCGATTGCGTGGCGAAGCGACAACAATGCGCCTCGGACACGCTCGCGGACTCGCGCGGGCAAACCCAAACATTTCCTTGCCTTTTTCTTTGCGTCTCCTCCCCCCACACCCACCGCGAAGCGGAAAAAGAAATGGAAAGGAAATTTTTGGTTTTGCTTCGCCGTTTCAGACTGAAAAATGAACATTGGTATTATATCATTTGTGGTTCTTTGGAGTTGTTCTTTTTTCAATCCTCACGGCGACCGAGGCGCCCCCATATCCGCGTTTTGTGGTAATTCTAATGTCCGTTCACACTTCGCAAACACTTCGCATTGGCCGTTCGCATTCGCTCACGATGCCTGCTCGGTGCTTGCTTCGTGTTCGCTCAATGGCTTCGCTTGAGTCTGTGGTAACTCAAGAAAGCGGTTTGCGATAAGCGCAAGCAAATCTATATGTGCTTGCCCCACCCACCCTATGCCCGCACAAAGCCCATCCGCTAACGCGGACGGCTCCCTTAAATCTAAATATTTGTAGGCGATGCTACTCTCGGTATTAAAAGATTATTGCTGAAAAATAATATTTCCTTGCCCATTCTGGCATTATAAGCAGTGTGAAAGAAGGCATACTCCTTCTTGTTGCATTGGTCGTACATCTTTTTTATTTCTAATGTATTGTCGTAAGAGACAATCCATTTTGCTTTCTTAATCTTTTTTATCTCTTCGCTCACCCTTTCATGATCCTGATGGGCGTAGTGGTTCATATAAAGAGAGGGGCCTTTCAAGTAGTACGGAGGATCAAAATAAAAAATGGTGTTTTTATCTTTATTTATTTTTTTGACAAGATCCAATGCGTCCATGTTTTTAATATGGATATATTTTTTATGAATAGCTATAAATTTTATTCTGTCTGTAAGTTCTTGTTTATTGAAACGACAATTTATCTTATAGTTTCCATCTTGAGAAACACCGCCGATCATTCCACCATCGATAATTCCAGAATAATTTGTCCTGTTTAAATAAAATGTAGAAAATCCAAGTTTCAGCAAGTTTTTTTCAGTTGCCTTATTGTTTTGAATTTTTTTCTGTTTACGCCAAGTCTCCAACGTAACATCTGTGTTTCTAATCTTTCTGCAAAACTTTTCTGTATCGTTCAGTATTGAATACCAAAAAGCATAAATAGCGCGGTCGTAATCATTGATAGTTACCTCCTTAACATGTCCATTAAAAAGCAAATGTAATGCTACGGAAGCCCCGCCAGCATACGGCTCAACATAATGACCACTAACGGCATTTTTTTCGCATATCAAAGCAACAAATTTTGCCAGTTTATTTTTACCTCCCGGGTATCTTAATGGTGAATAGAATTGCATAATTTATTTTTTAGAATCCACCTGTTTTTGATAATCTTCAAATATGTGCTTTATAAGCGGATAGACTTGATCCCATGCGTCTTTCACTCTATCTCCAACGGCAAAAACATCAGGGTTATGATTTATGCTGTCCAAATACCACTTATTCTTTTCAATTTCCTGGACCACTTGCTCCATTTTTGTATTAGAACTACTCTTAAAATCTGATTTTATTTTTGCTAAAACATGACTCAGCATTACAAATTTTTTCTTTCCATTTTTATCTGTGGGAGTAGGCAATCCCCCTGTATCTTCAAGGTATTTTTTGATAGTAATTTCTAGGAATGTTCTCAAAAGATCAGCTGCTGCATTTGGAAATTTTATGTAATCGAGAGTTTGTAACTCCCAAAGCACCCTTCCAATTCCAGGGCTATCAAAAGGGCTTACAAACTTTGATGAAACGAGAATATCTTTTTTCTTTGTGAGGGGTTTTGTTGGCGGCTTAAATGCAGAGGCAGACTTTTTTTGTTTTTGTCCAACCTGTTCTTTTCCAAGAATCTCTTTTACAACAGAGTTCAAATACCTTTCTCTATCACTCTCTTTGGATAATTCCTTACGTGATGTAGCGATACCAGAAACGATGTCTGATATTACCCGTGAATAGACTTTATCAAAATCATCACTGGATGGAACTTTTGCTTCTCCTGTAGCTTTATTGAATTCAATTCCTAATTTATTTTGTACATAGCTATCTGAATAAAACCTCTCCAATGTTGATATGGGAAAGGTCCTTTTATTCATCGCTTTCGCCTTAATTTCTTGAGATGTATGCTTAAGCGCCAGAGCAACATTGTGCATTTCATACATTTTTATATACGAAGGTATATCAACTCCCTTATATCGTTCAATAAGTTTTTCAACCGATTGACCCTGCTCTTTTTGAGCGTAATAAAAATATGCTCGCCGTAATGCGCTCCAAGCCTTTCTTGTGGTTTTCGTATGCTTAGCCGCGAGATATTCCATTGCCTCATTTCGAGATGTAGCAACATGTACCGAAATATCCTCAATCGGCTGACTATCAGTCATTAACTTTTCTATTCTGTGTATATATTTTGAAGGGGCGATGGCTGGGCTCAACATCGCTTTTAATGAAACAATTCTTCTGTTTCCATCCAAGACTACGTACTTATTATCTTCTTTCACAACTACAGGTGGCTCATCTGGAAAATATCCATTCTGATAAATACTTTCCAAGACGCTCATCGCATCTTCATTGAGAAACAAATCATTTATAATCTCATCTTGGGTTCCATGCTCTGTTTCCAAGCGTACATTATTAATATCCAAGACAAGATTTTTGATCTTGACCTTTTCGAGCTTCCACGCATATTGATAATTAATAATTTGCTTTTTCATATCTCTATTTTATCTTATTTCCCAGACTTCGTCCGATTATCTTGTTTGCACAACATCTGACAATTTTGTGCAGTGGTTTTTCCACCCTCGTGCCAAGGTGTGATATGGTCGGCCTCCATTTCTTCAATTTCCCACTTCTTTTTCTTGTTCTCGCCTTTGCAGTGTGGGCAAATACCATTCTGGTGTTCGTATGATTCACGCTTCATTTTTTCGTTGAAAGCACGAATTGAAAGATGCCGTTCTTGTTTTGTTAGAACATAAGGATAAATGCCCGACTTTTTCGTAACATCTTCGTCTTGCATTAACTTTGCAACTTCTATTTCCAACTTCTTTGCATCAAGTTTCTTGTCTTTGAATTGATTGTACAATTCGCCCCAGTTTACATTCGCCATTTCTTTGCGGTGATTGGGAAAAGTCTTTCGTGCCCACGCAATAACATTTTGAAAGTACTCCCACAATTCACTAGCGTTCTTTTCGTGCTGGTACTTTGCCATGTAATCAGCAACCTCGTTATTATTTATCCATGACAACGCGGTCTCTAGGTATTCTTGGCGAATTGGCGAGCCAGTGAGCAAAGCACCACCGTCATTTGCGAGAAGATATGCCACGCAGTTTGATTTGCTGAATTTGAGCTTTGCATCGGAAAGCCACGGGCCCGTATAAACGGCATTGCGTAATTCTTGATCTGTTAATTTTTCACCCGCGATATTGATTGTTCTGAACCAGTCGAGACGTTCTTTGTCTGTACCTTCGCAGAAATAAACCATCAATTCATAATCTAGAATCTGATCTTTTTCCTCTTTCGTGAGATTGTGAAAGAAACGATCATTTATTGAAAAGTCGCCATTTACATACTGACCGATACTGATTGTGCGTTGCTGACCATCAAGCACCTCAAAACCGCCATCCTCGCGCACCATCCAATACATCACGTTGAGCGGGAAACCTTTCTTGATAGTGTCTAAAACTGCATCGCGTTGTTTGTCTTTGTACACAAATTCACGCTGATATTTCGGGCGAATATCTAGTTTGCCGTTGTACGCAGTAACACCTTCTTCGTGGCTATCTTTGTAGCCATCTATCACTTCATGTATTTTGATTTTGTTTAGTTCTATTTTCATATTAGGTTTTCTTAGGCTTAATTATAATTCTTGAAAATGGGCACTTTGTCTTACTGTTGATAGTTACAGAAATGTCTGTTCTGCCACGATAATTTTTTGTTACCCCTAAGGTTTTACCTAAATCCCCAAAAGGAATGCCCAAGAGTTCAAATTGTTCTGGGTTGTACTTATCAAGAAATGTGTCGGGTACACCCATTGCACCATTGTAATCTAGTGGAATATCCGCAACCCTACCAATCTCAATCGCGTCATAATTATCGTATTTCGGATATTCTTCGGGGGAGTATTTTTTATAAAGGGTTAATTCCTCATGTCGTTTAGTAGTGTCAAGATTCGTAAACCAACTCGTATTTCCCATTGGCATGTATTTTTGCCCGTCTATTAGGACTACGCTTTTACCTTCGAAATTATCGGGTACAAGATATTTTTTAGGACCATTATTGTAGCCAAGCCACAGTTTATTTTTTTGAATTAGTGGAAAAATCTCTTTGTAATGCAGGGCATTATTTGTTCCAATAATCAAAAATTTCTTGTTGTGTTCAATGAGCTGAGCAACATAATCACGAAAAAGCGAAAATGGCGGATTTGTTACTACAATATCAGCCTGCTTTAGCAGTTCTATACTTTCTTTGCTTCTAAAATCCCCCTCGCCCTTAAGCGGAGCCCACTCATTGTTTTTGTTCGCCTTGAGCTGTTTTGCAATATCACGTAGATCAAATGCGCCATCGCCGTCTATGTCATCAACCTCGTTGATGATGAATTTATTAGCCGTTACTTTAGGGCGACCTTTGGGTTTGGCGGATGCCACACTCTCGCCAAAGAGATTGAGTTGCGTATTGGCTATCGGAGAAGGCTTGTAGCTAGTGGCAATAAGTTTCTTTAATCCAAGTTCCTTGAAATTACTAGCAAAATATTTAAAAAAGTTGCTCTCAAATGGATCGTCGCAATTGCAATACACTACTTTGCCACGGAACTTGCTTTTGTAGTTTTTAAGCTCTTTTTCAATATCAGAAAGCTGAGTGTAAAACTCATCATTCTTTGCTTCCGAAGCCCTTCTGAGATTTGTATTTAAAGATTTGGTTTGCATAATTATTTTCTCGTTATCAAATCATACGCCAAACTTGCGAGTGATATATAATGAATTGCTAGATTTTTATCCAAATCTTGAGCTGGGGTATGTGCCTTTTCATTTCGCAAAAATTGAATAGACATATGTAAAAATTTCACGCCCTCAAAAAAGTCTTTTTCAGCGTCATTTTTTGGTTCGCACCCAAAAATCTTCTCTTGGTTGGATTCAGCAAAAGCTTCGTGTGCTCTTTCTTTTCCTGTAATACTTTTGAGTTTTTGGCGAACAATTTTATACGCTTCTTCAACGGCGTTAAAATAATGTCCGCTATTCAGTAATTTTTGCACATGATCAAAAACTTCTTTTTGTAGAGTTATATTGATATTGCCATTTTTGAAAGTTGCTTGTGATTTATTTTCAACTTTCACCTTCGTCCCAAGAAGTTTTTCACCAATGTTTTTGGCGGCTGCTATTCGGTCAGTTGGAAAATCCTCACGTTTCAAGTTATCTAGTAAGATTTGACTTTCAATATACTCAATGAGTTTCAAGACACTTTTGCCGACTATCTTTTCGTCTGCTTTTAGCCATAAGCCTCGCATACGATTGGCTTTTGATCCGCTAGCATAGTTAAATTTTTTATTATAAATATCTACTCCAACATCATCTCTAAAAAATTCACCCATTGTTCTATCGGAAAAATTCAAAACATAACCACCATTCATTTGGAATATTTTTTCAAGTACCTGTTTTTCAAGTGTAGTTAAGTTTGCCATAATCATTTTTGTATCAAGTCATCAACCTTGATTTCGAATTGAGGGTCAGCCACCGTAGCGTACTGCCGGGCAGGGATTCGAACCCCGATAAATACCTTCAAAGGGTACTGTCCTACCGTTAGACGACCCGGCAATAATCGTTTTGGCGCTCGCTATCCCATATATACGCTCAATTCAGCTTGTTGAAAAGTGGGCTTGTAACATTTAATATCTTATGCTATATATAGAATATTACTACGGAAAAGACCCTTGTACGGATACGTCCGTACCGGGGGCTTTTTTATTGAGTTGATATCCTAATTTATATTTCACATCTTCCAGATATACGATCGGAACTCCCGTCCTTTTCAGCAAAACAGAACACTTACTCGTAGGCGCGGGGGAAATAATCAGGCATTTCACTCTTTTTTCCATCCAAAATTTTACAAGCGGTGCATAGTCCCCATCACTGGAAACGAGAACAACGGATACCGTTTTCTGTTCATAAAAATTGCGTACTGCTTCAAGAACAAGATCAGCGTCACAATTCCCTTTTGCCCTTCCATCACCATCATAAATAACCTCCTTAAAAAACAGCTTGTATCCATTGTTCTGTAAAGCCGTGTAAAGATTGGCGTGTTTGGGTATGAGTCCGATAAATATACACGCATCGGTAATACCGAATTTCTGTCGAAGCCACGAACGGAATTTGCGATAATCCAACTTCCATGAGAGCGATTCTATAGCTTTGTATAGATTCGCTCCGTCTATATACGCCACATTGCTTCTCTCGGTTCTCATAAGTATTTTACTAAATTAGTCTCTGCTTAGGACTATTATTAAGCCTTTTTGGCCTGTTGAAAAGCTTGCTTGAAATTTTCTATAAAAGGGTATATGGTATACCTTAATATGATTCTTAAGGATGGCGATACGCATATCCCGTTGGATCGGATGTTCCATCACTTCACTATTGATTTTGAGGGGATGGAGGAAATGACGGAGCAGGAGAAAAGCAACGCTTGGGGGCCCGCATGGGTCGTCGTGGCAGGGGTATTCAACCTTTTCGGATAGGACAACTTTGTCTCTTGTCACCTGTTTCCTATCACTTATTGCTTGTCGCTTGTCTCCTGTCTCATGATCTTGCCGTCAATCAGGGCAATCACCGTAAGCTCAAGAGGGAGTTGGGGGATTGGCGTTTTTTTGAATCTTTGCAGATTGCCCAGGATGATTTCAGCACCCCCCGCAAGATCGGCTGTGGTGAATGATGGCAAGTGCGCCATGATTGTCTCGTATTCGTCGTCCAGCATTTCGGACGCGACAAAGGGCTTTAATGCAGGATCGGTTTTCAGTAGAAATCCCGCACGGAAGTACTGCATGAGGAGTTTGGTAAAGTACGCAAGATCATAGCCGCCACTGCTTAATTCTTGAATGAGCGCGAGCGCCTCGGGCGC
>Ga0209542_10017167_pt1 | contig 11910 bp, 12 predicted proteins | sample RifCSPhighO2_01_FD_184028 | JGI IMG/M metagenome (GOLD analysis project Ga0209542, IMG submission 184028) | Soil microbial communities from Rifle, Colorado - Rifle CSP2_plank highO2_0.1 (SPAdes) (version 2) | ecosystem: Environmental > Terrestrial > Deep subsurface > Rock core/Sediment ...
CGAAACGGTTTCATCAGAGCCCATGCCCGTAATACCGGAGCCTCTTCAGCCCGAAGTCCAGCCGCAAACAGTCAATGAATCACCCTCACCTAACCTCTCCCCTCAAGGGAGAGGAAGGGAAGAAGGGGTGGCCACAGGCTTAAGCCATCTGTTTGCCAAGCTTAAGGAAAAGCTCGGTCTGCGCACGCAAAAACGGTTGGATAAAATTATGGACTACGCGCGCAAAAAGGGGAGTGTTACCAACGACGAAGCGGAAAAACTCCTGCACGTCTCTGACGCCACTGCCACGCGCTATTTGTCAAATCTAGTAAAGCAAGGCAAGCTAAAGCCCGCAGGCAAGACCAAAGACATCAAATACAGCCCTCTGTAGCATCGGCTCACTATTTTACCTAATCGGCTCATTCCGCCCGGATTGAGCCGATTTTTTATCAAAAAACGGCCTAAAATTCGGCTGTTTTTTTATTTTATCAATTTTTAGCGATTGACAGAGAGAGAGAGTTCATTGTAGAATACTTAGTCATTTGCGACAATTTGTATTTTTTTAAAAATATAAATTCCCGCAAGGGAAACTACAACCGAATAGGAGGACTACAGTCATGGGAGTAAGGTGTAAGCACGGAATGGATCCGGCGTGGTGCTCCTATTGTCTTAAGGAGAACCAACCAGCGGAGGTCAAGAGGAAGCAGGTCAGGCAACCGGCGCAGCGGAAAGATACCACTACCTTTGGCGCCGAGGCTCTTACGCAAGACGACCTCAATCTTGCAGGGTGGGTGGTTGTCCATGTCCATTTGGGTAGGGAAAACGCGGAGTTTACCCAGTTAGACAGGGCAACGCATGTCCATGTTTGTGGACTTCCGTTCCTTTGGGTGATTGAGCGTATCTTGGAAAAGGCCCCGAAGTTGCGCCAGATCCGAGTCATCCCATCCTTTTATAACAAGCTTCACCCCGAAAGTCACTTGAAGTTGTGTGCAGAACATGGGGTTGAAGTCGTTACTGGCCACATCAGTCCGGCCCTCGCCTGGGCTGAAGGAGAGAACAGGTCGCGTTTTTACACCGGCCAACGCCAATTCCTCCTTAATCTGAAAGATGAACAAAAGGCTCTTTGGGAGGAACTTCTCGCAATGAACTTTGAAGCTGTGCAGATGACAGCTCGTTACTTCTGCCTCAACGGGGAAGGGTTCATATCCAAAAGCGACATCGCACGACAACACGGGTTCAGTGTTCACAATTCGGAAACCACCGCGACTGATTTAACGAACGCTGTGATATTCTACCTAGACCCCACGTTCGAGTGTGGTCCCCGTGCACAACAGATTGCCAACAGGATTAAACCGAAGGTGGTACGGTTGCGTAAATACTTTGAGGCAGTTGACCACCGTAGGGTACTCGCTGAAGAACTGGGGTTGGAGAACTTACCTACGGATCTGCCGCTGTCTCGCTACGAAATTTTTAAGGAGTTAGTAGCGGCTCAGCGTGCTGGTAAGTTGGCAAGCTTGGTCGACAACAGGCGAGGGCAGGCCCTTGATTTGCGTTTCGGGTTAACGTCCGGTCACTACCTAATCTTGGAAAAGGTTGGGGAGCAGATGGATATCACCCGCGAACGCGTTCGCCAACTCGAAGAAGAAGGTTTGGGCCTTCTCGGCATCCAAGAGGATTAGCAGAGTGTGTGCTGTGGTTAATACAGCCCGAGCCTGCCCGGCATCTAGGCAGGCAGCCCGACCAGTGGTTTTGGTCGGGTTTTTTCTTTTTTGGATTTTTGTGTTATAATAATTCCGTATGCCCAGTAGAGCTTCTTTGCAAAGCCTTAAGCGCGAGCTGGTAATTTTTAAGAAGCTAACGGGCATCATTAAAGTTTTTTATTTATAACAATTTTCGCTGTCGGCTAAAAACAGCGAGCAATTGCAAAGAAATTCTACTGGGTATGAGCAAAGAAATGGAAAAGAAAATCCAAGGTATTGCGGATAAAATCGCCAAGGAGTTTAAGCCCGAAAAGATAATCCTTTTCGGCTCTTACGCCTGGGGCACGCCCAATGAGGACAGCGACGTGGATTTGTTTGTCTTAAAAAAAGACGCTCCCAATCCCCGCGAGCTTTCCGGGGACATTCGCGGGTATCTTTGGAGCGCTAAAATGGCTATGGATATTGTGGCTTATAACCAGGAAATTCTCGACAAGAGCCTAAAAAAAGGGAATTTCTTTATAAGAAATATAATTACTAAAGGCAAGGTTTTATATGAGCGATAGCCTATTTTATCCTGATTGGCTGAAAAAAGCCGAAGAAGACGAATTAGTCATTGTTCGGATTTTGGAAATGGGACCTTTTTCTCCTATTTGTTTCCATTCCCAACAAATGGCAGAAAAATTATTGAAGGCGCTGTTAATTTATTCACATAGTGAGCCGCCAAAAATGCACGACTTAGTTGAACTGGGCGCATTGATAGAGCCCGCATATGCCGATATTAAAGATCTCAAACATGAACTAAAACGGTTAAGTCAATTTTATATTCAAACTCGCTATCCTGCCGATTATCCAGAATTTACCAAAAAAGAAGCTGCCGAATCTTTTGATATGGCTACAAGGATCAAAGAATTTGTAATGTCAAAAATTAAAGCCGGTCAGCCTTAAGCACAAGTGTCGTGTATATTGAAATCAAAAAGAAACAAAAATGGATGCAAACCAGCTTAACGAAGCGCTAAAAGAAAGCAAAATTTTAACTGGCGATAAAATCGCTGTTTTGGAAAAGGAAAAATCCCAAGGCAAAGCCATTATTTCCTGGGAAGATTTTTTAGTGGAGAAAAAGGCTTTAACTGAAGCCCAATTATTGGAAATCAAGGCCAAGAGTTTGAATGTGCCGGTAATAGATTTAAAAAACCAGGAAATCGCGCAGGATGTTTTAAACTTAGTGCCCGAGCCCATTGCCCACAGGCACCAGGTAATTAGTTTCCAAAAAGATAAAGAGAGCCTGTCTTTGGCCATGACCGACCCGGAGGATTTGCAGACGCGGGAGTTTATAAAGAAAAAGACCGGCCTTAACATAAAAACTTTTTTAATCGGCAAATCTTCTTTGGATTTTGGTTTGGGCAAATACCACAGCTCTTTGGAAAAGGAAATCAAGCACTTATTCACCCCGGGCGGCAAGCCCATAACCGCGGATGCCAAGGCCGAGGGCGAGAGCGCGGATGAAGCCCTGCAAAAAATGGCCGAGGAAATCCCGGTCATCCGCGTGGTGGACACGCTTTTGGAATACGCGATTTTTGAAAAAGCCAGCGACATCCATATTGAGCCGCAGGAAAACGCCGTGACCGTGCGCTACCGCATTGACGGCGTTTTGCACGACGTGATGACGTTGCCTAAAGTCATCCAGGCGGCGATTGTCGCGCGCATTAAGGTTTTGTCCAACTTAAAAATCGACGAGCACCGTCTGCCCCAGGACGGGCGCTTTAAGGTGGAAAAAGACGGGTACAAATTTTCTTTGCGCGTTTCCACTATCCCGATTTTTGACGGGGAAAAAGTGGTTATTAGGCTTTTGGAAGAATCGGCCAAGGCCGCGAGTTTGGAAGATTTGGGTTTCCGTCCCGAGAACGTGGAAATTATTACGAGGAACGTTAAAAAACCCCACGGCATGATTCTAGTCACCGGCCCCACGGGTAGCGGTAAGTCCACTACGCTTTACACTGTGCTGTCCATGCTTAATACCAAAATGGTCAACATTTCCAGCATTGAAGACCCGGTGGAATATCGTATTGTGGGCGCGAACCAAATGCAGGTGAACCCTAAAATCGGCCTTACTTTTGCCATGGGGCTTAGGGCTCTTTTAAGGCAGGACCCTAACATAATTATGATTGGTGAAATCCGGGACAAGGAAACAGCGGAAGAGGCCGTGCACGCTGCCATGACCGGGCATATTGTGTTCAGCACTTTGCACACCAACACTTCTGCCGGCGCTTTGCCCCGCTTGCTTGACATTGGAGTGGAGCCGTACTTAATTGCCTCGACTATCAACGCGGTAATGGCCCAGCGTTTGGTAAGGAATATTTGCGCGGACTGTAAGGCGGAAATCAAACTGGAAGCGGGCTTGATAGAAACCCTGGAGAAGCAGTTCCATATGGAAAAACTTATGGTAATTTTGGAAAAATTTAAAGCAGTGCCGGCAAAAACCAAAAATATCAAAGACGTAAAGTTCTTTAAAGGCAAAGGCTGCGATAAGTGCAGCCACACCGGCTATAAGGGGCGTATGGGCATCCATGAAATTTTGGAAATGACCCCGGAAATTTCCGACATGATAATGCAGCACAAGAGCAGTCCGGAAATTGAAGGTGAGGCAGAAAAAAACGGTATGGTCCTAATGTGGGAAGACGGCTTCATCAAAGCCGCCAAGGGCATTACGACCGTAGATGAGATTATTCGGGTTTCAAAAGAATAGAGGAAAATATGGAGTTTGAATATACAGCTATTACTAAAAGTGGGCAGAGGAGTACGGCTACCATTCAAGCCCAAACTGCCGCCGCGGCCGGACACCTGCTAAAAGAGCAGGGGCTTTTGCCTTTGTCCGTCTCGCCGGTTAAAAAAAGTTCAATCTTTGCTTCCTTAAAGCAGTTCACCACCATTTCGCTGGACGAAAAAATCGGCTTTGTGGAAAATTTGTCCATAATGCTTAAAAGCGGCATCCCTTTAACGCGTGCCATGCAGATTTTGGTCAAGCAGAGCTCTAATATGCGCTTTAAGGCCATCCTTAGCGACATTGCCGCGCAGGTGGAAGGCGGCAAAAGTCTGGCCGAGGCCTTGGGCAAGCACGACAAAATATTCTCCGGAATTTTTATTAGCATGGTAAAAGTCGGCGAACTGTCCGGGAGTTTGGACAAGAGCCTGGAATACCTGACCATCCAGCTCCACCGCGAAGCGGATTTAAAATCCAAAGTGAGGGGCGCCATGATTTACCCGGCCGTAATTGTGGCGGCCATGGTGATTATTGGTATACTCATGTCGATTTTTGTTTTGCCCAAGCTCACTTCCATTTTTAAGGAATTCGGCACTGTGGACTTGCCTTTTATGACCAAGGTGGTAATTTTTATCGCGGATTTTATGAGCGCGCACGCTATCATAATGATTATTTTAATAATAGCGGCAGTCACGGGCGTAGTAATGTTTTACAAGACTTACCAGGGCAAAAAAGCTTTTGACTGGCTGTCGGTGAGGATGTTTGTAATCGGCCCGATTGTCAGAAAAATTAACCTGGCCCGCTTTGCCCGGATTCTAGGCTCGCTTCTAAAAAGCGGCATCCCGATTGTAGAAGGCTTGGATGTGGCGGGCAATTCCCTGGATAATTTGCCTTACCGGGAATTAATAATAAAAAGCGGCAGCGAGGTGCGCTTGGGCAAAAATCTGACCGAAACCCTGTCCAAAGACGAAACTTTATTTCCGGTCCTGGTGGTGCAGATGCTGCAGGTAGGGGAGGAGTCGGGCACGGTGGAGGACATGCTCGGGCAATTGGCCGTGCATTATGAGGAAGAAGTTGATACAATTATGAAGAACCTGTCGTCAATCATCGAGCCGCTGCTTTTGCTTTTTATCGGCGGCATTGTGGGGATTTTGGCCGTGGCGCTTATATCCCCGATTTACAGCATTAGCCAGTCGATCAAATAGACCACAGATACGCAGATGAACGCAGATGACACAGATAAAAAGGAATTATATATACACAAAGATTTGACTGGTCAGATTATCCGAGCTTTATATAATGTATACAACAGGATGGGTTATGGGTATCGGGAGAAAGAATTTCAAAAGGCTTTGGTAGAAGAATTTAAAAAGTTGGAGTTAAAATTTGAAAGAGAGCTTTATTGTAAATTATTTTATGAAGACAGCTTAATAAGTAAGTTTTATATAGATTTTTTAGTTGAGGGTAAGGTCGTGGTTGAGTTGAAAGTGGCAGAGGAATTTTATAAGAAGCACTTCGATCAGGTTATGGCTTATTTAAAAACCAATCATTTAGAATTAGGATTATTGGCCATATTTACCCGCCGTAAAGTTTTAGTAAAAAGGATTATTAATCAGAAATCTGCGTAATCTGTGGCAATCTGCGCATCTGCGGTCTATGTTTAATCTATTTAACAAACACGAAGACTCCTTTGGCCTTGATTTGACAGGCAGTTCTTTTAAGCTTTTCCAGTTAAAGCGCCAGGGCAAGAATTTGGAAGTTGCCGGCTACAGCGATGTGGCTTTGCCCAAAGGGCTCCTCATAAACGACGCCGTTTCCGATGCCAAGACTTTTACTTATTTGCTTAAGCAGGCAGTGCTTAAGCCCCAATACGGCAAGTTCATCGGCAACGCGGTGGCGGCCAGCCTGCCTGAATCGAAATCGTTCGTCCGCGTCATCCAGGTGCCGCAGATGAAAGATTCGGAACTGGAAACGGCGGTGCCCTCGGAAGCTGAGAGCTTTATCCCATTGCCCATTGACCAGGTTTATTTGGACTGGCAGAAATTGGGGCTAAAGGGCGACAAGCAGGAAGTTTTAATTATCGCCTCGCCAAAAGAGTTTGTGGACAAATATTTGCAAATCCTCGAAAGCGCTGACTTGCAGGTTTCGGCCCTGGAAGTGGAATCGCAAAGTTGCCACCGGGCGCTAATCCCTTTTGGCCTTAAGCCCAATTGTTTGATTGTGGATTTGGACGCGTTCCGGACCAGCCTGATAATGGTGGAAGAGGGGAACTTGGAATTTACCTCGTCCATCCCCATTGCCGGAACTACTTTTACCGAGGCCATTGCCCGCTCCCTGGGGGTTTCCAGCCAAAAAGCGGAAATGGTCAAGCGCAAAGTCGGGATTGCCAACACCGCCGAGTACCCGAATATTAAAACCGCGGTTTTGCCGGTGTTGACTAACCTTTCGGCCGAAATTAAGAATATCATCAAATTCCACGCCGAGCATTCACAGAACAAAGTGGAAAAAATAATTTTAGCCGGCGGCAGCGCGAAATTAAAAAATTTGGCCGAGAACCTCCAACCGGAATTTACCGCAGAGGGTATTATTGTGGAGTCAGGCAATCCGTGGGTGAATTTGGCACAAATAAAAAACCCGCCTTTTGATGCCTATGACTCCTTAAGCTATGCCACGGCGATTGGGTTGGCGATGAGAGGGGTAATAGAATGAGCAGGGCAATTAATTAAAAATAAGTAAAATTAACAAATTAAATAAAATTGAAAAGCATTTGCAGTAAATTTTATTTAATTTTACTTAATTATGGTCAATTTTATTTAATTTTGTGAAGATAATAAACCTTCTTCCAAAAGAAAAACAGAAAGAGCTTGCGCTAAAGCGGCTTTTCAGCACCGTGGTAGTTTTGGTTTGGGTTACCGCGGCGAGCTTCATTTTGGTGCTTTTGGCGCAAGTAGGGGTGAAGGTCTATTTGCAGGGCCAACAGGCGGCTCTTAAAGTTGCCATTGAGGATTTACAGGCGCAGACAGGCAAGGAAGAAAACGCGGTCATTAAGTCCAAAGTCCAGCAAGCTAACGATCTCGTGGCTGATTACAGGACATTAAGCTCCCAAGTGCCGAAATTTTCCAAAGTATTGCGCGCGTTTACGCCCTTGGTGCCCAAAGGGGTTAGTATAACCTCCATGAAACTGGACGCCGCAAGGAAGGCTATTGATATAAACGGGCTTAGCCCCACCAGGGAACTGGTAATAAAATTATATGACAACATCGCCGCTAAGCAGGAGGATTTTCCGAACATAGATTATCCGCTCGAGAACGTAGCCAAGCCCGTGGATATCAATTTCCATTTTAGTTTTAATATAAACCCGGAGCTTTTAAGATAATAGACCACAGATACACAGATTAAAGCAGATGACGCAGATAAAAAAGTCGCGGCGCATTAAAGAATCAAAATGAGAAGAATTATTAAAATAGTAATCAGCGTAATTTATGTATTTGTGATTTATGCGTAATTCAGTAAAAAGTAAAATTTATTTGGCAATCTTTATTTGGTTGGTTTTTTGCTTTGTGGCTTTTGGTTTTTTGTTTAAAAAACTCAATGCCTCAAGCGCCGCGGCTTTGGACGAGATAACGCTTTTAAAAAGGCAAAAAGCCCTTTTAGAGGCGGAAAAAGCCAGTTACATCCAGGCCAAGAATGATTTGGAAAAGCTGTCGGATGAAAAAATCCAACCCGAGAATTTTTTTAGCCGTGACATTACCTTGGTGAACGAAATCAGGCGACTCGAAGGGATTGCCGGGGAATTGAAAATAGATATGAGCCTGGCCGGGGTTGCGGGAACACTAAAATCCTTGCGGCCGGCGGTTGGCATAAAGTCCGGGATTTACCAAATCCCGTTTATCATCCATACCAAAGGCAGTTTGGCGGCCACGGTTTCCTTTATGGAGTATTTGGAGAATTTGGAATTTTTGACTTCGGTAAATACCGCGGCAATCAGTTCGGGCGGGGCCAATGGCGTGAACTCCACCCTCACCGCGGCGTTTTATTTAAAGAAGTGACAAACATTAATTCAATTTTTATAGCTGTCATCCCGCCTGTCCGCCGAAGCTTCAGCGGAGGCGGAAGCAAGTCCCGGCTAGTCGGGGCGAGCCGAGGGATCCCTCATTAGCAAATTAGTGATCTATGAAGAACATTAAACTCAACCTGGATTTTAAATCCTTAGCCGAGAAGTTCAAAGCTAACACGGCCCTGGTTTTTTACGCGGCTCTGGCAATAGTCCTGTTATTGGAAATTTCAATATTTTACGGCGCGGCCAAGCAGGTCGTGGTTTCCCGCGGCGCGCCCGAAGACGTAGTGGCGCCCAAAGGCGTGAGGCTGAATTTTACCGAGTACGAGGAGGCGGTAAAAAGGACTGAAGCCGGTAAAAAATATTACCCGGGCACTCCGATTTTTGAGAACCCGTTTGGGACTTCACCCCGTTAGAGAACAGAGAGGCCAATAAAGCCATAAAATATGAAAAGATCAAAGACCACCGCAATAATTATCAAGGCTTTTGGCGTTATTTATAAGATAATGATATTATAAAGTATAAGAATAGGTAATGGGATGGAAGAAATAAAAATAAAATTTGAGGCAGTTAAAGCGTTTGTCCTGGGACACAAAAAGTCTTTTGCCATAGCGGGCGGGGTTATTTTTATATTTTTAGCGCCGCTTTTATTTTCGCCGAAGGATAAGCAGGCCGGCAATTCCGCCCGCGGGCAATGGCAGGTTTACACCAGCGAGGCTTTGGGTTTTTCCCTGTCGCACCCGGCCGGTTGGAGCGTAAAAGAAACTGACGCGGAGTCCGGCCCTGATATTTTAGCGCTTGAACCAAAAGGCCTGGCGTTTGTAAGAATCCGCGGATTGTTGGATCCTGATTTGGACAGCGAGGAGGCCATAAAGGCGTCAGTCGCTGATTATCGAAATTCTTTGGCGCGCCAGGAAGGAGTGCTGGTTTTTGATTTTAAGACAGGCGAAATCAAGGCGGATGTTGTTGAATTTTGGACGGAAGGCGAATTTGTAATTAACGGAAAAACTTACCGCTTTGAGGAGCGCGGCCAGCTTTCCCTGGCCGGGCAGGTCCTGATTATGAGGGCGGCGGATGCGCCTGCCGGCTTTGATATTTCGAAAGAAACCATGGAAAAAATTATGGAGAGTTTTAAAATAAGATGAAAACCGTTTTAAAAATTATTGCCCCGGGCATAATCTTCGTGATGAGTATCATCACCATTTCAGCTAATCAGGAGCGGCCGGTAGTGGTAATGGGAGAGGTGTCGTATGGTTCTGTGGGCGCGGGCGACCTGGAAGGCGACCCCGCCAGCATTTACGGAGGTTCTTTACGGGGCAATCTGATTAATTCGGGGGCGGTCCGCATGCGGGCAGGGGGTGAGGCGCTTGAGAGAGCCAAGCGGCTTAGGGAAGAATATAACCAGTTAAACGGCGGCCGCGGGTCGTACTCTGAAAAGACAGACGCGCAGGGCAATAAATTTTGGGGATATGAAAAAATGGAAGCGAAAATATCCGATCCCCAGTACCGGATTGACGCCAATATTGATGTAACCAGAGCGCGGCACGAGGGCGGCGGGCAGGACATTAGTGTGACCGTAAGAATCTATGATATCAAAACCGGCCAGCTGGCCGGTCAGACCACGGAAGTGCGGCGGAATGCCGACCCATATGCTAATCTCCAGGTCATTGGGCCCAAGCCGACTTGGATGGAAAAATACCTTACCGGCTACGCCCGCGAAATCAAATATGACGATCCTATAAGAGAGGCAATTGACAAAGCGTCAAAAACAGTCGTTGACAAACTTTCCGAGCTTAGCGGCCAAAGGGGCGAATCTGACGCGGACAGGTTTGAAAAAGCTTTGGCAGAAAGCGGCTACCGGCCGATAGTGCCGGACGAAATACGCAATCCGCGCAGTGCTGATAAAACAGACCGCGAAGCTCCGGCGCCTGGGACAGCCGTTTCTAAATCCGACTACGAATTTATTATTGACAAACCAGGGTGCGATCCATGGGCGGTGTATCCGGAAACCGGCGTATATTGTTTTACCGAAGAAGAGATGAATGCGATTGGCGCAAGCGGCGATTTGGGCCAGATACGCGGGCAGCCTCCGACTTACCCGTTTTATGACGGCAATGAGCCATGGCAGGCGCCGGAAGAAACTCCGCCTGTGGAGCCGGAAACTCCGCTCAATGATGGTGTTGACCCTGAAGCGGCCAGGTTTGAGCGCTGGATGAAGGAATGCTACAGCCGGCCGCTGCCGGAAACGGAAGCCGAGTGGCAGGAGCAGTTGCGCCAGGATATGACTCCGGGAACGCTCTGTTACAATTCGCAAATTAAACTTTGCAAGGACGGCACCTATGGCCTCTGCCTGGACGAATCGCCCGGCGGCGCCTGGACCGTGCCGAGGTAAAATTTTATGAACAGAAAAAATTTTCTAATTATCATCGTAATCATTTTAATCGCCGCGGCCGGCGCGGTTTGGTATTTTGTGCGGCAGGCCAATCCCGAATTTGTTGTGGCTGCCGCGGACGGCCGGGCAACGCTGAAAATACAAGAACGATTGTTGCCCAAAGGCGTAAAAGCGGAAGACATCCGCATTACTAAAATTGACGATGAAGCCGACAATAAAGCCAAAACCCGGCCGCTGGCCGTGTATCGCCTGGAACCCGACGGAACGATTTTTACCGAGCCGGTAGAGCTTACTGTGAAATTAGATAATTTTGCGCCCGGCGGGCGGGCGCCGATGATGATGAGCCTGTCCGGCAACACGCTTGAGCCGGTTGAAAGCAAGTTTGCCATCCACGCGTCAGGCGGCGCTACGCTTACCGGCAAACTTAAACATTTCAGCAATATCGTCATTACCGCCGGTTTTATAAGCGCCGAATTTCCGCCCAACCTCGGCCAGCATTATGTCGGGGAATCGTTCGAGTTTCCGATTACTTTATATAAACACGAAAGTAACTCAATAATCGAACCCAACGGCATGGTTGTGGAAGGCGAGCTGTTGGCAGATCCTGTTTTTATGCAAGGGTTATTCCGGGCTCCGGAATGGATTGTTACCCCTGCCCTAATTCCAAATATGCCGGCAGACAACACCACTATGACGGCTAACAAAATGACATTTACCGGCAAGTTCACCTGCATCCGTTCAGGCAATATTCCCTTTCAGATTGAGTATGACGCTATACTGGTCGCGCGAGTGGAATATTTATCCAGCAAGGACAGCTACTATAGGATTATTTTTCCGGAAAAAGGCGATGTGCCGCAGATAATTATAGCGGAAACTTTAGCAGAGTGCATAGACCGGCCGGAAGGCCCAACAATCACGCCGCCGGGAGGAAAAAAAGAATTTGACTCATCTGGCGAGGCTCCGCCGACCCCGCCGCCGTCCGGCTATGAGCAAAATTCGACGCCTAAAATCCAGGACAGCACCC
>Ga0209542_10017169_pt1 | contig 11909 bp, 12 predicted proteins | sample RifCSPhighO2_01_FD_184028 | JGI IMG/M metagenome (GOLD analysis project Ga0209542, IMG submission 184028) | Soil microbial communities from Rifle, Colorado - Rifle CSP2_plank highO2_0.1 (SPAdes) (version 2) | ecosystem: Environmental > Terrestrial > Deep subsurface > Rock core/Sediment ...
CTTGTATGGAGAGGACTTTCGTTTCAAACAACTCCTCTCTTCCCTCGAGGTACGTTTTATGCCGTGTTGCCGCCTCGGGAAGGCCTTCGCGCATAGTGCGTCGAGTATATCAGAGTGGTACTATCCCCCACATGACACCCATCATCCTCGAGAGACCGGAGATGGTGCGACGCGACATTCCCTTTCGTGGCTCTGCAAAGCAGCACCGGAAGCGCATCAAGGACATCATCCACGGTAAAGACGAGCGCCTTTTGGTCATCGCGGGCCCGTGCTCCATATTCAATGCAAAAGGAGCGCTCGAATTCGCAGAACGCTTCGCGCGCCTGCGCGCGGAGACGGCGGACAAGCTTGAGCTCGTGCTTCGCGTGCCGCCCGCAAAACCGCGAACGGTATCGAAAGCAGGGCAATGGGAAGGCCTCATCCACGAACCGCACGCGGTGGCGCAGTATGAGCCGACCGAGGGCATCCGTCTCTCTCGCACGATACTGCGAGATATCGCGCAGATGGACATCCCGCTTGCCATCGAGTTGCTCGACACAAAGCGCACGCGCTATTTCGACGATTTGCTCTCCCTTACGTGGACGGGCGCACGCACAGTGGAAAATAGTGAGTTGCGTCGGCAAGCGAGCGGCATGCTGTGGCCCGTCGGTTTCAAAAACAGGACTGACGGCGCGATAAAACCCGCACTCGACGCCATCGAATCGGCGAGTGGTGCCAACTTCTACGATGCGACAGACAGCGAAAGTGGTGCGACGGCAGTTCTGATGAGCACCGGCAACAAGGACGCCTTCCTCATACTCCGTGGTGGTGAGAAAGCGCCAAACTACGCGCCTGAGGATGTCGCGGCGGCACAAGCGGCGCTGAAAGCCCGCAATCTTTTGGAATTCGTTGTCGTCGACAGCGCGCACGGCAATTCGGTGGACGAGAATGGCGTGCGCACGCACAAAAGACAGATACCGGTCTTCGAATTGACGGTGGGTGAATGGCTCGGCGGCAACAAGAAGCTCGGCGCGATGATGGAGGTTTATCTCAAGGAAGGAAAGCAGGAGGTCAAATCGGGCACATCGCTCGATAGCCTCGATTACGCGCTCTCGCCGACCGATCCGTGTGTCGGCTGGGATGATTTTGAGTCGGTCATACGTCGGTCTGCAGCGCGCATGTAGTCGTTGTATTCGGGGCACTCTTTAGTACAATTCGGCACTATGTCCTCCAAGGTCCTCGGCGTCATCCCTGCGCGTCTTGCCTCCAGCCGCATCCCTGAGAAAATGCTCAAGGATATTTGCGGTAAGCCGCTTATACAATGGACCATCGAGCGTACCAAAAAAGCTCGTTCGCTCGATGCGCTCGTCGTATCGACCGATTCTGACAAAATCGCCGATGTGGCGCGCAGCCTCGATGTGCCGGTCATAATGACACCGGCAGAACTTCCGACAGGAACCGATAGGGTTGCGGCGACGGTCAAACTCTTCAAAGGTTTCGAACCGGACATCGTCGCCAACATCTGGGGCGACGAACCCCTCTACCCCGCAGACGCAATCGACGCGTGCGTCGGTGCGCTCTCAAGCGATGAATCGCTACAGGTCTCTTGCGCGGCAGACCGCATCGACGACGAGAAAATGCTTTCGGCCCCGAGCATCGTGAAAGTGCTGACCGACCTCGACGGCAACGCGCTCTCATTTACGCGCTCCCTCGTACCCTTCCCCTACAACACAAAAGCGCCATACACGAATTATCACGTCATCGGCATTATGGCGATGCGGCGCGCATTCCTCGAGAAATTTATTGCAATGCCGCAAACGCCTATCGAGCTGCGAGAAGGTGTCGAGCAGATGCGCATCCTTGAGAACGGCGTCCGCCTGCGTGTCGTAAAGGGCGATTTTAAAAATCTCGGCGTCAATACGCTCGACGAGCTCGAGGAGGTGCGGAAGATTATGACAGCACGCGTCTGATATGGACACCGCGACAAAAGACGCACTTTCCCGCATCCGCATCGTTGTTACGGATGTCGACGGCATATTCACTCCCGACACGATGACTTTCTTTGTCGAGCCCGAGGAGAAGACCGCGCCGTTCGGTCTCGAGACCGCAGGCACGGTCATTCGACTCGCGCCCGTAGACGCAGACGGCAACCGCATCGAATACTTTGCCGCCAACGAATCGCGCATCGAAGGTTATTCATTCTATACACCGGACGGCATCGCCGTGCGAGAGTGCGTTCGATACGACATCCCCTTCGTGATGATAAGCGGTCGTCGTTCCCCCGCTGTGGAACTGCGCGCGAAGGACCTTGGCGCTTTGCCCATGCTCGGCATCAAGGACAAGCTTAAATACATCGAAATAATGCTGAAAGAACGGGGATTGGCATGGGATGACCTGCTGTTCATGGGCAACGATATACCGGACCTTTCCGTTATACGTGCAGCAGGATTCTCCGCAGGACCCTCAGATTCCACGCCCGAAGTCAAAGCGGAACTCGATTATGTAGCAAAAAATCCCGGCGGCAGAGGTGCCGTGCGAGAGGTTGTGCAGATGATGTTTGAGGCCAAGGGCCTCTGGCAGGAGATAGTGAGCCGCGAAAGCACACTCGGCTGACACATACACTACCTCTCCGTGGCGCTGAACGTCTCGCCGCTCCAGCCTGGCACGTCTGCCATCTCAGCGAGCGCTTCATCGGTCGTCGAAAGCCACGGGCGAGCCGAGCGCGGCCAGTGCCGCATGAACGTCCTGTCCGCTTTCGCGGTCTTTTCTTTAAACTCCCCTCCACCAGTGAAATGTCCGCCCGCTTTGAGCCCGATGCCTGCAGTCACGACATCTGCATACGGATATATCCTTTTCGCATACAGTATTGCGTTGATGCCGGTCGATCGGTAGAGCCAAGCCGTATCGGATCTAAGGAGAAGGTCTGGAATGCCGTGGAGCAACGCATGTATAACGCCACGCTCGCGGAGGATGTCTGCAATGAGCGCGTATTTCCCCCTTCCGAGCTCCCCGATGAGTCCGCGGTTGCGCTTATAAAACGAAAGGTACGTCAGCGTCCCTTGAAAGCCGAGTGTTTCGCGAACGAATGTTGTGAGATCGGCTTCGTCTCCGCCGAGGAGCACTATCTCATCCGGCATGGCTTTGGCGTACGAGCGTTGGATATGCTCGTGCTTGGCAAGCTCGTCACCGGCAGTGAGCGCGACGATACGCGAGCCATACTTCTCTCGATAATGGACTGCGAGCTCGACAGCGTTGTTGGCAGCAAAGACTGCTGGCGCCGCGACTGCCGGAAGGCGCGCGTCTGGTTTGGAGCCCAACACGACGATAGTATCAGTCGTAAGTCCGTCGGTGTGCATACACGGTGGCTTGATAATAGTGGCATAGGCCGGTCTAATCTGCTATACAGTGTTGAATCGTATGAAAAAGGCCATTATTTTGGCGGCCGGTATCGGCTCTCGGCTTCGTCCCATCACCGAGCGCAAACCAAAGTGCCTCGTGGAGGTCGGCGGCAAGCCGATGCTCGGCTACTCTATCGACGCGCTCATCGCACACGGCATCGAGGACATCGTCATCGTCACGGGCTACCTGAGCGATTCCGTCCAGCGATATTGCGCAGAAACGTATCCTGGGCGCTCGTTCACCTTCGTCGACAACTCTGATTTCGACACGACCAACAACCTCTACAGCCTCTATCTCACCCGTAAGCACCTCACCGGCGATACGCTTGTGATGAACGGGGACCTCGTGTTCGACGCATCCGTCATAGCCAAATTGAAGGCCGTTCGCACCTCGGCTGTCGCGGTCGACGTCGGCAGGTACATGGAGGAGTCGATGAAGGTCGTCGTCAAAGGCGGCTTCGTGACAAGCATTAGCAAGAAAATTCCGCCCCACTTAGCGTACGGGTGCTCCATCGACGTGTACAAATTTGTCAAAAAGGATGTGAAGGAGCTTGTCCGTGAACTCGAATCAACGATAAAGCGCGGCTCGCTCAACGAATGGACCGAGGCCGCGCTCGACCGACTTTTTTCAAAGGGTGCCATACAGGCAAAGCCCGTCGCCATCGGTCGCGCGCGATGGGCGGAGATAGACAATTTGGACGACCTCCATGCGGCCGAGGCGCTTTTCAATCCCCTGCGCGGGCAGATCGCACGCAAAAAGATTTTTTTTATCGACAACGACGGCACGCTCGCGATACAGGACGGTGGAACTCTTCGTGTCCTTCCCGAAGCGCGCGATTTCCTCAAGAGCCTCGCGCGGACGAAAAAGCATTTTTACATCTGCACCAACAACTCCTCGTTTACGCCGACTGACATCGTCTCGAAATTCAAAGCGCAGGGCATTACGATACCAGAAAAGCACGTCCTCATCTCGACGCGCTCGGCGATGGAGCATTTGAAAGCGGAAGGCGTGAAGCGACTGTATTCGATGGCCAACAGGAAAACCTCTCTCTGGCTCAAGAAGTCCGGCTTCATCTTCGAGCGCACAAAGCCGCAAGCACTCCTCCTCTGCTACGACACCGAGCTCACTTACGCCAAGCTGAGTGAATTCATACAGCTTGTGCGCGCCGGCGTCCCCTACTATGCAACGCACATCGACAAGGTCTGCCCCACCGAGCATGGCCCTATCCCCGACATCGGTCTCTTTATCGACATGATTGAAGCGACGACTGGCAAGCGGCCGCTCCAGACCTTTGGAAAGCCCGATACGAATTTTATCCTCCCTATTCTGAGGGCGCACAAGCTGAAGCCAAAGGATGCCGTCGTTGTCGGGGACAGACTCTATACTGATATGGTGCTCGCAAAGAAAAGCGGCGCGCTTTCGGTGCTCGCGCTTTCGGGCGAGACGAAACGCCCCGATTATGAGTTCTCCGACATCAGGGCCGATGTTCTCGTGCGCGATGTCGGCGAATTGCGGGACATACTAAATGACAAAGCTGCTGCGTAAAACTCGGACGCTTGTCGACCTTGCGCTCGCATGGGTTCTCTTTGCATGTTCACATGCTTTTCCGCGGAGTAGGCGCATATGGGTGTTCGTTGGCTGGCATCGTCTCGGACAGCGGGAATTTCTTGCCGACAATGCTAAATATCTATTTCTCTTCGCGTCACAACGCGCGAAGAGTGCTGGCATCAGGCCGGTATGGCTCTCATCCGATTCGGAACTCGTCGAAGAATTGCGAGCGCGCGGTTATCGCGCATACCGAGAGAGAAGCATCGGCGGCATTTTCTTCGCGCTCCGTGCAGGGTATACGTTCATTGACTCGAACATGCGCGCAGAAAACTGGCAGCTTTCGGGAGGGACTCGACGTATCCAACTCTGGCATGGTGTCCCGACAAAGCTGATCGGCTACCAATCCCCGAATCGGACAGTACCTTCGCGAATGCTCTCTCCCAATTGGCATGCGAGACCTCATATGACCGTGAGTACATCGGAGACATACTCTCGGATTATGATCGAGGCATTTCACACCGACGCTGAGACTCTCCGAATCACCGGCTACCCTCGGAATGATGTAATTTTATCCCCTGTACCGGATTCTGATATAGGCACGACAAAACTTCCCCCAGCGAGTGGGCAAATCCGCCAGATGCTTCTTTATGCCCCGACCTTCCGTCCGGACGGAACGAATCCGCTTCAGCACATCAATCTGCCGCGTATGTACGCTTTTCTGAAGGAGCATGACGCAGCGATGTATTTTTCACTCCATCCGAAGCTTGCAGGCTATCGGCCGCAGTGGGATGATCGTTTCGCTGAACGTATGCACTTTATCGATGGTGGAAGCGATATCTACCCACACCTGCATATGTTCAATGCATGTATCACAGATTACAGCTCGACCGCAACAGATTTTCTTCTCCTCGATAGGCCTGTCATCTACTACCGGTATGACAGCGCGCAATACGAACTCGGAACGGGGTTTCAGGAGTGCGAGGGTGATCTTACACCGGGACCTCGCGTCAAAACCTTCGATGAGTTACTCAGTGTCCTTTCCTCACTCGCGCGGCTGAAAGACGACTATGCCGATAAGCGGAAAAGGGCCCGCGAATGTGCATTTGCACAACAGGACGCACGAAGCTCTGAACGAGTGTTGGCCGCGGTACTCGCGGACGCTGGAATTATCGACCCTTTACAGCAGTGAAGAGAAGTTCGTACGATTTCACCGCGCGAGCGATATCGAAGTGGCTCACGGTTTCGTGAGCTGCTTGTTTGAGAGACCCTCTGTCGTACGAGAGTATGTGTTCGATGCCTTTCGCCACCGCCTCAGGCGTGCGGTCTTGTATAAAAAGACCATTCTTACCCTCTTCGATGAGCTCCTCGGCGCCCGCGGTGCGCGTCGAGAGAAGCGGTAGTCCGCAAGAGAGCGCTTCGAGATGCGCCATGCTCAGTCCCTCGATGTGCGATGTCGAGAGGAAGAATGCGCTCGCAGCGTAATACGGGATGACGTCGGCACGGTTGCCGAGCAGTTTGATGCGATTTCCGAGACCACGTTCACGTACCTTCGCTTCGATGTCGGCGCGTAATCCGCCATCACCGAGTATGACGAGGTGCACGCCTTCATGTGCTCGCGCATACGCAGCGAATCCGTCCACCATGAGCGGCAGGTCTTTCTGCGCGGTCATGCGCCCGACGGTGATAATGAGCGTGTCGGAGGTCTCAATACCGAGTTCTTTGTAAATCACCCCGACATCGGCGCGCGACGCACGCTCGGAGAGATCCCTCGTATCCACGCCATTTGGTATCACGACAAATCGCCCCTCACTGATGCGCTCCTGCCGCACGGTGAAGTCCCGCACATGCGATGAAACGGCGACAATGCGTGCTGTTATGTTCGCGAGCAGTCGGTCGCACACAATCTGCATGTAGGTTTTGTGGATATACGTATTGTGCTCAACCGTTACGACGGGAAACCGTACAAAGATACTGAGCAGTCGCACGACGGTGTTCGAGAAAAAAAGATTTGAGAGGACGACATCGGGTTGCTCGACCCGCAGAATGCGTGCGAGCGCGAGCCAATTTCTCAAATCGGAAAAGCCGGAGAATGACAGTCTGAGCACAGGCACGTCCTTGGGCACAAGGTCGTACATGGTATCTCTCCCTTGAAAGTCAAAGAGTGTAACGAGCACCGGCTCGAAACGGCTCCTATCGAGTCGCGTGAGAAGCTGCGCCATCATGCGCTGCGCCCCGCCGACTAGAAAATCATTGATGACGATGACGACTTTGGTGCGGGTGGGCATACTTATTTTTTCGCAGCGCACCAGTACGAGAGCGGCACGGCATGTTCTCTGCGGACCCGCTCCGGCACGAGGCAATCGAGAAGGATGGCGAGCGGAAAGATGAGTGCGCGTACCCCGCGGACAAGGAAAAAGGGGTGCATGAGGTGCGTCGCGGCACTCGCGCGTTCGCCGAGCCGTTCAATCTTGATTCTTTGGAATCCCGCATCCCTGAAGAGCCGCTCGAGCCCTCCTGCGGTGAACCGGCAAAAATCCTCTGGCTCTGGCATTTCGTTGGCGATAAAGGGCGAGAGCACGTGCCATGTGCCGCCTTTTTTCAAGACACGATGCACTTCGCGTGCGAGCTTTTCTGGTTCGCGTACGATATACAGCGCATTGAAAAGAAACACGTGGTCAAAGGAATTATCGGGAAACGGCAAGAGCGCGTTGATGTCGACCGCCCTCACCCCCTCCGCTTCCACTCTGTCGGTGCGTACGATATCGAGCGAGCTTGGCAAAAGCGGCAGGTAGCTTGGATTCGGGCCACCGGCAAGATCGAGTACCTTTCCCGAAAGAGAGCGCGCACGATTTTCGAGCGCATCGTAAAAGAGGATGCGGGCAAGCGTTCTGCCCTCGAGCGCACCGCGAAAGACTGTCCTGAGCGATATCATATTCCAAACGCCCATTTGAGCCATTCGTAGAAATCGACCGCGCGTGTAATCTTGCCGCGGAATTGTGCCATCGAGGTGGTGTTGTCGATGGAGACGCGGTGCAACGTGAGCGGATGGGTGTCCCGCGAGAGCGTCCCCTCACGCACGCTTGTCGCCGACTCAAAACCGCACTCACCCACGATGCGCTCGGCTTCGGAGCTTATGCTTCCAAATGGGTACGCGAAGTGCGAGCACGTCTTGCCGAGCAATTGTTCGAGCCTTTCTTTTGAGCCGACAATCTCGGCCCGTACAGTCTCTCCCGTGAGTTCGGTCAATTTGGGATGTGACATTGAATGCGGTTCGATGTCGATAAGACCCGAGCGCTCCATGTCGATGAGTTCCCCTTCGGAAAGCCGCGGGAGGTTCCGTTTGTCGGATTTTCCGATGAGGTCTGTCGTCACGAAAATGGTCGCAGGAAATCCGTGTTTTTGCAGTATCGGGTACGCGTGGGTGTAATTGTCACGGTAGCCGTCGTCGAAGGTGATGGCGATGGCGCCGCCGAGTGGCTCCTTGTTCTTCAACTTGAGGGCGAGCGCGCTGAGACTTACGACCGACCTTCCGCTCACTTTTAGGTATGCCATCTGCGCGGCAAAGCGCTCTGGCCGCACATTCATAAAGTAATCGGTAGAAGGGTCGACAGAATGGTACATAAGCACGACCGCCCTATCTGTCGGCAGCCCGAGTATAGAGAGAGCGCCAAAGAACGCGTCCTTGAGAAGGCTCATGCGCTCAGCCCCGACACTATGCGTTGTCATAATTTTGCGAGATAACGGGGCGTCAAGGAAGCCACCTAGAGTCTCATGTGGAATCGTACCGGAAAAGTCTAATAGCGGCAAAATGAGCGAATGCCAACGCTTAGTGCGGGGTACATATGCTGACGAGGCGACGGACGAGCAATGAGAGCGAGTGTTCGCGTTCGACGTACGACCGCTCTCGCTCGACCACATCTCTGCGCTCTGCATCCGTGAGCGCGAGTGCCGATTTGATGCCAAGAGCGACGGACTCAGCTTTCTCCGAGCTCACGAGGTGCTCGGCCGGTATCGCCTCGCGCACGGCACGGTTCGCGCACACGACGACGCATCCGGCAGCCATCGCCTCGCCGATGGTTTTGTCGAAACTGCCGGAGGGCGTGAGGTTCACGTAGATATCGTGGGTCCCGTAGATGGCCGACGTCGCCTCGTGGGAGATGCCCGCATGAAACGAGACACTTTTGAGTCCACGATATTTCTCCTTTAAGTCTGTCGCGTAGCGTTCGCGGCCGAGACTTGCGTCACCGTACACATCGACACGAAGCGGCACGCCCTCACGCTCAAGTTGTGCTATCGCCTCGAGGAAGATGTCTGGTTTTTTCACCGCATCGAAGCGACCGAGGAAAAGGACCGTGCCCCGCTGAGGCGCATCTGGTTTGAATACATCGGTATCAATGCCGACGGGCATTTGTACGGACTTTCTATAGCGTGCGACGTACGCATCGGGCGACGTGAAGCACACGACCTCTGAGAACATGACGCCGAGACGCATGATGGGTGAATACATTTTGTGATTTCGCCAGAGCACAATGCGCTTCCCCCATGCGCGCCACAAAAGTCCTCCGAGGACGGCGTACTCGGGATTCATATGGATAAATACCGCGTCGAATGAATCGCGGCACTTCCATAGAATTCGATAAAAACGAATGATATACCCCAGACGGAGCGTGATATGATATATCATATCAGCGGGCGGAGAACTTGGCTTGCCGAGTGAATGGACGAACACGTTTGATGGTAATGTGTGCCGTCCTTCCTTGAGGCAGATGACGTGTACCTCATCGACCTCGGCGGCAAGCTTCGCTATCCATGCATGGAAGAAACCGAGCACCTGATCGTCGAGGTCGACCGCCTGCGTCGTGATAAGTAATTTCATGGACGTTTCGGATACTTCGCGACGAAGAGAAGGTCGAACGCAAACATTCCCTTCCACAGCGCGTCGAGGCGCGCGAAACGGCCGAGCGGCTCGATGGTCACCTCGCGAAAATGCAAAGCGAGGAGGCCGGAGAATTCGGCTCGACTGAAGTGGTTGACGTGCGTCGGGTCATAGAGTGGGGTCAATCGCTTTCGTCCAAAAAACAGCCGGAATCGATTGATGAGACTGAAGGCGTTTGGCACGGAACCGACCAATATGCCGTCATCTCGAAGTACGCGTGCAGCCTTTTCGATGACACGCTTGGGGAAAAAGAGGTGCTCGAGCACTTCACCGGCCACGACCGCGTCAAAAGATTTTTGTGCGAGCGGCCATTCCTCCTGCAGGTCGAAATGCATCGTTTCGATGCCGAGTCGCTCTTTGGCCTTAGCGAGCGCCTCCGAGTCGATATCCACGCCGGTCACGGTGTTGCCTTTCGCGTAAGAAGCGGTGAGCGTGCCGTCGCGACAACCGATATCAAGCACACGCTTGTTTGTGCCGATATGACCACGCAAAAAAGCACCGCGCGCGTCGCCCAATATGGAATAGCCCATGCGGCCGCGGCCTTCATGGTGGTCACGGTACATGTGCTCCGTTGCCACGCTCATAGATTATCGGCGCTTCTTCCCCTTTTTCTTTTTGAGAGCGCTCGCACCGTAGACGCTCGTCAAAAGATCGATGTCTTTGTCTGTACGCATGAGGAGTTCTATGTTCTTGGCCTCCATCGCCTCGAGCACGCGCAGTCCCTCCCTGTCTTCCGGAAGGTGCTTTTTATAGTGCATGCGAAGTGCAGCGATGTCCTTGATGAAGCAGCCGCCTCCCGCGCCGCGTCCACCTTTGTGGACAGGATTCGAGTATCGCTTCGATATAAGCGGGTCAGCTTGTATCGCGTGGTTGATGACGTCCCAATCTGCCCCAAATTTGAGGGCCACATCGTACATGATATTGAAGAGGATGACTTGCGTGTATCCGCTCGCGTTGTGCGTGTATTTGAAAATCTCTGCTTCGGCGCTTTTGCATATCTCCGTGAGCGGAGCGCGCGGGAGCGTTTTCATGACGCGCTCCGCTGCCAAAAAATGCTTGGTGTCGTTCATCGGCATGCCGATGAGGTTGGCAAAGGGATGCGCTGCATCGTGCACGGATGATTTGATGGAGAGAAATTCGGGGCCGAAGAGAATTGTTATTTTTGGGAATTTTTTCTGGAGTCGCTCGGTGGTCCCCGGAAGCACCGTTGATTTGATGACAGCGATTTTGCCTTCTCCTACGAGGGGGAGTACGCTCTCTATGACCGAGCTGTCAAAGCCTTGTGGGGTCGTCGGCGTCCAGACCGCGATAAAGACGATGTCGCAGTCGCGTATCTTGTCCCTGTTCTTTATCCACGGTTTCTCGAGTGAGTAGCGAATCACTTCGTATCCGCGCTCTTCGAAATTATCGGAGTAGGCTTTCCCTATCCATCCCTGTCCAATGAACCCGACGAGGGGTTTGCCTCTCTTTCCTCGTGCCGCGGTGGCTACCATAGGCGCGACTATACTACGAGAAATGGCTCTACGAAAGGCCTCTTGCGCACTTCAAAAGGTCGGCCGCGTAGGCATTCACATACGCATCAAAATTCTCGTACGGATAGTTATGCAATTCCACGCTCCGCGGTCCATCACTGAACCATTTCCCAAGCTCCTGCCCGAAAAACGCCTCGGATGCGATGACGGCCCCCGCCTCGTGTGCGATGCCGACATCGGTCGAGAGTACGGGGACTCCACTCGCGAGCGCTTCTATGATGACAAGCCCATACCCTTCAAAGCGCGAGGTAACGAGCACGAGATCCGCGACTCTATAGTAAGGAGCGGCCTCTACCGCGCCCTCAAAAAAGACGCTCTCGGCGATGCCGAGTGTCTCGGCGAGCCGCATGAGGGACTTCTGCTCGCTCCCCGAACCGACGATGATGAGGCACGTTGAAGGCGGCGCGCTCTCCTTGAACGCTCGCAGGGCGAGCTGGATATTTTTCTCCGGCTCAAGGCGCGACACCACGAGGAGCTTCGTGCGATATGAAGCAAATTTGACAGCAAGTGCCGCG
>Ga0209542_10017173_pt1 | contig 11907 bp, 13 predicted proteins | sample RifCSPhighO2_01_FD_184028 | JGI IMG/M metagenome (GOLD analysis project Ga0209542, IMG submission 184028) | Soil microbial communities from Rifle, Colorado - Rifle CSP2_plank highO2_0.1 (SPAdes) (version 2) | ecosystem: Environmental > Terrestrial > Deep subsurface > Rock core/Sediment ...
CCTTTCTTTTTCAATTCTGAAGGAGAAGCGTAGACTAAAAAAGCGGGTTCGTTTGATACGATTGAAAAATTATCTGAAGTTTTAATTTCGCCTCGTCTTGGGGAAATTTGGGTTAGAGTAAGATGCTGTGCTTCTGCGGCGGCTTTAAATTTTTCGTAATCTATTACCTGCCAAAAGTAAAGTCTAGCTAAGATTCCAAAGGAAAAAATAATAATAATTACAAAGAGAAAATTTTCTCTTCGCATCTATGGTTTAAGGGCAACGCTCCTTCCACTTTTAACAAATTGAACTTGGGTTTGTTTAATCATTCCCGAATTTAGAGCGTATTCTTCAATTTTTGCTAAAGAACTATATTTTTGAATTTCATTTCTTAAGATATCGTTCTCAATTGTGAATTTTTCAATTTCTTTAGTGGCTCTGGTTGAGTCGCTACCTTGAACGGACAATTTATTAGAAAGAAAAAGTTGTACTAAGGAAAGGGCTATTACTGAAAATAAAGATATACCTAATATTCCCTTAGGAAAAAAACCCAGTATCTTCTTTTTTTTATCTTTAACCTTCATATTATTTAGCGTATTAACTCCCCTACCCTTAACTTTGCGCTTCTTGATCGGCTGTTTAAACTTATTTCTTCAAGACTAGGTACAATCGGTTTTTTAGTTAAAATTTTTAAAACCCCTGATTTCTTTTTTTCTTTGAAAAATTCTTTAACAATTTTATCTTCCAAGGAATGGAAACTTATTACTAAAATTCTTCCCTTTCTTTTTAAAAGTGCTAGTGAATCCGTTAATCCCTTCCTTAAATTGTTTAACTCATCGTTAACCGCAATACGCAGTGCCAAAAAAGTTTTTGTGGCCGGGTGTAATTTCCCTCTTCTTGGAACTATTCCTTGAATAATTTCGACCAACTCTTGAGTCGTTTCAATTTTTTTCTTTATTCTGGCTCGTACCAGAACAGCTGCAATACGTCGGCTGCTGCTCTCTTGGCCATATTTAGTAAGTAGCTCATTTAATTCTCCTTCGTTTAAGCCGTTAACTAAATCCGCGGCTGTTACCGATAGTTTTGGATTAATTCGCATGTCCAAAGAAGCGTTTTTTTGAAAACTAAAACCTCTCTCTGCGCTTTCAAGTTGGTAAGAAGACACTCCTAAGTCAAAAAGTATCCCGTTAACTTTGTTAAAATTGGCGGCTAACGCAATATTTTTAATGTCGGCAAAGTTCCCACAAACAAGTTTTAAGTGTTTATTCTTTATAGTTTCTTTAACAAAAAGAGTTGAGACCGGATCAAAATCTATCCCTAAAACACTAGCGCCTTGCCCCAAAAGTTCCTTTGTATGTCCGCCACCACCTATTGTGGCATCAATAAATCTCTTACCTACTTTTGGTTGGAGATAATTTAAAACTTCTTTTAAAAGTACACTTTTATGGAACTTTTCTATATTGCTCCTGTTAATTTTTCAGCTGTTTTCTCTCCTTCACTTTCGGTTCGCTTTTTATACTTTTCCCAAATATCCTTATTCCAAACTTCTACTCTTACTGCCACCCCAACCAAAACAACTTCAGTTTTCAATTTTGCATAGGTTCTTAAACTCTCTGGAATCCGGGCCCGACCTAGCTTGTCAAAATCTAATCTCTCTGCCCCGGAAAAAATATAGCGGGCAAAAGAGCGTGCGTCTTCTTTCGTAAGTGGTAAATCTTGGATTTTTTTACTTAATGTTTCCCAATCTTTTTTGGGGTATAAAAATAAACAACCGTCTAATCCTCTGGTTATCACCCCACCAATCAAATCGCCTCGAAACTTTTTTGGAATCGATAACCGACCCTTATAATCAATTGAATGTCTATATTCCCCTAAAAACATTGCTGTCCAGATGAAGGCAGGCTAGTTATTAGTGATAAAATGTTACAACATTTACCACTTATTTCCCCTTTTTACCACTTTAGTATATAATAGAACCTAGTTTGATTGCTTGTCAATACCCTATTTTCCACACGTGAAAATAAATAAAGGATAAATATACCGAGGTTGGATTTAGCTGAATTTATAAGAAACCTATGTAAGGTTGGAGAGAATTTTTTCTACTTTCACTCTTGTTTGTTTTGTTGTATCGCGGTCGCGAATTGTTACTGTATCATCTTCAAGGGTCTGGAAATCGACAGTGATGCACCAGGGAGTACCGATTTCGTCTTGGGAGTAATAACGCTTACCAATATTACCCCGATCATCCCAAGCAACAAGGCCAGAAATTTTGGTCTTTAGGTCTTCATAAATTGACCGCGCCTTTTTAACTAAATCTGGTTTATTAGCCAACAGTGGAAAAACCGCAACTTTGTAGGGTGCAAGAAATGGGTGTAGTTTTAATACAGTTCGTTCTTTGTCCTCGTTGTATCCATCGATTAATAGAGCCAACACTATTCTACCCACTCCAACCGAAGGTTCCACAACATAAGGGGTGATTTTTTCTTTAGTCTCTTCATCAAAATAAGAAAGGTCTTTACCACTACCTTTACTGTGGGATTTTAGGTCGTAATCTGCTCTATTCGCAATTCCTTCAAGTTCCCCCCAATCCATAAAGGGCCAATTGTATTCAATATCAACGGAACGGACCGCGTAATGAGCCCTCTCGGTATCTTCATGTTCTCGGAAACGAAGGTTTTCTTTCTTCAAACCAAGACTTAAATACCAATCCATTCTTTCTTTCTGCCAATATTCAAAATCTTTCTCTGCTTGAGAAGGAAAAGTAAAATATTCTAATTCCATCATTTCAAACTCGCGTACCCGAAATAGGAAATTACCAGTAATAATTTCGTTTCTAAATCCCTTTCCTATTTGGGCAATACCAAATGGAAGTTTAACCCTCATTGTATCTAAAATATTGCTAAAATTAACAAAAATTCCTTGGGCTGTTTCCGGCCGAAGATAAGTTTCGGATGCTTGGTCCTCAACCGGACCGATATGAGTTTTGAACATCAGATTAAACATCCGCGGTTCTGTCCAATCGTTTTTTCCACAAGTAGGGCAATTTTTGGATTTTGGTAGTATATCTTCGCGGAATCGGGAATGGCAATTTTTACACTCAACTAATGGGTCGGCAAAGCTTTCTGTATGACCACTTGCGTGCCAAACTGAAGGATTCATTAAAATACTAGAATCTAAGCCAACCACATCATCTCTTTCTTGAACAATTTTCCTCCACCACTCCCTTTTTATATTGTTGGCAAGTTCCACCCCTAAAGGGCCAAGATCATAAATTCCGGCAATACCACCGTAAATCTCACTTCCCGGAAAAACAAATCCCCGTCTTTTACAAAGGGAAACTATTTTTTCCATTAATTTTTGGTCTTTTGCCATATGGCTAAAAGTATAAAACGTAAGAAGGCAGTTTGCAATTACCTCCTTGCTTGTTATCTTTATTTATTTTATTATCAGAGAGTCAGTCTGGAATTTCGCAGACCCAAAGGAGGGGATCGTGCTCATCCTCACAAGGAAGGTTGACCAAACCATCGTCATCCAGGGGAACATTATAGTGACGGTCCTTCGCGTGGAACGTGACCGAGTAAAATTTGGCATCACGGCGCCCAAAGAGATCACCGTACTGCGAGAGGAGCTTCTTAACCGTGACCGTAAAAAGAATCCTGACCAACTTGGGGAGGATCACCACGTTTTTAACCCTTAAAAACAGGATTCAGCAGCAAATTCCAGCTAAATTGACTAGTGCTTTAATATTCAGGGTCAGTGTACTTAATTTACTGACCCTCATTTTTTTAAGGTTTTTATTTTTTTTATAAAATCAGCGCTTCGCAGTTCATTTTCAAGCAGGTATTCAATGTAAAACTTTAAGATTCTCTCAACTTCATCTTTTATTCTCTCCCCCAAAACAAGCTTTTCGATTTCACTAAAAGGCTTTTTTTGTAAAAAACGCAACACTTTAAGCGCATTAACGCTAACTGGTAATGTTACGTAACTTTCATTTCGACATTTCTTATGAATAATACCACCACGGTCAGCTGAGAAAAAGTTTGTTTCTTCCCTCAAGATTTTTTTACAGAGCACGCAAGCTTGTAAAGAGGGATTAAACCCAACTGAAAATAATAGTTTAAGTTCAAATCCGCGCAATATAATCTTTGTTCGCTCCGGATCTTTTTGTCTATCTAATTTATTCAGGGTGGTGAGTAAAAGTTCAAAAGCCGGTTTTGATGGTTGTTCCTCTCCAAAAAATGAATCTACTAGCTCGCTTATTTGAAAGGAGTAAGCAATTTTTTCAAGATTGGAAGGAATATTTTTAAAAGAATGGAGTATTTGGGTTTGGGTAATGGTATCTAAATTTGCGCCTTTCGAAACTAAAATTCTCGAATAATTTAAGGGTTCCAAACTAGAAGCCCGTCGGGAAGTAATTTTTCTAATTCCTTTGGCGGCGGCGGTGATTTTCCATTTTTCTCTTGTAAAAATCGTTAAAATTCGATCAGTTTCCCCAAAATCGGCTCTGGAAAGTACAATTCCTTCTACGCTGTAAGTTCTCATCAAATTTTAAATTTGATTTCTTTATCTACTGTAAGATGGAACTTCTCTATCTGTTTTCCGTTTAACCTAATAATAACTTCTGAACCGATAGTTCCTGGCTGTTTTTGGATTAAAAGCTTGTACTCCTCACCTTTCTTAACTTTAAATGGTAGTGTATAAGTAACCGAAACTCGATTTTCACCAAGCGGTTTAGCAAACGTGTAAGTAGTAAAAACCTTTTTACCAAGCTCATCTGTTTTCGAAACGCTACTATAGGATTCGCTAGAAATTAACTCACTACCAGCCGGTACTAAAAATCTCATCCAATCATAATAAGTGGAGTTCAACCAGCCATCAAACTGTTTAGGGTTTTTTATTGTCACCGTTACCTTTTTAGTCACTTTACCCCCTTTATCGATATTGATATCCTGTTCGATTTTCTGTTGAATATAAAGATTGGCTTTTCTACCAGCAAAGTTAGAATCATTAACATGTAAATAATCGCCTCCGTAATCTTTAATTCTACCGGCAAAATTGTATTTCTCTAAAAGATTTTGCACTTTTTCATCGTGTAAATTAGCGATAATATGCTTTTCATCAGCCATTTTCTTTACCGTAAAAAGAAGCGGTGCCCATTTGTTTTTAGGCAAAACGTATATTTTTTGAATCAAAGAAGCCATTAAATCACCGATAAGGTCTTTTCTTTTTTCTGTTGCAGCCAAGAGTTGCTCACTATATAATTCTAGCTTGTAAACAACATCGCTAATCCCGTACTGACCAATATCATTCGAAAAGGTTTCTTTATAAACGTTTGTTGTTACTGGCCCAGTAATTTCTAGCAAAGAGCGTACAAATTCGGTATCAAGCGCGATAATTCCATCAATTTTCACTACGCCAGCTACCCGGTTATAAAATTCTTCAAATTTCTTCATTGATTCCCCAAAATCCGGTGAAAGGTTAGTATCTCTGATATAAAGATACGGAACTCTAAGATAATCACGCACTGCTTGCGGGGCTGGTTCTTGACTACCTAAACGACGATCTAGGTTGTAGATGTCGTCACTAACGATACTAATTAACTTACCTTCCTTGACTTTCGCAATTGCGTAAGCGGTAATAAAGCCGCCAGTAGGACGAAGTTCTTTATCGTTTTGAAAAAGAATTAAATAAGTTTTTTCATTAGGTTCCCCCAAGACTGGCGGGACGTTAAGCAAAATAGGACGAAGTTCTGGCATAAAGCTCTCAATTGCATCGACCTGTTCTTTTGTTTGGTCTAAACTTTTGCGAACTTGAACACCTTTAATTTTTAAAAACCGGGGGTATTTCTTGGTATTGATTTTATCTATTTCAACTCTTGTTAGTTTTAACTTCGCGCTAATATCATCGACTCTTGGAGCAATTTTTGGCATTGATTTGATTACTGATTGAATATAGCTTTCCGCACTACCAGCACCACTACCTCCTTTTAGACCTAGGGCATCGGCAAAGGGAACCAAGCTATCAGCAATTAAATCGATTGATTCTGTACCGTATATCGCTCCTTTTACTAAGTGTTCTGCATCACTATAATAGGCCCCAAGGAAAGGTATTAATTTGTAAATGAACAACTTTGCTAAACTTTTTTGGGTTGTTTTTAGTTGATTTCGTAGATTTTGATTTTCGTTTTTTACTTTAGTTATATCTTGATCCTTAACCGCTCCCTTTAAATTATTAAATGCCAAAACAGTTTTATTAGATTCTTTTATTAAATCTCTACTAACAAAAAAGGTTAACAAGCCCAGTCCTATTAAAATTAAGAGCAACGATGAAATTACGGCGATAAACCCTTTTTTATAATCCCTATTTTTAGAAACTGTTTTTTTCATATCAACGTAATTTATCATGTAGCTCCCTCACCTTTAAGAACTGTCGGAACAGTTTTAAGCAAAATCCCAAGATCATAGGCAAAAGAACGCCGCAACGCGTAAGCGGCGTCCATCCTAACTCTGTGGTCGAAATTAATTTTGGAACGACCGCCTACTTGCCAAGGTCCGGTTGCTCCTGGTTTAATTGAAAGCAATGTAGCTACGTACTGTATTGTCATTGGATAAATCTTTTGTTGTTCAGCAAGCTCATCTGGCATATAGGCCCTCGGACCAACTAAACTCATCTCTCCTTTCAGAATATTTAAAAGTTGGGGGAATTCATCTATTGAATATTTTCTTAAAAACTTACCGATTACCGTAACTCTTGGGTCATCTACAAGTTTATAGGAGTTTCTCTTATATTGCTCCAGCAATTTCGGATTAGATTTCAAAATCTCTTCAGCGTGAACAAATTTTTTACCAGCTCTTTTCATTATCATTGAACGAAATTTATACATCCTAAAGGGTTCTCCGTCCTTACCAACCCGAGTTGGGGTGTAAAACACCGGACCTTGCGAATCTGCTTTTATTAAAATTGCCGTAATCAGAAACAGCGGTGAAAAGATAATTAAACCAATGCCGCTACCTATTATATCTAATAATCTCTTACTAAAGTCAAAAAACATTGCTTACAAATACTTTTCCCTTTTTTCTTTTTTTAATTTTTCTACTAATTTTTTTACCTCTTGAGCCCTATTCTTAGAACAGACTAAAAGTGCATCCGCCGTATCGATAACTACTATATCTTCTAAACCTATTGTCGCCACCAGTTTTCCATTAGTGTAAATTAAACACCCCGCACTTTCCAAGCTTAAGTGATATGATGCCTCATCTCCAACCAAAACGTTTTCCTCAGTAGAACCCGCTAAAACATCGTAAAGAACAGACCAATCACCAATATCACTCCAAGTAAAATCTCCTGGTACTACCAAAACATTTTTAGCTTTTTCCAAAACACCAATATCGATCGGTTCGTTTGTCAGCTTTTCCCACTCCTCTTCTAAAACCCGATTATATTTTTCGCTCCCAAGATAGTCTTTTATTTTAACTGTGGATTGGTATAAGCCGCTCATGTGTAAATCTAAAGCGTTATATAAGGACTTAATCTGGAAACTATTAATATTGGCATTCCAAAAATACTCTCCCGAAGCGATAAAGGCTTGCGCGGTAGTTAAATCAGGTTTTTCTTTGAAAGCTTCGACTTTAAAAATACTGGTTCCGTTAACCTTGAAAACCTCTTTTTCAATATGGATATAACCAAGACCAGTGTGGGGATAAGTGGGATGAATACCGGTGGTTACTAAGTAATCGCCTTTTTGAGCTGCTTTTAATAAGGCGTTAAGAGTTTTGCGAAACTGTTGTCGCTTCTTTATAAGGTGATCGGCAGCTAGCACCAAAATTGTCGCTTGGGGATCTATTTTCTCAATATGGACAGCCGCTAAAGAAATAGCCGCCGCTGTCCCTTTTGGTTGGGGTTCCACTAAAATATTGCTTTCTGGAATTTTAGGCAGTTCGTTTTTTGTTTCTTCCAGGTAATCGCGGGTTGTAACAATAAAAATTTGTTCCACCGGTACAAAATCTGCAATTCTGTCAAAGGACTCTTGCAGCATCGTTCTATTACTTACCAATTTTAAAAACTGTTTCGGTTTTCTATTTCGTGATTTTGGCCAAAGACGGCTCCCACCACCGCCTGCCAAGATTACAAAAAAGTCTTTGCCTGTTTTTCCCATAAATCATTCACAATTTTTTCTAACTTTTCTTTAAAATTTCTTTTTGAAAATTTCTGGGCCCGTTCTTTACATTTTTCCGGGCTATATTTAAGTGGGTCAAATTTTTTTAAAGCGGCCAAAAGACTACTTTCTGTTTGCTGACTAAAAAATTCTCCAGTCTCGCCGCTTACGACAGATTCTAACACACCCCCACCCCTATAAGCAAGAACGCTCTTGCCTGCAGCTAAAGCCTCAACTGGTGCAATACCAAAATCCTCATCAGTCACCATAATGAAAGCCTTACATTCTAAATAATACTTATCAATTTCTTTTGAAGGTATGGAACCGAGAAATTCAATATTTTTATTGGCGTTTTTTTTCAATTTTTCAAACTGCGAACCTTCGCCGATTATTTTTAAAGGCAACTTTAGTTTATTAAAAACATTTATAACTATATCAATTTTTTTATATTCTCCAAGTCGGGAAACTATTAAAAAATAGTCCCCGATTTTTGCTTTTTTTAAATCAAATCTATCGGTATCAATAGGGGGGTAGACAACTTTGGAATCTCGGCTGTAAACTTTTTCTATTCTTTTTTTGACATTTTCGGAATTAGTCAAAAAAAGATCTACTTTTTGGGCCATATAAAAATCTAGTTTTCTCAAGAACCTTTGGCAGGCTCTGGCGATTGGTCTTTCAAAAAAGCGCATTGAATCTATATTAATATCAGTATCAAAACCCCATAAAAATCTTGGTGGGGTATGACAATAGCAAATATGAACCGCTTTTTTCTTCCGTAAATATTTTGCGGCGAAGCTTGAGCTCGAAATAATAATGTCATAGTTAGAAAAATCAAAACTTAAAAAAACAAATGGGTAAAATGGGGTGAGATAATAACGTGGTAAGATATTTCTAAAAGGGAGTTTCTGGGTAAAACCAGTGATAACTTTTTTGCCGGCTTCTTCAAAACCTAAATTTCGTAGTTTCTCTCTATCATAGATACTGGTATAGATAGGAGCGTCAGGGTAACTTTCCGATATTGCTTCTAAAACCTTTTCCGCTCCACCGTACTGATTCAGATAATCATGAACAATCGCAATTTTCGGCTGTTTCATAGAGGCTAATTATAGCAGTTAATCAAGGTTAGTCCCAACTTGGAGCGTAATGCCAAGACATTTCTTTTTCTGGAGTTACTTCAAAGATTCTGGTTTTTTCGTTAATAAAGCTATCATCCATAGCGTCTTTGTATTTTTCCCAAAACATTTTCCTGAACGGTAGCGGTGCCTCGTCTTCTTTCCACCACCTTACTGTACCTTCGACAATGTAAGTGTTCTTACCACCAAAACAGAGGGCGACCTTTTTATTTCTTTTTATATTTTGAAATTTTACTGTGGTGATGTCTGTTTCGAAATAAATCTTACCGTTGTGGTAAACAAACCAGATTGGAGCAATATGCGGAGTAGCGTCAGTTCTGGAAGTAGCAATAAAAACTATTTCCTCTTTGTTCAGCAAATCTTCAATTTCCTGCTTATTCAATGCCATAGCTGCCATTTTAGCAGTTTTAATGTAAAATCTAAAAGATGGAAGAACCCAATAAACCTAAAATCGGCGTAGGAATAATGATTATGAGGGACGGAAAAGTCCTTTTGGGCAAACGTAAAGCTTCTCACGGAGCTGGTGAGTGGCAATTTCCTGGCGGGCACTTGGAATACATGGAATCGATTGAAGACTGTGCCAGGAGAGAGGTGAAAGAGGAAGTTGGAATCGAGATTGATAATATCAAATTTCTATTTCTAGCAAACGTCAAAAAATACAAGCCCAAACACTATGTCCACATTGGCTTAATCGCAGATTATAAATCTGGAAATCATAAAGCCCTTGAACCAGAAAAATCCGACAGCTGGGATTGGTATGACTTGGAGAAATTACCCTCTCCGATGTTTGAAATGTGTGAACTTTCTTTCGAAAGTTTCAAGACGGGAGAGGAGTACTTTGATAGTTAAAAATCAAGGCTTGAAAATCGTGATAAAGTATCATAAAATAGAAGAAATTGGTTGTTCTATCAAGAAAAACACTGTTAAGTTCGAAAAAGTTTAAAGATATAAATGCAGATAAGTAAAAGCTATTCGACAATGATCGAACCGATCATATAACTGGCGTGGGCGCTGCAATGATATGGATAGAAACCAACTGTGTTAAATGTTAATTCGTAAGTGTCGCCTTTTTTTAGTAATCTAGAATTTTGAGCTGGGAAATAATTGTGGCCGGCGTGCGGATCAGTGTTGATGTAATGTTGCGTTTCTTCATCATTTCGCCAAATTACCTTAGTGCCTTTGCTAATTCTTATTGTAGTTGGATTAAAAGCGATTTGGGCAAGACTTATTGGTACCTCTTTTTTACCCCGCAGATCTAAGTAAGTATTAGCCGAATCAGAATCAATCGTAAATTGAAATTGTCCGTTATGACAACTGCCGTCCGGCCAACAAGCTTGGTAATTAACGCTATATTGACCGTCTGGTGAAAGTGGATCCATAGATTTCCGCATCGCCAGTTTATTACTATCTATTTTTACTTCTCCGCTACTATACTCTTTACCATCTTTTTTTATGGTAATAGAAGAGCCGCTCGCCAAATCAAAGTTAAAATTAATTACGACGTTGAACGGTACTGCTGCTAAAACAGAGCCGTGAGAAGGAGTACTGTTTTCAAAATGAAGGCTTTTAACTTCTGTTTCAATTGGTGTTGGACTTGGTGTTTGTTTCGTGGTAGGTAGGGGCGGAATTGGTGCTTGGGTTTTCTTTCTATTACTAACAACAATCCCCAGTATAATAATTAGAATCATAGCTCCGATGAGCGCAAAAATTACTTTTTTCATTTTCGTGGGTTCATTTTAACTAACTTCACGGTAAGTTTCAAGGGTCTTTCTTACCAAATCAAGCCAAGAGTATTTATTTAATTTTTTTGATCCAGCCTCTATTAGACTATCTCGTAAATTTTTATCTTCTGAAATTTGTTCAATTTTCTTAGCCAAATCATTTGGATCAAAAGGATCAAAGTAAAATGCAGCCTTACCGTAAACTTCTCTGAAAGTAGGAATTGAGCTAGCCAAAAGAGGAATTTTTGCGGCAAACGCCTCTAAACCGGGAATACCAAAGCCTTCAGAAAGGGAAGGAAAAACGAAAAAGAGTGCGCCTTGATAAAGCGCGGCTAAATCTTCGTCAGAAACAAAACCGGTCAGAATGATATTTTTTTCTACTTGTAAATTTCTTGCCTTTTCAAGAAGTTCATCACTAAATATATCTCGACTACTTACAAAAACAAATTTTATAGGTAACTTTAGTATTTTAAGTGCTTCTAAGATTAAATTTAAATTTTTGTAAGGATAAGAATTCCCTACGTAAAGAAAATACGGGCCACTCACACCGTATTTATATAAAACTTGGCGAATTTCAACATCACTCAATTTTTTATTTTTAAAATTCTCTCCAACTCCCTCGTAAGTTACGATAATTTTTCTTTTAGACACTTTCAAAATTTTATTTAATTTCTCTTTAACTGTTTCCGAAGGCACAAATATCTTCAAGGCTCTTTTTGCAGCGGCTCTTATAACGAGAAATTAAACCCTGTGTTTTAATTTATAAATTAGGGGTGAATGGCTAGTAGCTGCGGAAGTAGCAAATTCGGTTTTTATAAGATCGTGGATAGTAACCACAATTTTACCTGGATAAAAAACTGGAATATTAAAATGAGGAATATGAAGAATATCAAGGTTTATGGGAATAAGTTTTAGAGGC
>Ga0209542_10017174_pt1 | contig 11907 bp, 13 predicted proteins | sample RifCSPhighO2_01_FD_184028 | JGI IMG/M metagenome (GOLD analysis project Ga0209542, IMG submission 184028) | Soil microbial communities from Rifle, Colorado - Rifle CSP2_plank highO2_0.1 (SPAdes) (version 2) | ecosystem: Environmental > Terrestrial > Deep subsurface > Rock core/Sediment ...
GAAAGTACCAGGCGATTTTCAAGGCTGCGGGATTGCAGCTTCGGGTGCTTGAAATCGAAAGCTTGAGCTTGGCGCGCTCGGCGGTCGGCAATGATGCAACGCCTACCATCATCATCGACATCGGCAGCCGTTCCACCAACATTGCCTTCGTCGATAAGGGACAGCTCACGTTCAACGCTCAAAGTGATTTCGCATCAGCCTCGCTTACCCAAGCGCTCTCAAGCGCCTTGAACATCAACCCCATTCGCGCAGAGGAGCTGAAACGCGAGCGAGGTATCACCGCGGTCGGCCCTACTGCGGAGTTATCCACAATAATGCTGCCTTTTTTGGATGTTATCATTGGCGAAGTCAAAAAGGCGCAGTATAATTATCGAGTGCAGTTTCCCACGGCTCCTGCCGTTGCTCGTGCGGTACTTTCCGGCGGAGGAGCGAACCTGCCAGGGATAGAGAAATATTTTCAGGATCAGCTGAAACTTCCCGTTTCGAAAGCAGCGCCCTTTTTCAAGTTCGAGTATCCATCCGAGGTGGAACCCTTGGTGGGCGAACTTAACCCGCTCTTTAGTGTGGCGTTAGGATTGACCCTTAAAGAGTTTCAATAAACTGCGTATCGTTTTGCCCTCATTCTTAATCTTCTATGGCCCTTCCTACTTCTGCAGTTGAACAGCTCTCTCGCCGCCGCGACAGAAGCCCCGGCTGGTTCAGCCAGCTACTTCTTTTCTCCGGAAGCATTTTTGCAATAAGCGTCATCGTGTACGCCGGATTGGTGTTTGGGTACAAGCCGTATATCAACCGGCAGGTTGCGGCGCTTGACGACCAGATCCAGCAGTTCAGCCAGGAAATTCCCGATGTCGACCAGAATAAAATCGTTTCCTTCTACTCGCAGCTTGTGAATTTGCGCACGCTTCTTGACGGGCATGTGCTCATGTCGCCGCTTTTCACATGGCTTCAGGATCACACGATTTCCAACGTCTACTACACCAAGTTCTCCCTCAATACGCTCACGCGCCAGTTGTCTTTGGGAGGCGTTGCGCGCACGCTCGGGGACGTTGCATCCCAGCTCGCGGCGTTCCAGGATGCGCCGGGAGTACAGAACGTTTTCTTCAACAACGTGTCGGTTGATTCGAAGGGATTATGGCAGTTCGACTTTACTGTTTCCCTTGCGCCGTCGCTTTTCACTTCCGCCCCGCAACCGACGCCATGAAACAGACTACAAAACGGTTCGTGAGTATGGTGCTGTGTCTTGTCCTTATTGTCGGCGCCTTCGTGCTCTTTTTCGACTTTATACGGCCGGCGTACGAAGAGGCGCAGAGCGTTCGCAGTGACCAGCTTTCAAGGAGAACATTCGTCGAAACACAGCGAGCCGCCATTGACCAGGTGAAAAAACTCATAGAAACGTTCCAGGAAGAGGCGGCATTGCAGGAAACGGTGTCAGCGGCGTTGCCGCTTCGCGCCGAGGTATCGAATGCGCTCGCACAAATTTCCGCGATAGCCGCCAATAACAGCATCGGTCTCCAGTCATTTACCATCACTTCCCCCGGCGCGCAACAGGTAATAATAAACGATGTTCGCGATACGCGGGGGGGAATCGTGAAGTCCGTGGGGACGCTCACGTTTCAGGTGAAGTTCGTGGGAAGCTACGAGGCGTTCAAATCGTTCCTTCAGAATGTTGAGACAAATATACGCATACTTGATGTGCGAAACGTCAATTTCCAGCCCGCCGGAAAACCCGACCAAAACCTCTACGTATACGACATGACGTTCGCGGCATACTTCCAAGGTCAGTAAGTGTCATGTGTCAGGTATCAAGTGTCATGAACCATGTTACAATCTTGAGTATGCGTTCTGTAAATTCTAAGTCCTAGTGGCTAAGTCCTAAATTCTATTCCAATGGCTATAGTTATAGAAGAAGAGAAAGGTTCAAGGGCGGGGCTTGTCGGCATCCTCATGTGGGTTGCCATCGTTGGCGTGGTGGGAGCCGCGATATATTACATTTTTGTTAAAAAACCAGATACTATCGGCGAATTGATTGCGCCGAAGGAACTTCAGAATATCGGTGAACTTGCCGTCGTGAATTTGAACCCTGAAACCATCATCAACAACCCCATCTACCAGTCTCTGCGGTCCCACGCCGGGCCTCCCGCGACTCCCGGGATGGGCCGGACGAATCCGTTCCTGCCGTTTTAAAGAGCATAGGAGTTAGTATTTAGGAGTTAGCATTTAGTGTGCTTGTTTCCTAAGTCCTAACTACTAAGTCCTAATTTCTATTGGCATGACCAACGACCAGCTTCTTCAAGCGATACAAACCGCAAAGCTTCTTCCGCAGGATTCCATCGACCGCCTCCGCCGCGAGGCGTCGCTTTCTGCTAAGCAGGTGGAGTCCTTGATATGGGAGGGGCACCTTATAAACGACGAAGCACTTGCACAGCTTAAAAGCAACGTCCTTCGCGTGCCGTACCGGAAGGTTGACCTTGAGACGATAGACGTTGAGCTTTTGAAACTTATTCCCGAGGAGACAGTGCGGGCGTATGGCGTTGCTCCTTTGGCAAAGAAAGATAACACGCTCATCGCGGGGATGGTGAGTCCGGACGACGTGAAAGCGCAGGAAGCGCTTAAGTTCGTTGCCCACCGCACCCGATTGACGCTTGGCATTTTTCTCATTTCATACGGCGACTGGCAGAAAGTGCTTCGCAAGTATTCTCCTTATAAGACGGAAATTCAGGAGGCGGTGCAGGCGCTTCATCTTCGGCCGGAAGATGCGGGCGGACAGCGGGTGGTGAAACTTGAAGAGTCGGTGGTTCGCCAGGAGGACGCGCCAGTCATCCGCATCGTCGCCAACACCATTCGCGAGGGGGTGCAAGCGGGAGCTTCCGACATTCACATTGAACCGCAGGAAAATTTCCTTCGGGTTAGATTTCGCATAGACGGCGAGCTTCGGGAGGCGGCAACGTTGCCAAAGGAACTTTCTGCGCTTGTCATCTCCCGCGTGAAAGTGCTCTCTGATTTGAAAATCGATGAAACGCGCATTCCCCAAGACGGCAGGTTTCGAAGCCGCGTCCTTGACCGCGACATCGACTTTCGTGTTGCAACGTTCCCGACTCCCTTAGGCGAGAAAGTTGCAATTCGCGTGCTTGATCCGACAACCGGATTAAAGAAATTCGAGGACCTGGGGCTTATTGGCAAGAATCTTGAGATCGTCAAAGAAGGGCTTGCCAAGCCCTACGGCATGATCCTTGTCACCGGCCCGACCGGCTCCGGAAAAACTACTTCTCTTTACGCGATGCTTCAGATGCTCAATCGCGACGGGGTCAATATCGTGAGCTTGGAGGACCCTGTCGAGTATTTCGTACCGGGGGTGAACCAGTCGCAGGTACGGCCTGAAATAGGATATGACTTTGCATCGGGACTGCGGCAAATTTTGCGGCAGGACCCGGACATTGTTATGGTCGGTGAAATTCGCGATGCCGAGACGGCTGGTTTGGCCGTGAATGCGGCGCTCACCGGACACATTGTGCTCTCAACGCTTCACACGAATAACTCCGCCGGCGTCATTCCGCGCCTCATCGACATGAAGGTTGAGCCGTTCCTATTGCCATCGGCTGTGAACCTCATGCTTGCGCAGCGGCTGGTGTCGATGCTGTGTCCTTCATGCAAGAGCCAGGAAGAAGCGTCACCGGCGATGCAGGACCTTATAAAGAAGTCTCTTGCGGGATTACCGCAGGAGCTGACGTCGGGGTTCAAGTCCCCCTACAAGGTATATCGTGCCCCGGGGTGTGATGCCTGCCACAGCAAGGGGGTTTCGGGAAGGATGGCGGTCTTTGAGGTGTTCCATATGACCCCGGGGTTGGAGGAAATAATCGCGCAGGGGCCGACGCTCCAAAAAATTCTTGCCGAAGCGAAGAAGCAGGGGATGATCACTATGCGCCAAGACGGCGTTTTAAAAGCATTGCAGGGGCTGGTGTCGCTTGAGGAAGTGGTCGGGGAGACGGAGGAAGCGTAAAGTGACATGGGGTATGAGACATGCTACAGGGAAGAGAAGCAGGGAATGTACGCGGCTTGTCACGGGTCGCTTATTCCTGAATACTTATAGGTAATGGCGTCATACGCGGAAAAACTCAAAGACCTTTTGGTAACGACGGCGAAGCAGGGAGCTTCCGACCTTCATATTTCGGTCGGCCGCCGCCCGACGATTCGCGTCGACGGAGTGCTTGTGCCTCTGCAGAAGGAAGAGATGGTGACGCCCGAAGTTGCGGAGGGGCTTATCTTGGAACTTCTTACTCCCGAACAGAAAGAGCGCCTTCACAAAGAGCGGCAGCTCGACTTTGCGTACGCACTTGAAGACAAAGCGCGGTTCAGAGTGAACGCGTACTACCAAAGGGGATACCTTGCCGCGGCGCTGCGGCTTGTGTCCGCGCGCATTCGGACGCTTGAAGAGCTCAACCTGCCGCCGCTTCTCCATGATTTTACGAAGTTATCGCAGGGCTTCATTCTTTTGGTGGGGCCTGCGGGACACGGCAAGTCGACGACGCTTGCGGCGATGCTTGATGAAATAAATCACACGCGAACAGACCACATCATTACCATCGAAGACCCTATTGAGTATCTTTTTTCGCAGGACCGCTGCATCATCTCCCAGCGCGAAGTCGGGAGCGACACGACCTCATTCAAGGAGGGCCTGCGCACGGTGCTTCGGCAGGATCCCGATGTTCTGATGGTCGGCGAGATGCGCGACGCAGACTCCATTTCGACCGCGATGACATCAGCCGAGACGGGACACCTTGTGTTCTCGACCCTTCACACTAACTCTGCGTCACAGACCGTCGACCGTATCATCGACTCTTTCCCGCCGGAGCAGCAGGGGCAGGTTATTTCACAGCTTGCGGCAACGCTCGTCGCCATAATTTCCGAGCGGCTAATCCCGCGGCTTTCGGGAGGGCGCATTCCTGTGCTTGAGATAATGATAGTGAACCCGGCAATACGAAACCTTATTCGCGAGCGGAAAGTGTATGAGATCGACCTTGTCATCGAAACGAGCGTGCAGGAGGGGATGCTGTCCCTCAACCGCTCGCTTGCGAGCCTTGTCCGGAACAAGGAAATTTCACTTGAGAACGCGGAACTTTACTCACTCAACCCTTCAGAGCTTCGGATTCTTTTGGAGCGGGCGTAAACTGCGATATGGGTTATGAGACATGGGACATGTACGGTTGTCAGGCGGCGTGATGCGACATGATGTTTTCCTTGTCTCTTGTCGCATATCACTTAACCCTTGCTTATGAAGTTTAAATACGAAGCAAGAAATCGCGAGGGGGAAATGCAGGTTGGGTTTGTGGAAGCCCTGAACCGCGAGGGGGCGATGACGGTTTTGACGAGCAATAACCTTTTCATCGTAAGCATCGAGTCGTCCGAGAAGGTACACTGGTACGACCGCGTGTCGCGCTACTTTGGCGGAGTGCACGCGAAAGACATGACGGTCTTTGCGCGCCAGCTCGCAACGCTTCTTCAGGCCCATTTGCCCTTAAGCGGTACGCTCAAGGTGCTCCATGATCAGACCAAACAGCCCGTGCTGCGGCAAGCGATCCAGCAGATTTCGGACGACGTTGCATCCGGCATTCCGCTTTCGCAGGCGCTTGAGCGGCATCCCCACATATTCCCGGGTTTTTTCATCAGCATGATACGCTCGGCGGAAGTTGTCGGGAATCTCGAAGAGGTATCGGGATTTTTAGCCGACTATCTCGAAAAGGAATATATCCTTGCCACAAAAGCCCGCTCGGCGCTCATTTATCCGGGAATTATCATAGCGCTGTTTTCCGTCGTGGCGTTTATCATGATCGCATTTGTATTTCCGCAAATTGGGCCGGTCTTTGAGCAAGCAGGAGTGGCATTGCCTTTTTTCAGTAAAATTCTTATAAACGGCGGGGCGTTTCTGGCGAAATGGTGGGCGCTTGTGGTTCTGGTGGTCGTTGTTATCTGCGTCATGCTCCTTGACTACCTCCAAACGGATGAGGGGCGCGCGCTTCTTGATGACTTCAAAGTACGCATGCCTTTGGTGAGTAAAATTTATGTGCCGCTTACGATGACCAGATTATCAAACGTTACTTCGATGCTTCTCAAGGGCGGCGTGCCGGTGACGCAGGCCATGGAAATTGCAGGGCAAAGCATCAATAACGTCCTCTATCGTGACCTCCTCAACGACATTTCCGAAGAGGTCCGCCAGGGGCAGACAGTGTCGTCGGCTATGGCGAAGCATCCCGAGTATTTTCCTCCTCTTATATCCCAGATGCTTGTCGTTGGAGAGGCGACGGGGCAAATAGATAAAATGTTCGCGCGCCTCGGGGCATTTTATGGGCGGGAAGCCGACTCGGTCATCGGGAATCTCGTAGACCTCATCCAGCCGGTCTTGATGGTGGTTATCGGCCTTCTTGTAGGGCTCCTTTTTGCCTCTATTCTCCTTCCGCTCTATCGCCTCACCTCAAGCATTCAATAAGTCGCATACGGCGGCGCACGAATTATGGTATACTACTGCAACATACGGCGAAGGAATAATAACTCTTTTGCCGCCTAAAAGGTCTAAACACATTCAACGTATACCAACATCCAAAACATGACGCGTTCTATTTCTCGAAGAAGCGGGTTTACTCTGATCGAGATACTGATTGTTATTGCCATCATCAGCATTTTGTCGTCGGTAGCAATCGTCGGATTGCCGAAAATCGGAGGAAAGGGCCGTGACGCCCGCCGTGTTTCAGACATGCGCCAGGTTCAAACGGCGCTTGAGCTGTACTTCACCAAAAACGGAAACTACCCGAACGTTTCGACGTGGACTGCTTTGAACAACGAGCTGATAGATCCAACAAGAGGCGTGGGAATCAGCGGCATTCCGAATGATCCAAGAAACGCCACTCCCTACCTCTACACGTATGCCGTCGCATCGCCGGGACTTTCTTCGTATGTGCTGAAAGCGGTGCTTGAAGATACCAGCAACCCTGCCTTGAACGGTGATCTTGATGGTACGATATTGACCGTGGATTGCGCTGATCCTGCCTACTGCGTTTCACTGTAGTCTCTCGTTAGCGCCTTCAGTCTCTTGCATAGGGACATTTGAGGTTGCAAGTGTTTTAGTGTCGTTGGAGCATCTTTCCTGAACGGAGCACTTTTTCCGCAGCGTCAGTAGCGTACATCGATGTATTTACTGCTTTTTACTTTCGGGCTTGCGGTGGGGAGTTTTTTGAATGTGGTTTCTTTGCGGTACGATCCTGACCGGTTTCTTTTCGGCCGGCATGTTATAGGCGGGCGCTCATACTGTCCTTCCTGCCGTAAGTCTCTTTCGTGGTTTGAACTCGTGCCGCTTGTGAGCTTCATAGTCCAGCGTGGCCGCTGCAGGGGATGCAAGGAACCCATTAGTTTCCAATACCCACTCGTAGAATTTCTGACGGGCGTCGTATTCGTCGCGGTGCCGTGGAAGCTGTTTTCGTTCGGGTTGCAGTTGCATGCATCGTTTCCGCTTCTTGCGACTGTGTGGGTTGCCGTCTTTTGCGCGCTTATTCTTGTTTCACTCATCGACCTTCGGCTCCGGCTCATACCCGACGAGCTGAATATTTTCATTTTGTTCGCTGGCGTTGCCGCCGCAGTGCTTACTGCGCAAGGGTTTGGCCTTACGACAGGTTCATTTGTAGGCCCCTACGCACTCCTTTTCGGAGGACGCTCAAGCATAATCTTCAACAGACTTCTGGCGCTCGTTGTAACGGCGTTCTTTTTCATTGCGCTTATCCTTGTTACGCGGGGGCGGGGGATGGGCGTGGGTGACGCGAAACTTGCGGCGGCGTTATCGCTCGCCTTCGGATGGCCGGATATTGTCATCGTGACGGCACTCGCCTTTCTCGTCGGAGCCATTGTGGGAGGAGTAGATATAATGCGCAGCAAACGTACGCTCAAGAGCTTTTTGCCGTTCGGGCCTTTTTTGGGGCTGGCCTGTGCGATCGTCTTTTTTTGGGGCGAGCGGATTATCGAGTGGTACTTTTGGCTCATACCTATTGCATAGAATATGGAAGGTAGAATTTAGAATGTAGTAAGATAAAGACAGGGAGCGGGGGAGCTTCTGCGCACGTAACGAGCATTCATGAAACTTCTACTTTCTACTTTCTACTTTTTACTTTTTACTCGCGCGCACCGCTCGCGCGCCGGTTTCACTCTCGTTGAGCTTTTAGTGGTGATCGTGGTGGTGACGATGCTGTCGGTCGTAATGATAAGTTATAACAGCTCAAGCCGAGCCCAGCTTGCGGTCATGGTCGAGGAGGCCCGCATTGCACAGGTGCTCATTCGGGCAAAGTCACTTTCGGTTGCGACGTACAACCAACCGTCGGTACCCTGCGGATTCGGGCTTCACATCGACTACGCCCGGCGAGAGTATTCCCTTGCAAGCTATAAAATTCCCACGTGCGCGAATCTCCCCAGCGCGACACTCTCAAGCATTGCCTCGAATATGGAAGTTTTTACGTTGAGCCCCGATCTTGTGTTCGACCGGGAAACTGACCCGGCTACGGTGCATGACGTCGTATTTATACCGCCGCAGCCGTCAGTGCTTCTTTCAAACCCAAGCGGTCTTATTTTGTCGGGCACAGGGTTTGTGCACGTTCGAGGCAAGGCGGGTTCGGCGACGGGTGATGTGTCGGTAAATTCAGCGGGACAGGTGACATTTTAACGATGAAGAAAGGCATTCCACATTCTGCTCGTTGTGCACGCAGAGGCCAGGTGCTTTTGGAAACAATTGTTGCACTTGGCGTTCTGACAGTCGGATTTTTAGGGGTTTTGACGCTTGTGAACCGCTCCATCGGTTTCAACCGAGTTGTTGCCGACAACTATACGGGGAACTACCTTGCCGCAGAAGGCATCGAGGTTGTTAAAAACATTCTGGACCACAACGTCATAATCGGTGCGGTTCCGTGGAACGCCGGAATTGCCGGAGGATGCTACCTCGTGACACACGATTCACTTTCACTGGGAGTTCCCTCGGGTTGCGCCGTGGGGAGCGCTCCATTCCTTCGATTCGACGCGACCTCAAAGCGTTTTAACTACAGCGGCTCTGCCCAAACGAATTTCCGAAGGGTCATCTCGTTGACTTTCGTTGGAGGTGACGAGCTTCGCGTGAATTCCATGGTGAGCTGGCAGACGCGCGGGGGCAGTTACCAGGTTGACCTCGAAGACCACTTTTTTAACTGGCGACCCTAATGAAGTTAAAAGTTTTTAAAGTTCTAAAGTTCGTAAAATATCCGATGCGTTTTCCTTTCAACTTTCAACTTTCCCGCTTCGCCGAAGCTTCAACGAGGCGAGCAACTTTCAACTCGCGCGCTTCGCGCGCGGGATTCACCCTCGTCGAACTCATGGTCTCGGTGGCGCTTTTTTCTATAGTCATGAGCATTGCGGTCGGGGGGTTCGTGCGAACCATTCGCACGCAGAGGCAAATAGTCGCGCTTCTTGGGGCGAACAGCAATGTGAGCCTGGTCTTGGAACAGATGGCGAGGGAGTTTCGAACGGGTGAGAACTTTGTAGCAGGAGCACCCGGCACGCTCACGTTCGTCAACGCCCGGGGTGAGTCGATAACGTACTGTCTCGACAGCGAAACGGTGAAGCGGAGCATCAATAGTCCCTGCGGGTCGGGCGGCCAAAAAATCACCGCCGACAATGTTGTGGTTTCATACCTTGCCTTCAGTCTCATAGGAAACGGTCCCGGCGACCTTTACCCGCCGCGCGTGACGGTGTCGGTCGGGATAGGACCGAGAGAAGCGGGAGTTGATACCGTCATCTTTAACCTTCAAACGACGGTCAGCGCGCGCAAACTCGACGGCTAAGGCATTTGCCTCGCTCTCTCTTGTGCCAAGCGGCAACGGCATGGCTGTACCATTCATTGCATTTGTGAAGCGTGTCGTGTGTGCGGTATACTAAAATGCGCACATGAGAACGGAAGAGAACATGCGGCCGATACTGGTAGTTGTATCACTGCTTGTGTTTTTATTGATTGTATTCCTTGCGGTCCAGCGGTCTCCCCAAAAAAGTCCGCAGGGCCTTTCCGCCGCGCCCGAGTTTCCTGCAGATATCCCCCTTGAAGAAGGAGCGCGAATTGTGGAACACTATACTACAGTAACCCCTGACGGGGTGCCCCAGTCGAGCATTGTTTTTGAGAGCGGCCGCAGCGTCGAGGAGAACTTCACCCTCTATAGGAGCTTTTTTGCAAAAGGGGGAGCGTGGCAGTTCATCGCTGAAGTTCCTCCGGGCGCGCAGGGCGCATCTCATGGAGCATTGTTTGCGCGAAACGAGGGGGGTGTGGTGGACGTGAATATTTCCAATGCGCCTCTCACGCGCGCATCTTCTATGGTCGAGCTTAGCTTCAGGAAAGGCAGTCGGTAACACATCCTTAGTAAATTATGGACAAGGTGATTTCAAAAAGAAGATTTGTAATCGCAGTTCTGGCAATTGCGTTTTTGGCGCTTCTTTTCATAGCGGGCGGACGCAATCCCTTTTCAGTAACACCTGGATTGCCGGAGTATCCGTCCGTGGCACAGCTTGTTGTCGAGGGTGTGTACGATGGGTATCTTGTCGGCTCCGGCATCGGCTCAACGGATATAGAGAATCCCACTCCCCGGCGGATGGAAGTTTTTGTGAGCAGCGACACCGTACTTGTGCGCGCTTCCTCGGAAGATGCATCGAGACTTACTCCCATAAAGCTGTCCGATATCAAAGCGGGGGATATGATATCCGTCTATACTTCCCCGCGACCTTTCGAGGAAGTAATTCGCGAGCCAATACCCCGCGCCAATACGCTTCCTTTCGAAGAAGCGATCGAGAATCCGCATCTTCGCATGGTTGCTCAGTATATTGTCATACGCAAATAGTCCGATGAAGATATCACAAGGCATTATGAACAAAAGAAACGGCATGAAGATACTCATTCTGGCAGGAGTGCTATCTATACTTGCTGTTCCGGCCGGGTGGGCGGCGGCGAGCGTTCCCGGCGTTCCCGGCACTCCCACGTACTCAAGCGTTGCTCCGCTCACTGTCACTCCTTCATGGACACCCGCATCGGGTGCGACTTCATATAAGCTTGAGCGCGGGACTACGCCTTCATCCTTCTCGCAAATCGGCACTCCTACGGGTACTTTCTTTAACGACTCTGGCCTCACCCCTTCGACGACGTACTACTATCGTGTACGAGGGAACAACACCGACGGTGACGGTCCTTACGGCGCTTCCTCTACCGTGACAACGGCTCCGGATAGTACCTTCATCCTTCGGGAAATTGACGGTACATTCACCCAGTCTCCCTATCCCACACAAACGATTTCGGGGTGGTCGGCGTCATTACCGGCCAATGCAGTGCTTGTTGAAGTTGGCTACGGTTCGGACGAGCACGACTACGAAATGAATGCCATCGAGGGAGAGTTTTATCAAAAAGGTGGTGGTACATGGGGAGTCCGGCAAACGGGCATGGTGAGGGCATCCGCAGGTACCGAGCGTACCGGCTCATGGCTGCGACTCATACCACCTTCAGATTCCTTCATGACGCAGTGGGCGTGGGGGTCTAGCGATACGTCAGGCGGCAGACCGGGTGATGACGGATCACCAAGTGCGGTATGCGTGCATGCCAAATACCGGCTCTATGACCCCGATACGTTCCAGCTTTCTTCACAAGTGTTTGAGAGCGGCAATTGTTCCGCGAACGGCTATCAACCATCGTGGATTCGCGGTAAGGTGGCGTCGGGTCAAAACCGTTTCATTATCGGCATTGACGGTTTTATCTTCGGTAACGATGCGATCATGAGAGGAGGTGAAATGGCGTACCGCTCGCTCGATTTTACCCTCAAGGGGACTCTGAAGTTCCGGGCAACCCTCAATGGCCAGCCGTGGCAGACCCCCCCA
>Ga0209542_10017175_pt1 | contig 11905 bp, 12 predicted proteins | sample RifCSPhighO2_01_FD_184028 | JGI IMG/M metagenome (GOLD analysis project Ga0209542, IMG submission 184028) | Soil microbial communities from Rifle, Colorado - Rifle CSP2_plank highO2_0.1 (SPAdes) (version 2) | ecosystem: Environmental > Terrestrial > Deep subsurface > Rock core/Sediment ...
GGGGTCTCGTCTTCTTTCATTGTTTCTGCGCGCGGCGCTGATTCTTGAGCTGGCGCCGTGCTCCCGCCGCCCTGCAGTCGGGGTCCCAGTTGAACGCGCTCTGCAATAACCTCGGTCCGGTAGTGCTTTGCTCCTTGCGGATCCTGCCAGTTTCGCGTCTGAATGCGACCCTCGACAAAGATCAAACTGCCTTTTTTGAGGTATTGGTGTACGATCTCCGCCTGCTTTCCCCACGCGACTACGTTATGGAACTCGGCCTGTTTTTGCTTTTGTCCGGATTGGTCGGTATAGAAACGGTTTGTCGCAACGCCGAAGGAGCACACGGCCTGTCCCGTCGGGGTTTGCCGAAGCTCCGGGTCGCGCGTCAAGTTTCCCATTATGAACGCTTTGTTGAGATTCATTTTTTTTTATCAGCGAATAACGAATCTCGTGCGAATTTACGAATGCTTATTGATCATATTCGTTTATTCGTTCAGGATTCGCTATTCGTTGATGCGCCGAATGGCGACTTTATTCGTTCCGGATTCGTTATTCGTTGATATTTATTTCCCTAATATCTCCTCCAATTTTTTATCGAGGGCTTCGAGGTCAAGGCGCTCATCCGCCTCTTCTTCACGCTTGGGCGGGACTGCGGCAACGGGCGGCGGAGCCGGTGGGCGAGGTATTCGTCCGAACTGCTGCACGGGAATTGTATCCTCTACGATGAGGTGGCGCAAAAGCGATGCCGCGGCTTTCATCGTTTTCTCGATTGCCGCGATTGTGTCCGGGAGCGCGGTAAATTTTATCCACCCAAAGTATCCGTGATCTTCCTTTCCAATGGGATATGCAAGGCGCCGTTTTTTGGGGATTTCGGAATGGGAAATTATGCCCTTTTCTGCCTCGATCAAAGCGGCAATCTTCTGGGCCTGCTCTGCGATTGCCTCTTCGGCGATTGAAGAGCGGAGAATATAGGCAATTTCGTATTTTTTTGGATTTCTCTCCATATTGGAAGAGTATAGCAGGTATAGAGAGAAAATCAAGGACGGGGGTTGCGCGCGTATCTGCTTTCGTGTACAACATGAGAAACGAATCGGGAGGCGTCTCGCATGGGAGAGTTGAATAGGGAATTCACGCTTTTTGCGATTCGTTATACCGCCATTGTTGGTCCTTTGATAGTACTTTTTGCCGCGAGTTTCTTGTGGCATCGTGCCAAACGGCTGACGTCAGTCATGTTTGTTACTCTCCTTCTCTCGTTTTTTTTGGTTCTCGCGATACCGCTGTGGGACGTCTTGCTTGATCTATATATAAGCCGTATAACAACACTGACGATTCTGGGAATCTTCGTTGCTGGAAATGCGGCAAACAGCGGGGTTGGTCTGCCGCTTCATTTCCTCGGAGGTGTTGGCAATTCTTTTGTTCTTTTCGCGAATGGATTTGATATACCGGTACTTGTTTCCGGAAACGCTGTCGTGGCGGGGCGATATAATGTGATGTCCTACGCGACGACGCTTAATTTTCTCGGTGACTGGATTCCGGGTCAGTTCTTTGACGTAGTGATCCGCATAAGTCCCGGAGATGTGCTCGTCATACTCGGAAGCATTATTACGCTTGCAGAGGCAATCTTCAAAAGTCCCCAAAAGGCCTAACGGCCTTTTTAATTATAGAGCGTGAGTCGCACTGCCTAAATTTTAAATTCAATCACATCCCCATCTTTAACAATATATTCTTTTCCTTCTGTCCGGAGTGAGCCGAGCTCGCGGGCCCACGATCCTATTTCAAGAAGTTTATTCCATTCGATAACGTCCGCTCGGATGAATTTTTCTTCAAAATCCGAATGGATTGCGCGGCCAGCGCGGGGCGCGGTTGATCCTTTTGGCACGGTCCACGCGCGCGATTCATCTTCTCCTGTTGTAAAAAATGTCATAAGGCCGAGTGTTCTATAGCTCAGGCGTATCAACTGGTCAAGACCGCTCTCCCGAAGCCCGAGGGAATCCAGAAATTCTTTTCGTTCTTCATCGGGAAGCTCGACAAGCTCCGACTCGATTTTTGCGCTTATGACGGCGTACTCGGCGCCGTTGAGTTTTTCCGCCAGGGCGCCGTCGGGCTTCCAGTTCTCCTGAATCATGTGTTCCGAAGCATTCAGCACAAAGAGAAGCGGTTTTGCAGTAAGGAGCGAAAGCGCGTGCGCAACCGCATCAAATTCTTCGGCCTCCGTTCTTTCTTTTGGGCGGATACTTCGTGCGGGTGTCGCGGCATCAAAGACGTTTCGGAGCGCTTCGAGAACGGCTTTTTCCGCGATCGCTTCTTTTTTCCCTGCGCGCACGTCGCGCTCCACAGATTCGAGGCGCTTCAAAACGGTTTCCAAGTCCTTCATCGCAAGCTCGTAGGAGATTGTCTCAATATCCGATACCGGATCGGTCTTTCCGGAGACGTGGATGATATCGCTATCTTCAAATATGCGTACAACCTCTGCGATTGCGTCAACATCTCGGATGTTCGTGAGGAATTTGTTTCCGAGTCCCGCGCCCTCTGACGCGCCTTTGACAAGACCGGCAATATCAACGAATTCAATTGCCGCGGGAACAATTTTTCGCGATTTTGACATTTGGGCGAGTTTCAAAAGCCGTTCGTCGGGAACGGGCACAACTCCCACGTTCGGGTCTATTGTCGCAAACGGGTAGTTCGCAATTTCAACGGCCTGCTTGGTGAGGGCCTTAAACAATGTAGATTTACCGACATTGGGTAAACCTATGATTCCGATTTTAAGCATGGTGATTTACCTACATTTGGGCTGAAGCATGGTATGCTTCAGCGGGAAATTTAGCGAGCCGCGGCACGCGTGCGAGTGTTAAAAATTTCCCTGGGTTTTGCCGAGGAGGCAAAACGCCGACAATGCCTATTTTGAGAGACATGGATTTTCTGTTACAATCGTTCTAGCCGTTCTAAACGTTCAAATCGTTTAGGACGATTATAACGGTTTTAACGTTTTGAACATCAATACAGACATTTTCAAAGCATACGATATCCGCGGAAAATATCCAAGCGAGCTCGATGAAAGCGTTGTCGAGCGGATCGGATATGCTACCGCGGAATATATAACAAAAAAACTTCGGAAAAAGAAGGGAAGGTTTTTTGTATGCCGCGACGTTCGCATCTCGTCAAAACCCCTTCGCGACGCTCTTGTGCGCGGGATTATTACTCAGGGATCGGACGTGATAGACGCCGGAGTGGGAACGAGCCCGTACTTTTGTTTCCTTATGCATCAGAAAAAAGTAGATGGGGGAATCATGATTACCGCGTCGCATAATCCCCGAGAGTATAACGGGTTGAAAATTCGGGGGCGGCGAGGGGAATCAATTTTCCTCGGTACCGGACTCGAAAAAATACGCGCGATTTCGATGGCCAGCAAGACACGGCGCGCAAAACCGCTCGGAAATATATTCGTCGACAACAGCTATCGGGAAAAATATATTTCGTTCTTTTCAAAGCATATTGCAATCAAGCGGCGTATTCGGGTCGCGATCGACGCCGGAGGCGGGAGTACGACGCTCTTTCTTCCGCAGATTCTTGCTCGTTTTCCAAATATCGAATATACCCCGCTTTTTTTCGGCATCGACGGTGCGTTTAAAAAGCACCCGCCGAATCCGCTTTTGCCCGAGTCGCAAAAATGGATAAAAAAGGAGCTCAAGCGGGGGAAATATAATTTCGGGGTTTCGTTTGACGGCGATGGCGATCGGGTCATGTTTTTCGATGAAAAAGCAAATGTAATCGATCCGCAATTCATATTTCTTCCTCTCGCGCTTGAGATATTGAAAAGGGAAAAAGGGCGCGTGTTTGCTCTTCCCGTTGATACGTCGCGCATAGTACGGCGGGAGATTATCCGCGGGGGAGGAAAGATACGGCTTTGCAGACGGGGGTATGTGTTTCTTCAGGAGGCGATGAGAAAATTCCATTCCCCGGCGAGCGTGGAGCGCTCAGGACACTATTTTTTTGAGGAATTTTCGTACGACGATTCCGGGATTTTTGCGTTCCTTTCATTTGCAGAATATGTCTCGCGCTCATCTTTGCCGGTTTCAAAAATTGTCGAGCCGGATATTCCGTTCGCCTCGACCGGAGAATTGAACATCACGGTAGAGGATAAAGCAAAGGCGATTGCGAACGCGCGAAACCGGTATCGTCGAATCCCGAACGCCCGAGTGAGCGCGATTGACGGCGTCACGGTTGAATTTCCGGATTGGTGGTTTAATATCCGAGCGTCGAATACAGAGCCCGTTGTGCGGCTTGTTATCGAAGCTGATACCGAGGAGCTTCTTCGTGAGAAGCGAGCGGAAATCGAAAAGCTCCTTCGGTAATTCCGAAGGAGCTTTTCTTGCGTCCGATCTCGACTATTTCATGAGTCCAAGTGGTTCGGCTCGCTCACCATTTATTTCATTAATCCCAATTTCCGGCCGCAGTTTTTCCAGTGATATATATAGCCGTCTTTGATCATGAGCGCCGCGAGATCAATCTGGTTGAACGGATCTTCAATATCGTAGCCGACGAGTTCGTATTTTTTTGAATAGAGCTCGAACGTCGGGACTTTAAATTGAAGGATGCCATATGAGGCGCCCCGGTCGCCTTTAGCGTCCAGCTTCCATTCTGATTCACACCGGATCAGGTCTTGGATGGTGTTCGGCGCGAGTCCTGCGTTCTCTGCTGCGTATTCTGCGTAACCCCGGATATCGGTTGGTTCCGGCTTCCGAGTCGCTATGGCGAGCGGAATCGGGTGGCTGTATTCAAGTGTATTGCCCCCGGTGGCCTCTTTTGCTTCTCCGGGTGTTAAGAGCGAGACCGCAAGTATGAATGCCGTAAGATATGCGTTAATATGAGTAGAGGCAATCGTTCTCCCGCCCCCCAGCGGGATCCGGTACCCCTGAATTAGCTTCAATTAAAAACCACGGCATACTAACCGTGATCTGTACCCAGTATACCCCTGCAAGAGCAAAAAGTCAAGGTTTACAACTGATAAATTAACGGTATGGATCTTCAATTTTGGCTTATATTAGCCATTTTATCTCTTGGGTTCGGAGGGGTCTTTTGGTATCTGTCAAAGAGAAAAAACAGTCCAGAAGGGGATACTGCTCTTCTTTTGCTTCAGAGGCAGCTTTCTGACCTTTCGAGAACCCTTGATGAGCGGCTTTCGGAGTCAACCAAGATGCTTCAGTCCCAGTTTGGCACAAGTACGAGGATTGTTCAGGAGGTGACCGAGCGTTTAACCAAGCTTGATGAGACGAACCGCCAAGTGGTGAGCTTTGCCGACCAGTTAAAGAACCTCGAGGATATCTTGAAGAATCCGAAACAGCGGGGGATCTTGGGCGAATACTATCTTGAGACGCTTCTCAAAAACGTATTCCCGCCCGGAATGTACCAGATGCAGTATCCGTTCAAAGACGGGGTCATCGTCGACGCGGTGATTTTTGTAAAAGATAAGATTATTCCCATTGATTCGAAATTTTCACTCGAGAACTATAACCGCATACGCGAAGAGCGCGATCCTGTGGAACGCGAGCGCCTTGAGAAAGTGTTTAAGAATGATTTGAAGAATCGGATTGATGAGACGGCAAAATACGTCCGCCCTGGAGAAAAGACCATGGATTTTGCATTCATGTTTATTCCCGCAGAGGGCATCTATTACGATCTATTGATAAATCAGGTCGGCGCGGTAAAAACAAACACACGGGATCTTATCGAGTATGCGTTTATCGAGAAGAAGGTTCACATTGTTTCGCCCACAACGTTTCTTTCGCATCTCAAAATGATCATGCAGGGGCTCAAAGCGCTTCAGATCGAGGAATCGGCAAAAGAAATCGTAAAGCGCGTTGAAGAGCTCGGGCGGCACATCGGCTCATACGAGACCTATATGAAAAAGCTCGGCGGGCACTTGGGGACCACGGTGAATACCTATAATACGGCGTATAAGGAGCTTGGGAAGATTGATAAAGACGTCATGCGGATTGCCGGCGAAAAAGCGGGCATAGACGTTGTTGCCATTCAAGGTCCGCAGGAGAGCGAATAGCACGGAGGGCTTGATTTATTTCGAGAATTGTGCTAGTTTGATTTCGGTATACATCAAGGAGGGACGTATGCGATTCCTCAGTGGAGTGCTCGCAAGCGTTATTATTCTTTTTTCATCCGGGTTCTTTCCATCAGTTGTCGAAGCCAAACAAAATACGTGTGATCCGGAAGGCGAATCCTATGACGCCCGCGCGTGCTTCGAGTATGTTCAAACTCTTGAAGCGAAGAATGCGAGTGTAAAACGCGATCTCGCGGCGGCGCGCCGCGACACCTCGGCGCTCAAGTCTCGACTCAAGGATGCTGAGGTTCGCCACACGCGCGCTTCGGATGACTCCCGACTCGATGCTGTGTCGCGCGCCTGGAAAATTCGGGCGCTTGAGACAACAGTCAAAATCCTTTCAGAGGAAAAGGAAATCGCCTGGGGTTATGTGAATACTGTCTCGAGGACGCTCGCGCTGGTAATCGGTCTTGTTCTTATCGGCGGTATCGCCGTATTGGCGGTTCGCGCACGGCCGGCTTTCGTCCGCGCGCGCCACGCGATCGAAATGCGGGACAAGAAGATCCGCGAGCTTGAGGCAAAGCTTCGCAGTGAAGCTGACGCAAAGCATATGGCGCAGGGCGATGTAGCGGCTCTTCGACTCGAATTATTCCATAGTAAGTCAGATCTTTTGCGGGTAAGAGGATCCTACAATAACTTCCGAAGGTATGTGAAGCAGGAAATGTCGAGGTTCGAGACGATCCGCGACACGCTCTTTCGAACGCATGCAACCGTCTAACTCAACGCGGCCAGTGGCCGCCTTTTTGTTTGACTTTTTCAACGGTATTTCGTACGTTAATAAGGTATGTGGGCAGTTATAAGAACCGGCGGAAAGCAGTACATTGCGTCCCCGGGGAAAAAATTGAAGATTGAAAAAATTGACGCGAGTGAAGGCGCAGATTTCGTATTTAACGAAGTTCTCCTCACTGTTGATGATGCTGACAATATCATCATCGGGACGCCGACGGTGCCCGGAGCTACGGTGAATGCAAAGGTTCTCAAACAAGCACGCACGAGAAAAGTCGTTGTGTTTAAATATCGCCCAAAAGCGCGGTGGCGCAAGAAAAGAGGCCACCGCCAGCACTACACGGAGGTTGAAATAATTGGAATCAACACAAAATAATCCCCTTTTCAAAAAGAGGGGCTTATTTTCTATTATTGAGTGCGTTTCGAAGGGTCTGGTCGTCCGCGTATTCGAGCTCTGACCCCGCTGAAAGCCCACGGCCAAGGCGCGTCACGAGAAGTCGTGGATGCTCGCCCTTGAGAGGCACGAGAATCCGTTCAATATACATCGCGGTCATATCTCCCTCGGTGGTTGCGGAAGTCGCAAGTATGACCTCGGCGCGGCCTTCCGCAGAAAGGGCGCGCGAAACCCGCGCATGGAGCTCACGCAAATGGATTTTTTTTGGCGACTCGGGATCAAGGGCTGAAATAACGCCTCCGAGAATGTGGTATCTGCCGGTAAACGCTCCGGTTTTTTCAATATTCTGCATGTCGGATTCTTTTTCCACCACGGCGATTGTTGCATGGTCCCGCTTGGAGTCGCGACAAAAACCGCAAAGCGCCGCATTCCCGTTCGCGTCGGTTGTCCGATAGCATTCGACACAAAGCGCTACGTCTTTTCCAAGATCATCGAGTGTTTTTTTCATGCGCGGGACAATAGATTGGGTATCACGCAATAAAAAAAACACGAATCGGGTTGCTTGCCGGGGCCCGATGCCGGGAAATTTAGAAAAAATATCAATGAGGTTTTGGACCGGCTTTGGATAGTGTGCGGACATGAGCGTTAGACAATGTCACTGAAGTGCTTGTCAAGCGATCGAAACGAAACGGTTTCCTCGTTGAAATAAAGTTCAACTTTTCCCGTGGGGCCGTTTCGGTGTTTTTCAATGAGAATTTCCGCAATGTTTCGCTTGTCGGAATTTTCTTTCACCTTGTCCTCGCGATAGATAAACATGACGACATCCGCGTCCTGCTCGATGGATCCCGATTCGCGCAAATCGGATAATTTCGGCCGCGAGGACGGACCGCGCATTTCCACTGCGCGCGAGAGCTGGGAGACCGCAAGAACCGGAACATTCAACTCCTTTGCCATTGCCTTGAGCGACCGCGAAATTTCCGATACTTCCTGCACCCGCGACTCAATATTCCCCCGGCCCTGGATGAGCTGAAGGTAGTCAACCATGACAAGCCCGAGGTCGCGTTCGGATTGGAAGCGCCGCGCCTTTGCGCGAATATCCATAACCGTGGGTGATGGGGAGTCGTCGAGATACAAGGGCGCCTCCGCAAGGACGCTCATCGCATCCCGAATTCTTGAAAAATCATTTTCTTCTTCGCGCAGGCGGCCGGTTCGCAGACGCCAGAGGTCAACGTTTGCTTCCGAAGAAAGCAGGCGGTCAACGAGCTGTTCTTTCGACATTTCCAAACTAAAGAGCGCGACCGCACGCTTGTGGTCAACCGCAATGTTTCTGCAGATGTTCAGTGCGAGCGAAGTTTTTCCCAAACTCGGGCGCGCCGCAAGGACGATCAAATCCGAGCGCTGGAGGCCGGCGAGGTAGTTGTCGAGATCGGGAAATCCGGTAGGAATTCCATGGAGCGCCCCGTCGCCTTTTTGGAGTTCTTCGATTCTCTGCCACGCTTCATCAAGCGCCGTATGCACGGCCTGAAATTCCTGTTTTATCGAACCGCGCGCAACGGCGAATATCCTTTGTTCGGCTTCGTCAATAATTTGATCGACATCGTTCTCCTCTTTATATCCGAGTTCCGCAATATGCTGGGACGCCTCGATAAGATCCCGGAGCATTCGTTTTTTTCGCACGATCGAGGCATAGTGCGCGACATGCGACGCGGTCGGTACCGTATTCACCAAACTCGCGAGATAGCTCGATCCGCCGACTTCTTCGAGTTTGCCTTTTTCCTGAAGGCGGTTTGTGACGCTCACGATGTCTATGGGCTCCCGCTTTTGAACGAGGTCGAGTATCGTGTCGTAGATGTCGCGGTGCGCCGGCTTATAAAAGTCCCGGGGCGCGAGAAAGTCCGCGACCTTGAAAATCGCGTCTTTATCGAGCATCAAAGAGCCGAGCGCGGACATTTCCGCCTCAATGTTTTGAGGCGGCATGCGGATTTCTGACGTCCGCTTTTCTGAAATTGTCATGACGGTTGCCATAGAGATTGGTCACTCAAGCATAGCGCGCCGGGTGAAATTCGTGCAATACCAACGTCGGGCGTGTTCGGTGAAAACGTGTGGATAGGGGCGGACGGCTGCGCCAAACAAGCTACATTTTTTCAAGAATTGGGCCGGATTTTGAGTCGCGCACCCGGAAACCCACTTTTTCAATCTTCAGGCGGATTTCATCAGCTTCTTTCCATTTTCTTTCTTGCCTGCACAGCTCTCGCCGAGCGGCAAGTTTTTTTATATTAGCCGGTAGAACGGCTTTTTTGATGTCCGCGAGACCAAGGCCAAGAACTGTATCGAACGAATATGCAAGTTTTAGTAACGTCAAAGGATTACATAGGTCGGCATTCGTATTATAGGCGTGCATAACACTCCAGAATACCGAAAGCGCCCTCGGCGTATCAAGATCGTTCGCGAGAGCGTCCTCGAATTCCTTTTTATATTTTTTCAATGCATTTTGTTTTTCTTTTTTCTCTTGCCGACGCGGTGCGGCAAGAAGCGTGTGGATAAATCCGCGCAGGCGATCGAGTGATTGTTGGGCTCCGGCAAGCGACTCCCAGGTAAAATTAATTCTCGAACGGTAGTGAGTCGTAAGAATGAGATAGCGATAGCTCAATGGATCAAATCCTTTTTTCTCTAGCTCTTGAAGCGTGAAAAACGTTTCCGCGGATTTTGCCATTTTTGAATCGGCGACAAGGAGAAATTCGCCGTGCATCCAGAATCGCGCAAGGGGCTTTTTGAACGCGCCTTCGGATTGTGCGATTTCGTTCGTGTGATGAACCGAAATGTGGTCCACCCCGCCAGTGTGGATGTCGAATGGCTGGCCAAGGGCCGAGGACGAGATTGCGGAGCACTCGATATGCCAGCCCGGGAATCCGTCGCCCCAGGGCGACGGCCAATGCATGGTGTGATTCGCAAATTTCCCGATGCGTTTGAACCAAAGAGCAAAATCCTGCGGATGTTTTTTTGCCGGATCTTCGATAACCTCGGCGCGCGCCCTCGTCTTTTTTTCCTCAAGGCGCTGCCGGGAGAGCTTCGTATAGTCCTTGAACTTTAAAACATCAAAATAGACGGCTTCGGGTGTTTCGTATGCGAAACCGCCATTAAAAAGCTTTTTGATGATTGCTATCTGTTCTCGTATTGCGGACGTTGCAGGAATGAGCTTGTGCGCACGCTTGATATTGAGCGCGCGGATATCTCGGAGAAACGCACGCGTGTAGAATCTTGCAATGTCCCAGACAGTTTTCCCTTCGCGCGCCGCACCTTTTTCGAGTTTATCCTCGCCCGCGTCCGCATCTGACGTCAAATGCCCGACGTCCGTGATATTCATGACGTGCTTTACTCGATATCCCGCATATTCGAGCGCTCGCCGAAGTATATCTTCGAAAATATATGTGCGCAGATTTCCGATATGTGCGAAATTATAGACCGTGGGTCCGCACGTATACAAACCGACCCGTCCTTTTCGGATGGGTTTAAATTCTTCTTTTTTTCGCGAGAGCGTATTAAAGAGACGAATCATACAGCAATATATTTTTTCATCAATTACATCATCCTTATATACTTAAGTATATAAGGATGATATTCCCGATTGCGGATTTCATACGAGCTTCCGCCATTTAAGCGCAAGATAGATCGCCACGGTCGCAATAATCATAAATCCGATGACAATCCAAAACGCGATCGGGTGGTCGGCAAAAGGAATGTTTATCACATTCATTCCGTAAATATTTGCAACTACGGTCGGGATGAAGGTTATGAAGGCAAGGATGGTAAACACCCGCATAATCTCGTTTGTCTTTGTCGCGAGCTGGGAGGACGTCGTGTCATAGAGCGCATCGAGCGCTTCTTTGTGGTTTTCCAGAAGATTTGCAGCGCGGTTATATTCCGAAAGGAGCGCTTTGAGAAACGGATGCGACTCGTCGCCATAGAGCTCCGGACCTTCCTCGAGAAGGGACTCGAGCGTCATCCGTTGGGGCTTTATGGCTCGCGAGAAATCGAGCACGTCCCGTTTGAGAATGGTGATATCGGTGAGAATTTCTTTTTCCCGCCCGGCGAATACTTCTTCTTCGGCTTTATCGATTTCGGCCTGGATTTGATCAAGCTCGACGAGCACCCGGGAAAATATTCGTTTGAGAATATAGTACAAAAGATGTGCGGGCGAACGGCCGTATTTTTCGGTTGCGCCGTTGTTTGCGCCGCATTCGGTCCAGATCTCTTCAAGCTCCGGAATGTGCTCGTACTGTACCGTTATCATTGCTTTTTTTCGAAGTATAAAGTCGATCTCCCGCGTGTTTACCTTATTCTTGTCTGATACAAGGACGGGAAAGTGCATAACCAAATAGAGCTCGCGCTCATAGTTTTCCGTGAACGGCCGGATCGTCGGCGTTCGCAGGTCTTCGAGAACAAGCGGGTGGATATCCGGGAATTGAGAGCGGAGGGTGTCAATATCTTCCCGTGTTGGGCGCGTGATTGATATCCACGAAGTATTTTTGATTTGAAGTTCCTTGATCATTAGATGTATTTTATCTATATAGTATATCACCTTTTTAGAAACTGTCTAAAAAGCCCTTATTCTACTGCAATTGTCTGATTCCGGCTCCGCCTTTGTCCGTCCTCCTCGGCGTAGTTTGTCCAACTACGCCTTCGTCGTCCGTCCT
>Ga0209542_10017177_pt1 | contig 11905 bp, 9 predicted proteins | sample RifCSPhighO2_01_FD_184028 | JGI IMG/M metagenome (GOLD analysis project Ga0209542, IMG submission 184028) | Soil microbial communities from Rifle, Colorado - Rifle CSP2_plank highO2_0.1 (SPAdes) (version 2) | ecosystem: Environmental > Terrestrial > Deep subsurface > Rock core/Sediment ...
CTCAAGGAGATTACACCTATGTTCGACCAGCGGAAGATCCTTGAAAAACTCGAATCGCTGCGCCGTTCTAACGGCGCCTTCATCGCGGCCCCCACGCCCGACTACGCCGCAATGTGGATCCGCGACCACCTCTACTGCACATTCGCCTACCGTTATCTCGAGGACTACACGAAGTTCAACGAAGGGCTCTGGGTTATTTTCGACCTCTTCAAACGGTACGACGAAAAGCTCGTCGCCCGCATCGCGTCTCCGGACACGGGACCGAGAATGGTCTTCCATGCGAAGTTCGATGCCGACACCTTTGCGGAGATCACCCCCGATGACCAATGGTCGCATCACCAACTCGATGCCATCGGTCTGTTCCTCTATCTCGTTGCCTATGCGGACTTCCATAACACCAGAGTGATCCGTGACGCCAAAGACCTCGAGACGCTCCAGCGGCTCGTGCACTACCTCCGGAGCGTGGAGTACTGGGAGAAGCCCGATTACGGCATGTGGGAAGAGTGTCTCATCCGTCATGCCTCTTCGATCGGCGCGGTCGTCTCCGGGCTCACGCGGATCAAACAACAGCGGCTCGCCAGCGTCCCCGATTCCCTCATTGCGCTTGGTGAACGGCGCCTCAACGAAATCCTCCCGTATGAATCACGCGACCGATGCGATCGTCCGCACCACAGCCACGACTGCGATGCGGCCCAGCTCACGCTTATTTGGCCCTACCATGTCATCGTACGACCGGAGAGTATCGAGGAAATCGTCGGACGGATTGTCGACGGACACGATGGCGAAAACGGCGAGCGCCATCGCCTCCTCCAAACCCGCGGGTGCAATCGCTACTGGGGCGACGACTACTACCGCTCCACCGACAGACACTGGCGCGGCATTTCGGCAGAATGGCCGATGTTCAAGTTCTGGCTCTCCATCGTCTCATCGCAGTTGCGCGACTTTTCCCGCGCCACATACTGGTTCCGCAGCGGCATGAGAGAAATCACTCCAGTGGGAGAGATTCCCGAAGCGTACCAGAATGGTCAGCCCAATGACCATACGCCGCTTGCCTGGGCGCATGCGATTTGCCTGATCGCCTTCGCGAAGCTTCCCGAGAAAACGCGACAGCGCCTCGCGATGCCCTAGGAGCAAAACGTAAACCCCGCAATATGCGGGGTTTCTGTTTCACGTGAAACACCTTGTCGCCAAGGAGGTCCCCTGCTATAGAGGGCGCACCGTACCTTCCCAATACCGCCAAGAAGGGAGACCGCATATGGCGCGTCGCAGAAAGCTCCCGGGTGAACTTCGGAACCTCAACGGAACAGAAAACCGTTTCTGGCGAACTCGACACCGACAGGTCTCGGTGCAGAGCACCGTGGATTTTCCTATCGTCATCAATCCGCGCAAGGGCGAACGGGCGACGCTGTACGACGCGGATGGCAACGCCTACATCGATTTCGGATTCGTCGGCACCGACAACTTCGGCTTCGGTTCGACATTGCTGCGCATCCGGCGCGCAGTCGATCGCATCGGCGGCGTACTGTTCTTGCCGGAACACGATATCGCCAATATTCTCGGCGTCTCGCTGAAATCCGAACTTCTTTCGCGCACGCCGGTAAGAGGACAGGGTGCGGTGTTCTTCGCAAGATCAGGTGCTGACGCCAACGAGGTCGCCCTGGACGCCATGATCAAAGCGCGTCCGGAGCGGCGCACGTTCGGGTGTTTCTGGGGAGCGTTCCACGGCCGCAATACCGGCATCCGCTCCCTCATGGATCCACGGAAACCGCAGCGCGTCACGGATTATCCCAAGCCCTACGACGTCATCCGTCTGCACTTTCCGGCGGCCACCACCCCTGGAGCGGTAAATGCGCTCAAGGAGCAACTTGCGGAAATCTCCGAAGCAGCGTGGTCACAAATGAACGGATTCTTCATCGAAATCGTTCAGGGTGAAGGCGGCATGCAGGTGATCGACACGCGCGCACTCCGCGTGCTCGTGGAAGAACTCCGGCGCCACGATGTCGCGATCGTCGTCGATGAGGTGCAAACCGGCATGGGCCGCACCGGGACGCTGTGGGCCTATAGGCGCCCGCGGGTCACGCCCGATATCGTGACCATCGGAAAATCGCTTGGTGGAGGCGTCCAAGACGTCAACGCGGTCGTGATGAGCCGCCGTTTCGGATTCCGTGAAGCCGGCGAGCGATCTTCCACGTTCGGCGCGGAACCCGCCAAAGCGGCGGCGGCACTCGCAGCGCTTGCCGAGATCGACCGCAGGAATCTTTGCGCCCGAGCAGAGAAACTGGGGCTTGTGATCTCGCGCGAACTGCACGCACTCCGTGAAACGTTCCCGAGCATACGGCAAGTGCAGGGCATCGGTGCCATGTGGGGTATCGAGTTTCAGGACACGGCGACCCGAGATGCCGTCCGACACCGTGCGCTTACGCACGGGCTCATTCTTCTGCCCTGCGGCATCCCGAGTGTGAACCCTTCGATTCGCATCATGCCGCCGCTCGTCATCTCGCGCAGCGAACTCCGCCTCGGTCTTCGCATTCTGAAAGACGCGATCGCCGCAACGGAAACGTAGTAAAACTCCACGCCCTCCCGGGCGTGGTATCCTTCGTAACCCTTCGACACGGCTCAGGGTCTATTTCTCACGATCGCCACTCCTCCCCGCCCCCAGGCGGGGTGTCCTAGCGAGTGAGAAATGATAAAAAAAGCCCCCACGGGCTTCTTTCTTCTTGAACGCCTCTCCCATGATAAAGTGAGACGCATCGGGATTCTCCCCCCCTCCCCACCGAACATGGAACCCCAGCACTATCGCGAACTCTCTGAAGGCGCGAAAGCGCTCCTTGAAGCAAATACGGAAACGGCGGAGTGGCGCGGCCGACGTTACCGATTCAGCGTCCCTTCGCTCGCCGCCTATCCATTCCAGTGGTTCTGGGATTCATGCTTTCATGCAATTGTGTGGACGCGCCTTGGCGAGATCGAACGCGCCAAAGATGAACTCCGCGGATTCTTTGTGTTCCAAGAACCCAGCGGCTTCATTCCCCACGTCATCTTCTGGAACCAAAAACGCGTACGGCGCTCGCCGTTCTCCTGGCACTACCTGGAGAGCCGCGGCCGCCTCTCGTTTTTGCCCTGGACGAAAAAACCGCTCGCCACCGCGCACATCCAACCGCCGCTCCTCGCCCAGGCAGTAGAACGCATCGTGCTGGCTTCGGGTGACGAACGCTTCCTGAACGAGGCGCTACCGGTACTCGAACGCTATTACCGCTGGTTGAGCAGCGGGCGCGATCCCGACCACGACGGTCTCATCTCTATTATCGCGCAATACGAATCAGGGTTGGATTTCAGCCCCGCTTACGACGCAGCTCTCGGGGTGCGGCCTCCGCGTTTTCGCGGTCTTGGCGTCAAGCCCCGCATCCCCGAGGGACTCAATGTCCTTCTCGGACAGCACCTTCCGACAATCTTTCGCCTCAGCCCTTGGCATATCGAGGACGTCCTCGTGAACAGCATCTATATCCAGGGCCTCCAAGCGCTCGGGCGGCTTGCGCGTCGCTTGGAGCACGCCAATGTTTCACGTGAAACATCGCAGCGCGGCCATGCCACAGCCGTCGCGGAATGGGCAGAAGCACAAGCGGCTCGAGTGTTACGCACGCTTGTTGCGAAGTGCTTCGATGCATCCGCGGGGCTCTTCTGGAATCTCACTGGAGCACAAGAGCGACAGAGCAAAGTGAAAACCATTATTTCCCTCACGCCGCTTATCGTCCCCGACCTGCCGAGGCCCATCGTGGAACAACTCGTCGCGCACCTCGTCGATCCGAAAGAATTCTGGACTCGATACCCTCTTCCTTCGGTGGCAATCAATGAATCAAGCTTCACTCCTGACAATCGCGTCTGTGGGCATCGCCGCATTTGGCGCGGGCCGCTCTCGATGAACACAAACTGGTTTCTCGCGCACGGGTTGCGACAACACGGCTATACCGACCTCGCCGACCACATAGGCCAGACCTCCCGAGAGCTCGTCGTGCAGCATGGTTTCAACGAATTTTTCGATCCTCACACGGGAGTTCCCGTCGGCGCAAATCGGTTCGGCTGGGCAACGCTCGTCATCGATCTTCCGTAAAAACTCGTCCGAAGACGGGGGCTTCCTTTTCCCTCACGTTTCACGTGAAACACTATGACCTTGAGCGCGCATGGAATCGCCGGTGTACTTCCCGCAACTGCGGATCGGTGACGTGTGTGTAGACCTGTGTTGTGGTGATCGACGCGTGCCCCAAAATCGCCTGCACCGACCGAAGATCCGCGCCGTTCCGCAGCAAATCCGTGGCCATACTGTGACGCAAGACGTGCGGATGCACGCGTTTGCCCACGATGCCGGCTTTCACCGCGTATCGCTCCACGAGCCGCTGCACGGAACGTGCGGTGAGGCGCGAGAAATTCCGGGTGCTCTTCCCGCGCGGGATACGCGTAAAAAGGGCCGGTTCTACGATATCGCGTCTGGCCTGAAGCCATGCCGCGAGAGCCTGTCGCGCGCGATCAGAAAGAAACGCCACGCGCACTTTTCCTCCTTTCCCGCGAACCGAGAATTCCCCCTTCCCCACGTTCACCGCGTCAACATTCAGGGCCACAAGCTCGGAAACGCGCAGCCCGGTCGAGAAAAGAATCTCGAGAACCGCACGATCGCGGAGTGATCGCGGACTCTCTCCTTTCGGAGCGGCAAGGAGGCGAGCGATCTCGTCGGCATCGAGAAACGCGACCTGGCGCTCCGGATGCTTGGCCAGTTCGAGGCGCTCCGGAGGAACTGCGGGAATACCGCGCCGAGCGAGATATTTGAGAAACATCCGCAGCGCAATCAGGTGATAGTTTTGCGTCGCCACCGATAAGACGGGTTCTTGCCGATTCAACCACAATCGATATTGCCGAATCGCTTCTTCGGAGAGTTCGTCCAGCATCAACTCCTCTGGCGTACGTTTCCTCCGGGCCGCGAGCCACGAGAAAAGGCGCACAAGGTAGTGGTCGTAGTTCTCGGCGGTCTTGGGCGAACGGCCGCGTTCAATTTCGAGATATTCGAGAAAGGCCTGTTTCAGATCGGCAATGCGTATCCCCATATATTTTATTGTACGACATAACGCTCTTACTCGCACCCCTGAACACGTGGTATAGTAGGTCAAAGATGCCGGAGCTCGCGAGATTTCCTTCGCGGGACAAGAGCCCCACTGTTTTTCCATGTTGACGCAAAAAGAAAAAGAACGGGTCATCAAAAAATACCACCTCCGCGAAGGTGATACCGGATCTTCCGAGGTGCAAATTGCGCTCTTCACCGAAGAGATCAAACGCCTCACTCTCCATCTCAAGGAGCACCCGAAGGATCATTCTTCGCGGCGCGGACTCCTCAAGATGGTGGCAAAACGCAAGCGTCTTTTGGACTACCTCAAAGATACGAGCGTACGGCGGTACAATAAACTCGCCAAGGCCTTGAAACTCTGATCTGTGAGCGTCATTCGCCATCCCTCCCAACGCGTCGCGGTATTCGTTGACGTTTCGAATCTCTACCACTCCGCGAAACACCTCTTCGTTGCTCGGGTGAACTTCAAGGCGCTCCTGGAGAGCGCTGTTGCCGGCCGCCATCTTGTGCGCTCCCTCGCGTACGTCGTCCGAGCCGGCGAGGCCGAAGAGCAGGCGTTCTTCGACGCCTTGACGAAAGCGGAGTTTGAGGTAAAAATGAAGGACCTTCAGATCTTTGCGGGTGGCACCAAGAAGGGCGACTGGGATATCGGCATCGCCGTAGACGCTATCCGTCTCGCCCCGAACCTCGACGTCATCGTGCTGGCCACGGGAGACGGCGACTTCGTCCCCTTGGTGGAATACCTGAAGCTCCATTTCGGCATCCAAGTCGAACTCATGGCGTTCGGAAGGTCCGCAGCCCTCCGTCTCCGAGAGACCGTCGACGACGTCACCGATCTGGGCGATCCGAAGTTCCTTATCCGTATCCGCCGCGCCCAAGGACGAGCCCGTCCGGCGCCTGCCAGCACGCGACCCCGCGAGGGAAGCTCCGCCTGATGCAAGGGGAGAGGAGTGAGGAGATGACACGTTCGTCTCTTCACTCTTCTCCCTCACGCCGGAGCATCCGGGATCGTGAGGTAGCGCACCGTCCGGCCTCATCTCATCGGCGTTGGCGCGCCTTTTATGCCGACGACGAAACTCCGGCTCGGGAATCGGGAGATCATCGTCGAACTCCCCCAACTCGCCACCCAAGCGAATGGTGAAGCGCTCGTGCGCCTTGGCGACACGGTCGTGCTCGTCACGGTCGTGATGGCGTCCACCCCGCGCGAGGGGGTGGACTTTTTCCCGCTCATGGTCGAGTTCGAAGAGAAGTACTACGCCGCAGGAGCACTGCGGAGTTCGCGCTTCATGAAACGAGAAGCGAAGCCCTCGGATGAAGCGATGATCTCTGGCCGCCTCGTCGATCGCACTATCCGTCCGCGTTTCCCGAAGGGAATGCGCAACGAAGTGCAAGTCGTTGCGACCACGCTCTCCTACGACGGGGAGAACGATCCCGACGTCCTTGCCATCATCGGGGCTTCCACGGCACTCCTCACATCGGATATCCCCTGGGAGGGGCCGATCGCCGGCGTACGCGTGGCGGACGTGGAAGGCGAACTCGTCCTCAACCCGATCGAAACAGAGCGCCGCAAGGCGAAGTTCGAGCTCATCGTCGCAGGCACGGAAGACCGGGTGAATATGCTCGAGGGCGCTGCGAAAGAAGTGCCGGAAGGCGCTCTCCTTGAGGCAATCGAAAAAGGCCACGAAGCGGTACGGGAACTCTCCCGGGAATTGCGTGCATTCGCCGAGGAACACGGAAAACCCAAGAAAGTCGTCGTGCGCGTGGAACCCAGCCAAGAAGCGCGGGCCGCGATTCGCGCATTCCTCGGCAAGCGGCTTGAGGAAACGCTTTTCTCGACCACGGTCGAGAAACAAGAACGCATGGTCGCCGTGAACGCGCTGAAACGCGAACTCATCGATCACTTCACCGCGGGAGATGCTTTGGCGCCAAGGGAAATCGACACGGTCTTTGAAGACGAGATCGACCGCATCGTGCATGAACGCGCAGTGGAGCGCGCAGAACGGCCCGATGGCCGGTCACCGGAAGAGGTCCGCTCCCTCGCGTCGCGGGTGGGCTATCTCCCGCGCACGCATGGATCTGCGATCTTCACCCGCGGCAACACCACTGCCCTCGCGACGGTGACGCTCGCTTCGCGCGCCGACGCCCAGATTGTTGAGGGAATGGAAGGCGAATGGCGGAAGCCCTTCATGCTTCATTATAACTTTCCCCCTTATTCGGTAGGCGACGTGAAGCCCATGCGGGGACCGGGTAGGCGGGAAATCGGACACGGCGCACTCGCGGAGCGGTCAATCTCCGCGGTGATCCCAAGTGCCGAAACATTCCCTTATACCGTCCGGGTTGTTTCGGAAATCCTTTCCTCCAATGGCTCCTCGTCGATGGCAACGACCTGTGCTGCGTCTCTCGCCCTTATGGATGCGGGGGTGCCGATTACGCGGCACGTCGCAGGAATCGCGATGGGCATCATGGTGGCGCAGGACGGACGCTATCGCATCCTCACGGATATCCAGGGGCCAGAAGATCACCACGGAGATATGGATCTCAAAATCACGGGAACACACGACGGGATCGCAGGAATCCAAATGGACGTGAAAATCGAGGGGGTCACGACCGACATGCTCCGCGAGGCCTTTACGCAAGCGCGCCGCGCCCACGAGGAAATTCTCGGGGCCATGGAACGGACGATCGCGCAGCCAAGACCGTCGGTCGCGGCTTACGCCCCGAAAGTCGTAGCGCTCACCATCCCGCAAGAGAAAATCCGCGATATCATCGGGCCGGGGGGCAGGGTTATCAATGGCATTATTGCCCGCACCGGGGCTCAAATCGATGTGGAAGACAGCGGAGACGTCTACATCACGGCGATAGATCCCCAATCCGTGAAACGCGCCGAGGAAGAAGTCCGGAGCATCGTCCGTGAGGCGGAAGTGGGGGAGCGTTTCGAAGGCACTGTGACGCGCCTCTTTCCTTTCGGGGTCATGGTAGAAATTTTCCCCAATCATGAAGGTCTCGTCCATATGAATGACCTCCCGCACGGCATCCGGAGACCAGAAGATGCGTTCCGTATCGGCATGGCGCTCCCCGTCCTCGTGAAAGAAATCGACGGTCAGGGAAGAGTGAATCTTTCCCTCGCGGAACCCGAAAATCTCCAGATACAAGAGGGTGGCGGGGGAGAAGAGTTCCCGCGACGCGATCACCGCCCTCGCCCAGGAGGAGGAAACCGGTGGCGCCCCCGGAGACCATAAGTTCACGCGGGGTGTCCGAATCCCGCAGAATCTCCTCGGTGTGCTAAAATAATATTATATGGCGGAGAGTCCATTTCCGCGGCAAAGCGACGAGCCGCAACAGCAATCCCCACCAACCTCGGAGACGAACCCCGAGGGCGTGCGCAGTGCCAATGCGTCTGATCCCCATGGAGTGGGGGAGACCCGCATCCGCACCATGCGCGAGGATCTCGAACGAATCCGGCGAGGCGAAGCACCGCAACAGGAAGACATCCCGGAAATTCCGGCCGAGTCGCCTCCAGCGCTTTCCCGGGTTCCACCCGCAATCTCTCCGGTCCTCCCGACACCGCCACCGCCCCCGGACATTCCTGTCGTCGAGCCACCCGCACCTGCCGCATCGCCTTCCATGACCGAACCCATATTGCCCGAGCCGACGCCACCTCCAGCACCCGCACCCATACTCCCAGAGCCGCCGCCCCCGGCAACCGCCGCAGACGAGCAGTGGCCAGGAAACGAACCGCTCCTCGCACCGGAAGACCGTCTCTCTTACGGAGCGCCGGGAGAACCCGTGATCCCGGAAGCCGAAGCAACAGCGCCCCTCCGCCCCGAAGAGCTCCTCGCTATCGACGAGGGCACTACAGGCCCCGAAGAACCTTTTCATGAACGCCGGTTTCCCATTGCGGGACTCCCTCCCGTTGTGGTGCTGGGGCTCGGTGCGATAATCTTCATCGTACTCGTGGGAGGAGCGTTATTTGCGGTCTCGCAGCTCTTCTTTGGAGACAACGGCGGGGGTTCGCCAACTCCTCTTGAGCCCACTCCCCCCATCGCCACTCCCACCGAACCGCCCAGGCCGGAGATTCTCCTGCCCGGCATCGGCGCGGAAGTCCGCACCATCGCTGTCGTTGAAGAGGCGCAGGTGGAACTCCAACAACTCTTAGCACAGCCGATGGCGCCGGGAGCATTCCGCGCGCTCCTGTTGAAAATCGAAACGCCGCAAGAACGCCGGTACCTCTCTTTCTCGGAAACCGCCACAGCGCTGGGCGTGAACTTCCCCGAGGAAATCCGCGCGACGCTGGATTCCTCGCGTTTTACGCTCTTTCTTACCGGCGAACCCGACAGCGGCAACGTACGGCCGGCGCTCATCATCGGGGTTCGCGACCGTGTCGCGCTCGAGCAGAAGCTGCCGGCATGGGAAGTCACGCTCCCTGATGATTTCGACTCGCTCCTCACATCTTTGGGGAAAACCGGGCCTCCAGCAGCGTCTGGATTCCGAACGACGATCAGAAACGACGTGACGAATCACTACCTCAATTTCTCCGAACCCACCACGAGTATCGACTACGCGCTGGCACCTTCGGATAATCTCTTGCTCATCGCCACCTCGCGCGCCGCGATGTATACCCTCATCGACGCGCTGCCGTAAGAAGTCCTGCGTTAGGCCGGGATACAAGCCGTCGGCTTGTGGATAACGTGTGATTGACGCTGTGGGTAAGCCGCGCAGATAATATAAATGTCCGTAAGGACCAAGCTCTTTCTCCAACCCACTGGCCGGCCCGCCTGCAAAGGCCACAACCTCCGGCTGGTAAGCTATAGAAAATACGCAACGCGGCTCGCATGAGGCGGGAGCGCGGGAAAACCGCAACCAAGGGCGCTCAGCCCACTACTTTACTGGGGCATAAGAGCGCCCTTTCCTATTGCGCTCGCGAGTGAGACGCGAGCGACTGCGCAATAGAGAACCCCGCTCACGGCGGGGTTTCATTGCATTCCCCTGTGGCCCGCGAGGATGCCGGAACGGCAACCGAGTGGCTGCCACAAAAAGGATCCCGCTCGTAGCGGGATTCCCTTATACGCTCACCCCAATCGATCGCGGTTCGACTTCGCTCACCACGAGTTTTGCAAGTTGGTCGACCCGCAATGTGCCGTGCATCAGGAGAGCTATCCTCGCCCCGAGCAGAGTCGAGGGGCAAAAAAGAGAACCCCGCCAAAAGGCGGGGCGTACTTTTCTGATTGGCGCCGTCATGGTGATGGTGCCTGTGGCGTTTTGGCGAGGCGGCGTTCGAGACGCTCCAGATGCGGGAGGAGCTCCATTTTCCGCCGAAAGGCAAGACGAACGCCCTTCTGTTCTAGCCACGCTTCGATATTCTTCACTCCGGCATACGCTTCGCTATCGAACGAGAGATTCACGCGCTGCGTTTCGGACCGCAACACCTCGACGGCGATACGCGCTGTTGGCGCATGCACAATGCGCTTGCGCATGCCGGGTGCCGCTGCGGTGATCACCGTCGTGCCGATCACCGAAAGTGCGGGGTCCAGCACCGGACCGCCGGCGTTGATATTATACGCCGTCGAACCAAGGGGAGTGGCGATGAGGAAACCGTCGCCCATGAGTTCGTCAATGAACCTCTCGCCATTGACCCAGATGCGCAGATGAGCGCTGCCGGGAATCTGCGTCTCCCCGCGGAGCACAATATCGTTGACCGCAACGCCCTCGATTACCCCATCCCGAAGATCGGTGGCTTGAAAGCGCAATAGCGGGAAGGAATGCACGCGGTAAGCGCCTCGTCGAAGCGCTGCAAGGGAGAATGTTTCGGGATCGTTACTCAGCGCACCGACGCGCCCATAGGCGACTCCCATGAAGGGAACCTGATGCTGCCAAAGGCCCTGCACGGCCTTCAGCAACGTTCTATCGCCGCCAAAAACGAGGATGAGATCGGGCTTCTCTGGGCCGCCGCGCACAAACCGTCCCCGTGTCCCCGAAGACGAAAAGGTGTCGATCGTTGCGACGGGCGAATCCGAGAAAGCGTCGCGGGCTGCGTGAGCCGCATCGACGGCGCGTTCGTTGCTTCCGTCTACAACGATGGCGACGTGGGAAACCTTGAGAGCTGCCACGGAATCCTTCCTTTCGTATCGTAAAGAACTTTCGGCTATCTCACCCTGGACGAACATGCCATCTCTGTCAATAATCTGCCTCCTTGTTCTCTCGCGTACCGTATGATATCTTCACCCCAGTATTTTGAGAGAAAGGAATCCCGTACCGATGCCGAAAACAAACGATTTCGTGGTCGACCCGGAACACGACGCGCTCGTCGTCGTCGATGTGCAGAAGGATTTCTGCGAAGGCGGCGCGCTGCCCGTTCCCGACGCTGCGTCCATCATACCCAAGATCGTCGACCTCATGGACCAGTTCCCGCACGTCTGCACGACGCGCGACTGGCATGAGGCGCCCGGCGATCACTTCGGCGACCCGCCCGACTTCGTAGATTCCTGGCCCATCCACTGCGTGGCGGGGACCGAGGGTGCGGAGTACCACCCCGCCCTCATCACCGATGCCTTCATCGACTTTGTGGGGATGGAATTCCGAAAGGGGAAAAACCGCGCCGCGTACTCCGGCTTCGATGGCGTGAACTATAGCGGCCGCGCGCTGGGCGATTACCTCCGCCTCATGAAGATCAACCGCGTCTTCATCGTCGGCCTCGCGACCGACTACTGCGTGAAGGCAACGGCTCTGGACGCGGTCAGGCAGGGTTTCCGGACGATCGTGCTGCTGAAGGCCTGCCGCGGCGTGAACCCGGAGACCGCC
>Ga0209542_10017179_pt1 | contig 11902 bp, 12 predicted proteins | sample RifCSPhighO2_01_FD_184028 | JGI IMG/M metagenome (GOLD analysis project Ga0209542, IMG submission 184028) | Soil microbial communities from Rifle, Colorado - Rifle CSP2_plank highO2_0.1 (SPAdes) (version 2) | ecosystem: Environmental > Terrestrial > Deep subsurface > Rock core/Sediment ...
TCCCATTTATGCCTTAACTACAGAAAAAACTTGGCAAATATAGTTTTTTCTGGATAAAAAACTCCAGTAAAGCACAAAGAGTTTTTTATATCAAGGGAAAGACATAGTTTTTTGAGTAATTATTTATGTCTTTCACTATAATTACTAATAAACTTGTAAATTAATGAGGAGTAATTATTATGTCAAGAACCACGTGCTAATGTCAGAAATGTTGCCGATATCTTACATTTCTGAGCACACTCAAAAACTCTTTGGTTTTTGATGAGCACATGGTGTGTCTGGTTCTTGAGCATGTTGAAAACTGGAAGTTTTCAATCACCTCGAAATTGGGAAAAATAACAAAAAATTTCTCAGCCCCAAAAATGCCTTTTTTTTCTACCAGTTAAAACAAATAGGGTACAAAAAGAGCATTTTTGCTGTCTTAATACTCAGTAATATCAGCAAAATCCTTATAAACAATTGATTGTTGTATTAATAATGGGGTTATTTGGACTAGGCAGAAAAAACAAAGTCATTGACTTTACTGAAGAATATAGCAAGATAAGAGAAAAAGACACTCAAATGCAAGGAACCAAAGACTCAAGCACTCTACCTTCTGGTAGCGAGAGTGTTGAGGAAAAGAGAAGAAAACTCGCTAAAAGATTTTCTGACATGACAGCAAAAATTGAAGAGCTCTCCAATCAAGTTTATCATTTGCAACAGAGAATTGAGCTTTTAGAGAAGAAATTAGATATAAAAAGAGAATAGATTTATTGAAAATAAATATTATTTTAAGAATATGTAAAGTAAACTCAGAATTTAACATAATAAATTTGTGCCACTATCGTAGCATTATGTTACTAACTGTTAACTATGAAAATCTTGTTGTATGTTACTGCTTGATAATCTCATTTTTTTATTTTTTTAGATTAACTGTCAATATAACTCCAAAATATATAAATAACTTTAACAGATTGTTTATTAACTACTAACAAAATCTACGAATTAAGGAATAGCTAATGTATGACCATTATTATGGTTACTATAACCTTCATTTAGGTTATTCTTTTACTTTATTAATTTTTAAAAGATGATAACTTTTATTAATGCTAATTTCTATTTAGGAATATGAATCTCAAAAACCTCGAACTAAAAGTACGCGCATATGCGTTGAAAAACGCAATTGCTCATGATGGAAAAGCACAGCAAGGAGCAGTAATTGCAGGGTTGTTTAATGAAGGTTTGAAAAAAAATGAGGTTGGAAAATACACTAAAAAAATATCTTCTATTGTTAATGAAATAAATAAACTCTCTCTTGAACAGCAAAAAAATGAATTTGAAAAATTAGAAAATGAGGTCAGTGAGAGAGAAACAAGAGAGGGTTTGCCTGAACTGCCGAATGTAAAAAAAACAGGTGTTATAATGAGATTTGCTCCTTCTGCATCAGGACCTTTGCACATAGGGCACGCAATGACTGCATGTATATCTTTTTTATATGTTAAAAAGTGCAGAGGAAAGTTTTATGTTAGGATAGAGGATACAAACCCAGAGAACATTTACAAGCCAGCATACAAAATGATAGAAGAAGAATCAAAATGGCTTTTTGATGACTCTGTTAAAATTATAATCCAATCAGACAGAATGAATTTTTATTACAATTATGCAGAAAAACTTATACGTAAAGGCTCTGCTTATGTTTGCAATTGCTCTGGAGATGAGTTCAGAGAGTTTGTAAAAAAACAGCAAGATTGCCCGCACAGAAAATTGATTGTTAAGGAAAATTTAGAAAAATGGAAAAAAATGTTAGATAAATCAAAAAAAAGTTTTAAAGAGGGTGAAGCTGTTTTGAGGTTTAAATCAAGCATGAATGAAAAAAATCCTGCAATGAGGGATTTTCCTCTTGCAAGAATTGATACTAATGAACATGCAAGACAAGGAAAAAAATACAGAGTCTGGCCATTGATGAATTTAGCAGTTACTGTTGATGATATTGAGCAAAAAATGACTCATATTATAAGAGCAAAAGACCACAGAGACAATGCAAAAAGACAAGAAATGATTTTTAGAGCTCTTGGTTTAAAAAACAAGATTCCTTGGACTGCATTTCTAGGAAGATACAAATTCAAGGACATGGAATTATCAACAACAAAGATGAGGCAGGCAATAGAGCAAGGAAAATATTCTGGTTGGGACGATAAGAGACTGCCGACAATTGCTTCCTTAAAAAAACAAGGCTATAAACCTCAAGCATTCTGGAAGTTTGCAGAAAGAGTTGGTTTGTCTGAGAGTGATAAAGTTATGGATAGAAAAGAATATTTTCAGCTATTAGATGCATTTAACAAAAATGTTAATTAAACAGTTAATATCAAATTTTCTAAAACTACAATATTAATTTTTATTGATAGTTTAAATTTATCTTATATTAATCATCTTACTCCTTATTATTAATTGTTTGTATAAATCTGATTATAACATCTAAAATAAACCTTAATTTTAATACAGAAATTTTGTGCTACTATTGTCAAAAATTAGTATATGTTGTTAATATAAAAAATTAGTGGAGTTATTAATCGCGAATATCACAATGAAACTTATTGCTCATCTATTAACAAATAATTAAATTCTTTTTCACTGTATAAAAACACAATGTATAATGCTAAAAAATTCTAATAACCTACTAATTAACTAATAATTTTGATGATGGTTGTTTGTTTATTAACTAATTAATGAATAGCTTAGGAGTGAAGTGAATTATTAAGTATTATTCTTTATATTAATTAATAAAAAACCTGCGAGTGAAACGAGCAGGTAATTATATTTATAAGGAATCTTATTATTATCAAGAGAACAAAAAGATTTAAATACACTCTCTTATTAATATAAACAAATATTTTGAATAAAAAGGAGGTAAGAAATGAGAGATAAAAAAGGTTTGTCAACCATTGTAACTACCTTAATAATTATCTTGCTGGTTATAGTGGCAATTGGAATTGTGTGGGTGGTTGTAAGAAATGTATTGATAGGTGGAGTCGGACGTATTGACCCAGCTACAGAGTGCTTGAAACTTGACATGAGTGTTACACAAGCGAGCTGTGATTCTACTGCTGTATGCAGTGTTACAGTAAAAAGAAATCCTGGTGGAAAGGCTATTGCTGGAGTAAAGGCAATTTTTAGTAATAGTAGTAAATCAGGTAGTATTATTGACAGTGCAGGAGATATAACAGAATTGACTTCAATTCCTATAACAGCTACATCAACTACAGGAGGGGTAGTAAATTCATCAAGTGGCACTAACAAAGTAGAAGTTACTCCGTATTACAAAGATGACACTGGAGCTGAGCAACTTTGTTCAGGGACAATAAAATACACTTTTTAATTTTTATTTTTTAATTTCTAATTCTTTTTTTATATTTAGAGATTTATTGAGAAATATATCTAAATATTTAGTAATTTTATTTTCTGTATAAAAATTGATTAATTACAATAATTAGTTTATCTAATTGAGTACACTAAATTATAATACTTCTATCTTAATTATTTATACAACAAAATAATGTGTCGTCGCTAATATCTTTGTTATAATAGAAGGGTTATTTGAGAGTTAATGTAATTAAAGTTATGTTTTCCTAATAACATAAACCTCATCATTTTTTCTTACTTTGCTCGGCAATTTTATGCCTATTTCATCGCCTTTTTTTGCTTTTTCAAGTAATTTTCTGTTTATCTCCATATGCTTTATTTTTGATTTTACAATTCCAGTTGTTTTTCCTATTATGACAATTTCATCACCGACATTTAATTTTGAAACTAATTTTACTGTTGCGACATTTATATTTGTGAAATAATGATTTACTTTGCCAACAAAATGTTTTTTTTCTTTTGCTGCACTGTGCTCTATTTTAGCAAAATCATCAGGAGTTGGAAGTTTAAGATAAAATCCAGAGGAAAAACCTTTATTGTAAACTCTTTTGAGTTCATTAATTCCTTGTTGAATCTCTTTTTTTGTAAGTTTTTTGTCAAGAGCTTTTTTATAAGTTCTAACAACTGCATCAACATATCTAGCATCCCTGTTTCTGCCTTCAATCTTAAATGCTTTAATGCCTGCTTTTTTTAATTTTTCAATAAATACCAGTGTGCATAAATCCTTGGCAGAAAGTATTTTGTCATTTTCAATCTCTAATTCATAACCTTCTTGTTTGTCCTTGACAATATAACTTCTTCTGCATGGGTGCAAACACTCTCCGCGATTTGCTGATTTATTGAACAAAAATTGGGAAATTAAACACCTTCCTGAAATAGAGACACACATAGCGCCATGAATAAAACACTCAATCTCAATTTTAGAATTATCAGAAATTTCCTTTATTTGCTTAAGATTTAATTCACGAGCCAGCACAACTCTCTCAGCTCCAAGTTTTTTGTAGAATTTTGCGCTTTCTATGTTTGCCACAGAAGCCTGTGTTGAAATGTGAAAGGGAACTTTGTGTTTTTTACATAATCTTATTACTGCAAGATCCCAGCATATAATTGCATCAACTTTTCCTTTTATTTTTCTTATAATCTCTTCAATCTTTTTTAGTTCATTGCTGTAAATTATAGTATTAAGAGTTAGATACATCTTAACATTTTTTGGCTTGCAAATTTCTTTTATTTTATTAATATCACATATCTTAAAATTTTTTGCACTAGCCCTCATATTAAACTCTTTCAAGCCAAAATAAACTGCATCTACTCCAGCATTCACAGCTGCAACTAACATAGGAAAATCTCCAGCAGGAGCAATTAATTCATATTTTTTATTTGATTTTTTCATATTTTTTAGAAATAAATTAAGTATATAAATCTTAAATAAAAAAACTCTTTGTATTTTACTGGCAGTTTATTCTTTTTTTCTGTATAAAAATTTTGCATTAACTTAAAAAATGATAAAACACTCTTAAACTGATTATTAATTAACGATATTTGAGTATTATTAGTTATTGGTTAACTAAAAAAAATAATGAAACTTTAATTATTTAGGATTTATAAGCAATAAAGATATAAAGAATTGTATTCCATTATTTATTAGTTTAATATAAATAATTAGTAGAATTTAACTAATTTATCTCACTTATATATAACCTGCATTACATGCAAGATTAAGATTGCAAATCCTAAGGCAATTCTAATAGCTCTTGTAATTTGTTTTTTTAAGTTTGCATCTTTATGCTCCCATATTCTGTAAATTCCCTCTGCAATCAAAAATAATGCTCCAGAAAAAGCCAAGATATCAATAACTGCTGGGTCAAGATAACTACATAACACCTTTATTTTATTCTGAGAGTTAAACTGAGTCATAAATGCTATTAGAGAAATTATAAGAGATAATGCAAAAGTAAAGATGGCTGTCTTTTTTGAATTTTCCATCTTAAATTATCTTGGCGAATTTTAAAAAAGAAAACATAACAACCCATATAACTAAAACTACAATAATGAGATTAATAAAAATATTTGGAGAATTTTGAAAAGGCAAGTTTATATTCATACCATATACACTTGATACTAAAGTAGGTATTGTCAGAAAAATTGTGAATATTGTAAGAGCAGTAACAATTCTGTTAAGATTTGTTGAAAGTTGTGTTGAATAATAATTCCTCATGTTTGTAATTGTCTTGAGTGTTGATTTGCAGATGTTCAATGTTTCATTCAGATCAATAATAAGATTTTCAAGTCTTTCGCTGTCTCTTTCAGAGAACTCTATAAGTTTCATCTTTAAGATCTTGCTATAGCTTTGCACCATCTCCCCAAATGGAGTTACATAGCTGTTTAGTTTGTTTTCATAAACTATTAATTTGGCTATATCTTTTTCTTTTAACTTATTTAAGTCAGTTTTATCTGCTTTTACATCCCTCATTATTTTATGCACAGCTGTCTCAAAAGCCTTTGAGATAAAATATAAAATTCTTATGAGGTTCTTTGAGCTTGAAAAATCCTCTATTTTCCCATTTGATACCACATTGTCAGTTACTTCTAAATTATATTTGGAAATAATTATTATATGTTTTTTAGAATATACAACTAAAAACGAGGAAATATCATCATGAAGAAGTTTCTCTGTCGTTGTTGTCATAAAAATATACACTTTCTTATCCTCATCCTCAAATCTTGGCTCTTCATAAATATCCAAGCCCTGAATTATCATATCTTTGTTAAGTTCTAATTCTTCAACAAGAAATTTTATCTCTTTGTCAGATGGATTTAGCACATTGATTAAACAACCAGCAACACATTCAGAAATCTTTTCTATCCTCTCTTTTTTTTTAACAAAATACTCAATCATACTATTAATTATAAATATCTAATATATTTAAAGGTTTAGAAAAGAGGAAATTTAATTACACTTTTGCATAATTAATTAAATAATTATCTTCCCTCTCCAGATGCCTATGAAAGAAGATTTAAGTTATTCCCATACATATGTTGTTTGGTGATATAATTCTTTGGGCATTGGCAATCACAAAATCATCTTGCAAAAGTAGGAGATAAAGGATGTATTAAAAGAGGCATTTTTCTGATTATAAATCTTGTATTTATAATGTCAGCGATTACAGCTGAGATGATTAGTGTTCCTACAACTACTTTAAAGACTCCTTCCTGCACAGGTATTTTTGCAGTTGTAGAAAATTTGTTTATAATCTCGCCTATATCTTCTTTACTCAAAATTATGTTTGTCTTTTTTCTCCCCATTTTACCTGTAACTATAATATTTTCAGAAGGTCCATAACATTCTATAGAAATTACTGAATAATCATTTATTAATGGATTTAATTTTCCCAAATCTATATGTATATCTGTTGGGTATGGCCTCAAATACTGAAGCCTTGGAGGAAGTCTTATATCTGGTATTTTTAAAACACCATAAGCAGGAGCAGTTTGAAAAACATTCAACACCTTGGGTTTTTGAATAATGTGAAGATTTGGAGATTGTATTTCTTTGGTTTGTGACTGTATTTTAGTGATTGATGGAATTGATTCTACTGATAGAGTTAATTCTGCAGCTTTTTTATCTTTCTCTATTAATTTTTCAAAGAATTCATCTCCTCTTTCTTTTCTCTCTATTTTTTTAATTACTTCGCGTACTCTTTCTTTTGCTTGCTCCTCTCGTATTTGTTCTTGTTTTTTAAGAACACTCTTCAATTCAAAAATTTCCTTTGCTCCTGAATTCCTAATAAGTTGTTCTGTAAATTTTAGAAGAAAATATTTTTTAAACTCTTCTGAAAAATTAATTAATGTTTTTGATTTTTGCATTTTAATATTCTAAGATTCTTCTTGGACTCTTTTAGAATATAAAGGTTTTGTTGGCTTTTTAGGTATTGATGAAATTGGACCTGAATAAACAGATCTTTGATATGTCTCATCATCTAAACTTTGAGTAAAATCAGATGAAGGCTGTCTTGATGGCATTTGTTGCTGAGGAATTGTCTGAGGATATGTCATAGGGGTTTGTTGAGGCGAAAGAGGTTGAGTAGGTTGATAGACTTGCTCCTGCACACCAGAAGGCTCGTGCAATAAAGTCAAGCCACGCGCAATTACTTTATTTTGATTTAGTATAGTATCTATCTTTTCTGAGATTTTTTTATCATCTTCAGTTTTTCTTTCAATACTAAAATCTTTATCAGCAAGCGCTTTTGCAGATATTTCAAAAAGCTCTAAAAGTTTTGATATCTGGCTTACAAGATTATCTACTTTTAAAGACAAATTTAACATCACTTTTTGCAAGGATACAAAATTGTCAACTAACATCTTTTCTACCCTAATCTCTCCAGAATTGCGGGTAATCCCAACTCTTTTTCTTGATTTCCTCTTTTTTACCATATTTTATATAATTCAGTATCATTTATAAATATTTAGAAAATATCTAAAAATTCTTCAGTTTCATCATCCTTTTTATTTACAGGTTCTTCATTAAATTCCATGCTTTTCTCATATTCTTTTTTTTCTTTCTCTATTGCCTCAATGTCTCTTTCAATATCCTGCTCTGTTCTTACATCGTTTTCTGATTCTTCAAATTTTTTAGCACCAGGAATTTCTGAGAATTCTTTTGTTTCTTGCCCATATTTTACCACTTCAATATTTTTTTCTGTTTTTGGCTGATAGTGTCTAGGCTCTAAATCTGTATTTTTCACTAGATTTTTTTCAATTTCTGCAACATAATCAGAGATTTCTTTTGCTGCATCAGGATTAACACTTATGCTGTCAATTCCTCTTTCAACTAAAAACTTAACCATTGGTTTTTTGTTAGCTGCCTGTCCGCATATGCTTGACTCAACCTTGTTTCTTTTGCAAACTCTAATAACATACTCTAACTGATATAATACTGCCGGATGCATCTCATCATAAAGGTGTTGCACTTCCTCATTGCCTCTGTCAACAGCAAGCATATATTGTGTAAGGTCATTAGTACCAAACGAAATAAAATCTATCCCTTCTTCACAAAAATCCTTTATCAATTGGACTGAAGAGGGAGTTTCAATCATAATTCCAACACGCACATTATTAAAATTTGTCTTATGTAAATATTTTTTTACTTCTTTTAATTCTTCTACAGAGATAACCTGTGGCATAAGAATTCCAACCTTCTTGTTGTTCTCTGAAACTCTCTTTAATGCCTGAATTTCTGCTTTTAAAATCTCAGGGTGTTTAATTCCGTATCTGATTCCATGCATACCTAACATAGGATTCGCCTCTTTTTCTTTTGGAGCTCCCTCTAAATTCTGATACTCATCACTTCTTATATCTGAAGTTCTAACCCATATTTCTTCAAAATACTCTAATATTTTTTTTAAACCCTTGAAAATTATCTCTTCATAATCTTTAATTTTGTTCTGCTGCAAAAAATAATTGGGATGTTTGCCTGATTCTGCGATTATCCCCTCTATTCTTGTTAAGCCAATTTTTTTTATTTTTGTTCTAGAAGCTCTTTCAGCAAAACTTGGCAAATCTACAGTTACTTTTATTTTTGTTTTTGTCTCTGCTGAAATAGGAAGAATTTCTTTGTGAATTGTCTCAGAGACCTTTCCTTTGTATATTTTTCCTGTAAATCCATTTACAGTTATAATTTCATTCTCTTTTAGTTTTATTGTAGCTTCTTGGGTGCCAACAACAGCAGGAATTCCCATTTCCCTAGACACAATAGCTGCGTGTGACGTAATACCTCCTTCATCTGTCACTATTGCAACTGATTTTTGCATAGTAACAACCATGTCAGGATTTGTCATTTTTGTGACTAAAACATCACCTTGCTTTATCTTTTGAAGATCATTCATTGTCTCTATTATTTTTATTTTTCCTGAAGCAATTCCTGGAGAAGCAGCAAGCCCTTCTAATATAATTTCGCCGTGAGTCTCTTTGCCTGAAAACTCTTCTATTCTTTTTTCAATAGTTGTTATCGGCCTTGTCTGAACAATAAAAATGTTTTCATTTTCAACTGCAAACTCTATATCTTGCGGTTTTTTATAATGATCTTCAAGTTTTATTGCAAAATCTGAAAGTTTTTTTATCTCATAATCAGTCAATACTTTTGAAATTGATTTTTGCTCTTTTAGTTTTACAACAATTCCATCACCACTAGAATTCCTTGTTAGAGCAATTTTTTTTTCTGATATTTTTTCTTCAAGAATTTCGAAATCTCTTGAAACAATATATCTATCAGGAGTTATTTTCCCAGAAACAATTCCTTCTCCTAATCCAAAAACACTTTCTATGATTATATTGTCATTCTTATATGAAGGATCTTTTGAAAATATAACTCCTGATTTGTCAGAATCCACCATTTTTTGAATGACAACTGCAAGGCTTGCCTCTTCGTGCTTGAACCCTTTTTTATTCCTGTAATATGTTGCCCTTGATGTGAAAAGAGATGCAAAGCATTTTTTTATATGATTAATTAATTCATATTTTCCTTTGACATTCAAGAAAGAATCTTGCTGCCCTGCAAAGCTCGCACTCTCTAAATCTTCTGTTGTAGCACTACTTCTGACAGCGACAAATATATTTTCAGAAGCACTTTTAAGTATATCATGAGCCATGCCTCCTCTTAAGTCATTATCACTTGCCCCAAGATTTTCATATGCTTCAAAAATATCATCTTCCATTTCTTTAGGAAATTTTGAATCTATTATAGAATCTCTTATTTTCTTTGATGTTTCATCAAGATGTTTTGTATCTTCGTAATTAATTACATCAAGAAGTTTTCTTATCTTCTCTTTTATATTTGCTTTTTCAATAAAATAATCATAAGCTTGGGCTGTTATAACAAAACCAGGAGGAACAGGAATTCCAAGATTGTAGATTTCTGCTAAATTCGCGCCCTTGCCTCCTGCAACAGCTCCGGAATTTTTATTCAGCTCAGAAAACCACTTTACAAAATCTACTTTTTGTGGCTCTTCCTCTTTTTTAGCACCCATATAAAACAAAAATTAGCAAACTTAATAAAGGTTTTTGTTGTAATATTTAAATAGTTTTTAGAGATAATAATATTGATTTAGTTATTTTATCAAGAAGTTTTACAGATTTATTCTTTTCAGAAATATTAAAATTTTGTTTTCTTTTTTTTACAATTTTGTCTAAATGCAATAAAAGTTTCTGTTCATTAATATCTAGAAGGTCAAGATTTAACTTGATTAATTCTGACAAATTCCAGACTAATTTTCTGTTTTTAATATAAGTCAACAGTTGTAATCTACTTCTTAATGCTGGTAAAGTATATTTTACTCCTTTGTAACCTCTGCTCTTTCTAATACATTCTTTATCAAATTTTGCTTTTCATTCAATTCTTTTTGTGCTTAGAAGAGACTTGACAAAATCCATGTTTTTTAATGTAAGAATAAATTTTTTATAATTTGGAGAATAGTAAATCATCTTAGCACTAACAAGAAAAGATATATAAGGAGACCAGTGTCCTTTTTTAATTAGATGTAACATTTCTTTTGAAGTGCAGAAATAATGTATCGCAATTCTTTTAAACTTTTTCCCTAAAAATTTCTTTTCTTTTCGTAATTTATTTTTAAAAATAAGGAAAACATCATAATCGCTTTTTCCCTTGTCAAAATAACCTCAAGCATAAGAGCCATAAATACCTACCCCCAATAAATTTTTTTTATATCTATGTTTACAAAAATTAACAAATTTTTTTAGATAGACATTTAATTTAATTTTTTTAAGGGCCATAACAAAAAGAAAAAAACAAACTATAAAAAATTATCTTAATCCTTTGTCTCTTACTATTTTTGACATGAATATTAATTTTTCATTTAAAGGAGCATGTACAATTGGTTTTTCTTGGAACCAAATCATAGACAAAGAATCAGAAGAATTAATTATTTCTAAATATTTATCAAAATTATCTTTCATCTTATCATAATGAGTATAGAAAATTTCTCCTTCTTGTCCTAATTTTCTCTCTGGCAAAACTTTTAATTTTCCATCTTCAATTACTTCTGTATAAGGAGGAATATTTATTAATCCCTTAGTCGCAAAATATTCAAATCCTGAATGTTCTGCAGCAATTTTAGTGTTTTTGTCATACTGGTAGTTAGGAGGAACATACATAATAGGTGAAATTCCAACCTTATCTTCTATTATCTCCTTTCCCCTAGCCATAAATACTGTTTGTTCCCCAAAAGACAAAGTAGGATTGTACAGACATCTATTCTCATGCCATGGGTCTCTTGAAAATTTTCTACCATTTTTAGTATTAGTTTTAATTTCAGTATTATAACAATCTGGGCAATAATGTGAAAATCCTTGCTGACCAAAAGTTACATGGGGGTAATCTCTTGGAATTATTTTTAAAAAACTGACAATATCTTTATTATAATAGTAATTATTTGGATAAACTCTATTTTTGAAACACTTATGTTCTGGAAGCAATAATAGAGTTTAT
>Ga0209542_10017181_pt1 | contig 11900 bp, 11 predicted proteins | sample RifCSPhighO2_01_FD_184028 | JGI IMG/M metagenome (GOLD analysis project Ga0209542, IMG submission 184028) | Soil microbial communities from Rifle, Colorado - Rifle CSP2_plank highO2_0.1 (SPAdes) (version 2) | ecosystem: Environmental > Terrestrial > Deep subsurface > Rock core/Sediment ...
AACATAAAAAGGGGGCGGCTGACCAAAAACGTGGCCAGGTCTTTTCTAAGTTGGCCCAAGCCATTACCTTAGCCGCACGCCATGGGACCGATTCAGAAACTAATGTTGAATTGCGCAATGTTGTTACCCGCGCCCGCGCCCTGGCTATGCCCAAAGATAATATCGAGCGAGCTATCAAACGTGCCGCCGAACGAGCGGCGAACCAACTTGAAGAGTTGACGGTGGAGATTGTGGGACCAGAGGCGGTAGCCTTTGTGGTAATGGCCATCACCGACAATCGTAACCGCACCCTTGGCGAACTAAAAAAAATTACTGGCGAATACCAGGGCAAACTAGCTAGCCCCGGCTCCCTCCTGTGGCAATTTACGCGCACTAGCGAAGGCTTAGTTCCCCAGTACCCCATCACCTTGTTCGATCCCGCCGTTCAGGAGCGGGTGTACTCGCTAAAAGAAGCCCTGACCAACCAAGCTGAGGTCCAGGCTGTTTACACAAATTATGCGCATTCTGGGAATTGACCCGGGTAGCACCACTATTGGCTTTGGATTGATTGAGGTGAGTCGCTCACGGCAACAACTAGTTGACTTTGGGGTGATCAAGGCGCCATCACTGGTTGATAATCAGGAGCGCGTGGTGATGGTGCACGCGCGCCTGCAGGAGTTAATTAAAAAGCACTCTCCTGATCGGGCCGCCCTAGAGAAGCTGTTTTACTTTAAGAACGCCAAAACTGTTATCCAGGTCAGCGAACTGCGCGGAGTTTTATTATTGGCCCTCCGTCAGGCTGGGTTACCTATCTTTGAGTACACCCCTTTGCAGGTTAAGCAGGCGGTTTCCAGTTATGGCCGAGCTGAAAAAGCCCAGGTCCAGACCATGGTAAAACTGATCCTTGGCCTCAAACAGATTCCCAAGCCAGATGACGCGGCTGATGCCCTGGCGATTGCTATTTGCTGTGCCAACTCGGAAAAATTATGAGTAGAACAAACATTGCCAATTATGCAGCCATATGTTCTAAGTGAGTGAGAGGGTTGACTTAGATGGCAGAATACCTAAAATGGTACAGTTTCAGAATAGTTAAATAAAAAAATATGCTTCACACAGTAGAAAAGTACTGGGCCGATGATTTGACCGTTGAGGAAGAAGAGTTAGAAGAGACCGAGGAGTCGACTGACGAGACTCCCAAGAAAAAGCCCAACCCAGAAGAAGTGGTTGGAGAGGTGGTAGACGACCCAGAGGAAGACAAGGATGAGGACGAGGACGACGACCCAGAAGAGGAAAAACTAGACGAGGAAAACTTCTAAATAAAACCCCCGCAATCGCGGGGGTTTTATTTAGTTGACGCGTACAAAGCGATGGCTACCCAGCTTAATCACATCACCAGCTTTTAGTTTAGTCTCCCAGCTAGACGCTGTCTCACCATTAATCTTTACCCCCTTCTGTTCGATTAGACGTTTGGCTTCCGACCGTGAGTCGGCTAGATTGTGCTTAGTTAAAAAATCTATTAGTTCGCTGTCAGCGCCAGTAAAGACTGGCATATTTTCTGGAATCTGACCCTGGGAAAAAACTGTGTCAAATTGTTCTACTGCTGCTGCAGACGGGGCTGGACCGTGATACAGCTCCACTATTTCTCTGGCCAGCCGCGCTTTTGCGTCACGAGGACTGGAGTCTTTCAAAATTTCTTGTATTTCTTTCTCTGGCAGTCTGGTGGCTAGTTCAAAGTATTGCGGCATAAGATTATCTGGAATACTCATGACTTTTCCAAACATTTCATTTGGCTCCTCGGTAATATTGATGACATTACCCCAAGAAGAGCTCATTTTGCGACCGTCAGTACCTAGTAGTGGGAATTTACAAATAACGATATTTTGTGGTTTTTGACCATACATCGGCTGGATAGTTCTGCCGGCCAGCAAATTAAATCTTTGGTCCGTGCCACCCACCTCCACATCAGCCCGCACCGCTACACTATCGTACCCCTGCATCAAAGGATACAACAACTCTCGCAATGAAACTCTTTTTCCTGCTTCTAAACGCCGCTTGATTAACTCACGAGATGAAAATTCATGCAGGCCAAATAGGTCTGCCTGTTTGCAAATATCTAGATATCCCAACGGCCTTAACCATTCCGCATTATACTTTATTTCTGTTTTATTCTTATCTAGGATTTTAAATGCTTGCTCGAAGTATGTCTGTTTATTTTTTTCAACCTCTTCCTCGGACAGCATCGGCCGTTCTGATTCTTTGTCTGAGGTGTCGCCAATAAGACCAGTAAAGTCACCCACAATGAAAACAACCTGATGGCCGAGATCCTGAAATTCTCTTAGCTTCCAAAGTGGAACAGCTCTCCCTAGGTGAATATTGGGGCTGGTTGGATCAATTCCGAGTTTAACTCGGAGCTTGTCACCATTTTTAAGTCTCCCCTCTAGCTGCTCCCTATCGATTACCTCGTCAACGCGGCGTTCTAGTATAATTTTTATCTGCTCGTCCATCGTAGTCATACTATAAAATAAACCAAGCCATTCAACAAGTAACCAACAGATTTGCTCAATGGTCGAGTTGAAAAGATCTAACTTATGTGTCACAATCCGATTATGAAACCAGCTGTGAAAAAAGTAGCTAAACGTTTTTGGAACAAAGCTAGGCCGATTTTGCTCTTCGCCAGCCTACTGCTTGCCCTTGGGGTAGTTCTACTGGTAAGTGCTTTTTTTTATTTCGCTAAAGACCTACCGGATCCGAGCAGTATCATCGCTCGGCGCGTTAGCGAGTCCACTAAGATATTCGACCGCACCGGCCAAACTACTTTATATAGCATCCATGGCGAGGAACGGCGCACGGTGATTCCCTGGCAGGAAATCCCCAATTCGATTAAGTGGGCCACCCTAGCCGGTGAGGACGCCAACTTTTATCAACACCCCGGATTGGATTACCGCGGGATTATTCGCGCTTTCTTTGAAAACATCACCAATTTAGAGATTGCCCAGGGCGGTTCCACTATTACCCAACAGTTAGTAAAGAATGCCCTCTTGGGCGACCGCCGGCAGAGTTTTTTCTCTGTTACCTCGAGAAAAATCAAGGAGGCAGTGATGTCACTAGAAGTAGAGCGCCGTTTTAGTAAGGACGAGATTTTTTGGATGTATCTTAACCAGATCCCTTATGGCTCAAATGCTTACGGTATTGAATCCGCTAGCCAAACTTTTTTTGGTAAACCAGCCAATCAGCTGACCTACGCGCAATCCGCTTTCTTGGTGGTTTTGGCTAAGGCCAACACCTTTTACTCTCCTTACGGTGACCACCTAGACGACGCACTGGCCCGCAAGAATCACGTGCTAGGCAGCATGCGCGATCTTGGCTATATCACCCAAGAGGAGTATGAATCAGCCAAGCAAGAGGAGTTGGTTTTTAAAACTCCCCGCGAGGCGATCGTGGCCCCCCATTTCGTGATGATGGTGCGCGACTATCTAATCAAACGCTATGGCGAGGAGCTAGTGACCAATGGTGGGCTTCAGGTGTATACCACTCTAGACACCAGTAGACAAAAATTGGCCGAGGAGTTGGTGGTGAAGTATGGCGACATCAACGCCCAACGCTACAAAGCCAATAATGCCGCTATGGTAGCGGGTGACCCCCGCACTGGCCAGATTTTGGCCATGGTGGGATCTAGGGATTACTTCGATATTGCCAATCAAGGAAACTTTAATGTCGCGATTGCCCGTCGCCAGCCCGGCTCGGCTTTTAAGCCCTTCGCCTATTCAGCCGCTTTTGAACTTGGCTACCCAGACTCAACCGTGTTGTTCGACTACCCAATTGAATTCAACCCCAACTGTTCCCCCTCCGCCGCCCAGAGCAAAGATCAATATGGTTTAAATTGCTATCACCCGCGCAACTACGATGGCCGTTACCGTGGTCCAGTGACTATGCGCCAAGCCCTAGGACAATCGCTTAACGTTCCCTCGGTGCAGGTATTGTATTTAGCTGGAATCGACCGCACCATCGAGCTCGCTGAGCGCTTGGGTATCTCCACCCTAGAAGAGAACCGGAAAAACTTTGGGTTATCTTTAGTACTGGGCGGTGCCGAGGTTAAACTAACCGACATGGTGGCAGCTTACGGTGTATTTGCTAATGACGGCATCCGAGCAGAACAGACTTTTATCCTTAAGATTGAAGATGCCAATGGTAATATCCTAGAGGAATACAAGCCCAAAGAAGAGCGTGCATTGGACCAGCAGGTGGCCCGTTTATTGAATAGTGTTTTATCGGATAACCAGGCGCGCACTCCAATTTTTGGACCAAATAGCAGTCTTTATTTCCCCGGCCGCGCGGTGGCAGCTAAAACTGGTACCACTCAATCTAACCGCGACGGATGGACGATGGGCTATACACCTAGCTTGGTGGTGGGGGTATGGTCAGGTAATAACGACAACACGCCAATGACGGCGGCGGGGGCTGGTATCTCGGCCTCTGGCCCAATGTGGCATGAGTTTATGCAGCGCGCCCTAGCCGGACAACCAGCCGAAAACTTCCCAGAACCTAATCCGGTTTTAGTGGACAAAATTATGCTTAATGGCGCCTATATTTATGAATCAACTGATTCTAGTGGTAATACTACCAGCGCGGTGCACTCTATTCTTTATTATGTCTACCGCGATAATCCACTGGGCGAGCTGCCAACCAACCCTTTTATTGATCCGCAATTTAAAAACTGGGAGGCGGCCGTGCAGCTCCACTCTGGCCTGGCTACTACCCCCACCCCAAGCCCAAACACTAGCCCTCTTCCCAGTAGTGAACCCACTCCTTAGTAAATTTTAATTTCTTTTATTAATGGCTGTTTTTGCTGAATAAGCCTAAGTAATTCGGCCCGGCGTAACCATAGTTCGTTGGCCACACTTTTGTTTTTGGTTTTGATAAAAAGCTGTCCACGCTTAACCGTCACCGACTCCATTAAATCGGAGAAGTTGGGCATTGACCAACTTACCAGTATTTCTTTTAGGGCATTAATGGCCCCGTTTTGCTCAACTCCGGCCCGCTGGAATTTTTCTTTTAGTAGTTGCAGCGACTGCTTGAGTTCTCTCATTTTAACTACGGAGTGGCATAATTAAGTAAATTAATCCATTGCTAGTCTTGGGTTTTAATACCAAGGGGCCATTATTCCCCGCGTACTCCATCTGTACTTCGGGAGTATTGATAGTTTTTAGCCCATCTAGTAGGTACCGGTAATTGACCGCTACGCGAAACACCTCACCACTTAATTCTGCTTTCATTTTGGCATTTATCTCGCCCCGGGCGGAATTCTGTGCCAAAATATACAGACTATCTTTGTCGGCGTGAATTTTAATATCAGAAACACTAGAGGAAAAAATGCTACCTAGTTTAATATTTTTTTCTAACTCATTCTTTTTAACAATTAAGACTGACTCGGTTTTTTCTGGAATTACGCGCCTAAACTCCGGGTAGCGACCATCAATCAAGCGCGACACCACCTGTACGTCGTGTCCGGTAAAGAAGATCTGATTATCACCCACAATCATATTTAATTCCCCCTCTACATCTGGCAGTAGGCGAATTAGCTCCTGCACGGTGGCTCGCGGAATAATTAGTCCATTTTCAAATTCTTTTTCCAGCTTACGAGGGGTATTTTTCCGGCCCAGTGAGCGGGTAGCTAAGCGAAACGAATCAGTAGCAGCAGTTTCAATGGTTTTATCGGTAAAGCTCAAAAAAACACCAGCCAACTCTGGCCTGGCGTCAGATAGTGAAACAGCATCAATTACACTAGTAAAAAGATCCATCCAGGTCGCGGCCGACAAGGTTAGCGATGGCTCGTTTTGGGTTTTGGGAATAATAGGAAACTCCTTAGCGGAGAAGCCGATAATCTGTGTTTTAAAGTTTTCAGCATTAATAGTCGCGATATTTTCTTTGGTGGAGATCAATACTTTTTCATCTTGAATATTATTTACGAATTCCGACAAAACTCTAGCCGGTAGGGCCAGTTCGCCCTCCTCTTCCACTTTAGCCCCAATCCAACAGTTAATGCCAATTTCTAAATTCGTAGCCGCCAACCGTAAGCGGCCGTGGTCGGTTTTTAAAATAATATTCTGTAAGATTGGCAAAGCTAAATGACGTCCCGCTACCCGCTCCAAGATACCAACTGCTTTGCGCAACTTTTGTTGTCCGACAGTAATAATCATAATAAGTTATTTAACTTCCTACTATTAAGATAAGTCCTTTTATCCACAAATAGTACTTAAAATATAAAATAAGCTAAATTTATAAAGGTTGTGGGTGTTAATAGCTATGTTTATAAATTGGGATGATTCCTGGATTAGCCGCTCTTTTTACTTAAATTAATTTGTTAGTTGTGTTTTACTACTACCTTCCCCCACTGCCTTGCTTAGTTTATAAACTGACTACCAACAACTAATGCTCAACCGATTGATAGATCCTTTCTTTGATCAAGACGATCTCTTGTCGGGTTGCCTCCTCGGTCTCTTCTTCGTGTTTAATCTTTTCATACGCGTGAATTACAGTGGAATGGTCGCGACCACCAAGTTTTTGGCCAATTTCTGGAAAAGAAGATTTAGTCTCCTCGCGTAATAAAAACATAGCAATCTGACGAGGACGCACCACTTCTTTTTTACGACTACGCTTGGTGAGGTCGGCCAATTGAATACCAAAGAATTCAGAGACTGATTTGAGAATTAATTGCGGAGTGGTTTTTTTATAAGGATTATTTAGATAGGTGGTTAGTAGTTTTTTAATTTCACTAATTTCCAGGTTTTTATTATAAATTTGGCTTACCGCGATAATACGATTAAGCGCTCCCTCTAATTCACGGATATTTTTCTGAATGTGAGTGGCGATATAAACTAAAACCGGTTCACTGATTTCCGCCTCTTTTTCTTTGGCTTTTTGCTTGAGAATAGCCAAACGGGTCTCAAAATCAGGCGAGACGATGTCAGTGATCATACCACCCTCAAAACGTGAACGGAGACGCTCCTCGAGGGCGGGGATGGCCTTAGGTGGTCGATCGGAAGAGAGGATGATCTGCTTATTCTTGCCATAAAGTTCGTTAAAGGTAGAGAAGATTATTTCCTGGGTCTTTTCTTTACTAGCGATAAACTGAATGTCGTCTATGATCAAGGTATCTAAGCGGGCATATTTATTCTTCATTTCCTCAACTGATCGATTCTTGATTGCCTCTATGATCTCGGTGGTAAGGCGCTCGGAAGAAAGGTAGGCAATTTTACGGTTAGGATTATCAGCCATAATTTTATTGCCGGTGGCTTGTAAAAGATGAGTCTTACCTAAGCCCACCCCCCCATAAAGAAAGAGTGGATTATAAGCACGTCCCAGGTTTTTTGTCACCGCCATACAAGCGGCATAAGCCACCTCATTATTAGAGCCAATCACAAAAGAATCAAAAGAGTAGCGGCGGTTAAGATTGGTGGTGCTATTAACCTCGGTGGCGGCGCGGTATTCATCCACTAAGCGTTCGGGTAGGAGCTGGGCTAGTTCGCGTTTTTCTAGTGGGGCACTGACAGTAGTGCCGATAGTGAACTTAACATCACGCACTTCCGGTAATAGCTTACGCAATGAACCAATAATCTGACGATTAAACTTGTTTTCTAGCCACTCTTTAACGAAGCCATTAGGAACACTAACCACCACACAGTCGTTGTTATAAGACAAAACGGTGGTGTTTTTAAACCAGGTAGTAAAATTGGCTCGAGAGAGAGATAATTCCATCTCTCCTAAAACCGCGTTCCAAATTTCCTGGTTAGTCATGGTGGACGATGAGATCTAATAGATTAGGCTGATTATAAGACAAATAAATGACACAAAGAAGAAGGGTTTTTACTGATAAGCTGTTTACAGTGAGTGGATAAGAAAAATAGAAAAATATTTTTAGCTTTTTGACTTTCCATAGTTTTTCGATATAGTTCAACTAGCTTATGAAACATACCCTAGCCGCCACCTGGCGTCCCAAAAAGAAAAAACGCAAAGCCAAACACGGTTTTTTAAAACGGTCGCAAAAAAAGAGCGGGCGTAAGGTCTTGGCGCGTCGTCGGCGCAAAGGGCGGCATAGTCTAACGGTTTAACTTCGGCTAATGGCACTTTCTCGAGCCAAACGGGTGCCTAGCGGCAGGACTTTTACTGGACTACAACGCGGCGGCAAAGTCTTGGTCGGCCGAGTAGCGACTATTCGCTACCAAAAAAACCAGTCAACGGGTATACGTTTGACAATCGTCATTTCTGGGCGAGTGGTTGGGTCGGCGGTTAAGCGCAATCGACTACGCCGCCAACTTTCGGAGTGGCTACATTCCCGCCTAACAGCCTCCACCTCCGCGCTTGACATGATCATCCATCTGCGGTCGGGCGTAATAAATTTGTCAATAGAACAAATTAGGAAAAGCTTAGAGGAAATTCTAAAGCAAGCCAATATTGTCTAAAACAAGAAAGCGTGGTTAATATTTTAATAAAAACAATTACTCTTTATAGGCAGGCTTTTGCGAGCTTTTTGTCGGTTGGGGGTTTGGGTGGGTTAAAAACGCAGTGTCGTTTTCAACCCACCTGCTCTGAATATAGCGTGTTGGTCTTAAAAGAGTTTGGTTTTTGGCGCGGTGGCTACTTGGCGCTTAAACGGTTGTCAAGTTGCCATCCCTTTAGCCATAAAACATATTAACAATGGGAAATTTATTTAACCAGATTATCTACGAGCCGATCTTTAACGCTTTAATCGCCCTGTATAATGTCATCCCGGGGAATGATTTTGGTTTAACGATTATTGTTTTAACAATTATCATTCGGCTGGTTTTCTTGCCACTATCGCTAAAAGCGGCGCGGGCGCAACGGATGATCAGCGCGCTACAACCAAAGATCAGGGCAATCCAAGAACAGTATAAAAACGATAAGACCGCGCAAGCGCAGGCTACCATGGCGCTTTATCGCGAGCACAAAGTCAACCCGGCCGGTGGCTGCTTGCCGTTATTAATTCAACTACCGATCCTGATCGCGCTCTACCGGGCTTTAGTGAATGGATTCAAACCAGAAAGCCTAACTTTACTATATGGTTTTGTAGCGAATCCCGGGGTAGTTAACAATATCGCGTTTGGTTTTTTTGACCTTTCCCAACCTAGTCACTGGCTGGCTATTTTTACTGGTATAGTCCAATTTATTCAATCCAAGGTGGCCCTAAGTAAGCAGGTGAAAGCTCCACCCGGAACCAAAACGGGCGTGTTTGACCCTGAACTAATGGGCAAACAGATGTTGTACTTCTTTCCCGTGATGATCGTGGTGATCGGGTGGAATTTACCAGCCGGTCTGGTATTATACTGGGCAATAACCACGGTATTTTCTATCCTAGAACAGCTGTATGTTAATCATCAGACCAAGGTGGTTATCTGAAAATAAAGAAATTATGAATGCGGCGGAACACAATCAAATAATTAGCGAGCTTGCCATTGGGGTTTTAGAGAGAATGGATTTCCATTGTGCGGTGGCGGTTTCGCCACACCCGCAGGACGCTAGTCTGCGGGTGGTAGAGGTTACTTCCAATGAAGAGCTGGGCCGTTTGATCGGGAAAAATGGACAAAATATCTTTGCGCTGGAGCAGCTGCTTAAGTTACTAGTCGCAAAAAAAATTACCGACAGCCCTAATCTGATGTTAGATATCAACGGCTATCGGAAAGTTCGTGCTAAACAACTAGCAGATTTGGCGTTGGCAGCGGCCGAGCGGGTACGTACCACTAAAAAAGCCGAGGCGCTAGAGCCGATGACTGGCTACGAACGGCGCTTAGTACATATGGAGTTAGCCCCCTATCCGGATATCGAAACTGCTAGTATTGGTGAGGATCCCCAGCGGCGCGTGGTGATCAAGCCACTTTTATTATAGTTATAACCGATAACTATAAAGATAGTTATCTAGTTGATTGATAAAAATTAAGTAGTCCGCGGTGGGGGTAAGAAATGGTTTGTAAATCGAAATCCCCACTTGTTCTAAGGATCCGCTTAATTGGCGGATTTGTTTGTTTTTGAGGTCTACCACAAACAAAGCCGTCACTCCGTCAGTCAGACTGCCAGCGCAGAAGAGTTTATCGCTATTAATTCCCCAGGTGCATTGTTCTGGTTGGCTATTTAAGCCAATCACCTGCTTGGTCTTTGTGGTCATAGTGAAGACAACCAGCCCACCACCCAGGGCGGGCTGCTGTTGGTATAAAATATTATTACTATCAGGCGACACCAGCCAACTACTGGTGTTATTCTCCTCAATTAGTCTGTTTAATTTTGGGCTGGCGGTGTCTAAAATAAAAATTCCTTCACTAGCCACTTTTTTACTAAAAAGCAGGTGATCTGAATCAAGCCAGTCAATAATGAGACTATCCTGTCGGGTGGGTATTAGCGGGGAAAAATTACTGCCGTCCGGATTGGCAAGGCTAATATTCCCTGTCTGGCTGGCAGGGTCAAAATATAAATAAGCAAGCTTGTTTCCAGTCGGAGAAAAGACCGGGCTACTGATGTTTTCCGCTAACAGGATGGCGGCTGTGCCATCTAGGCGGTGGTACAGCCAACGTAGCTTTCCTTGGTAGGCCTGGCGGGCCAAGAGCGTGGTCGCGTCCCGCTCCCAGATTAGGGTGTCGCTGCCAGTCAAGACGGTGGTTTGGTAAGGGGTGTTGGTTTTGCCAGAAAAATCACTAGCCATTAGTTGCCCACTGGTGCGTTCCAGGTAAACTACCTTGCGCCCATCTGGGCTTAAGGCTGGCCCCAAAACCGAGCTAGTACTAAGCCGCTCCAGGCGGGCGGCATCATTGGCGGTGCTATAAGTGGAGTCTAAAGGCTGGTCTTCGGAGAACCCCGACAGGGTATCAGTTAAGTTGGCGGAGAGACCGGGGCTGGTTGGGCGCACTACCAAATAAGTAATTAAAGTGGAGGCGGCTACCGCCATTACAATAATTAGAGTGATCAACCATCCGCGTTGCATAGATTTATCTTAACATTTTGGCCCTAGGCCGCCAATTCTTCATCATCTAAATCAGCCTCGTCGATATCATCTGGTAGTTGGGTTTGTAGTTGCCCCTGGAGGGCAAAAGCGGCTTTTTCCGATTCTTCCTGGGCGATGCGATAGGTACTTTTCTCGTCACGGTAACTTAAGTAGACGCCAATCGTTTGCCAAGGCAGGACCGCCAGAAAAGGAATTAAATTAATTGTCGCGGCAGCCACAAACTTACCGACCGGGTTTTTCTTAGCGATTTTATAGACCCGGATTGCCGACTTACGTAGGGCTGGTATTCTTCTAGCCAGGCGTGTGTATTTCACGGCCAGACGGTTAATATGATCGATATTTGTGGCGATCCTATCCGCTATACCAACTAAGTCGTCACTGAACTTAGCTGCCTCCGTCTGTTTAGTGTTACTAAACCAAAAGATAAGGAACATCAACACCGAGCAGAGAAAAGCAAAAATTCTGGCGACAATTAGGCCAACACCGGTTAGGTCTAGAAAATCAACAATATCAACAATAACCGCCAGAGTAAAAAGGACGCCATACTTAAATTTTGACGGTTTACCAAAACTCCGGCCAGTTTTGGCTAAGTCGCTAATCTCCTTAGTTACCGCCTGGCGAGTCTGTGCTAACTGTAGCCTGGCGGAGCGAGCCGCGGCCCGGATAGAGTCATCCATGGTGGGTATTTTAGTAGTCAGACTGCCATAGTTTAACCAACTTCGGTTTACAATTTCGGCAGGACAGAGACTATTTTACTTCGCTGTCTATTCTTGCCAGTTCTTTTTTGGCCCTGGCAATCTCGAGCAGCTGGCGCGGGTCGGAGGTGATAATTTGGTCTTCCGCGTAAGAGGCTACCACGCGGATACCGACGTGATTGTTGCCAGCGAAAAATAAGCCATGACCAATAGTGGCC
>Ga0209542_10017182_pt1 | contig 11900 bp, 9 predicted proteins | sample RifCSPhighO2_01_FD_184028 | JGI IMG/M metagenome (GOLD analysis project Ga0209542, IMG submission 184028) | Soil microbial communities from Rifle, Colorado - Rifle CSP2_plank highO2_0.1 (SPAdes) (version 2) | ecosystem: Environmental > Terrestrial > Deep subsurface > Rock core/Sediment ...
ATTAAATTTTTTCACACAATCACTGCCCCACTTCTGGTATGCGGCTAAAATTACTTCCGTGTCACTCTCACTCTTCCAGGCATAATTACCAATTTCTTTTTTGATATCTTTGAAATTGTAAAGCTCTCCGTTGTAAATAATAACAAGTTTTTTGTCACTACTTGTCATTGGTTGAGCACCGGCCGGCGAAAGATCGATAATAGCCAAGCGATTGTGGCCCAAAGTAACCCCCTCATCTACAAATACTCCCGTACCATCCGGTCCCCTGTGACTAGTCACAGCATTCATCTTCTCTCCCAACTTTCGATCTTCCCAATTAAAACCGTTTATCGCGCACATATTCTGACATTATTTGTCACTTAGTATTTCATCAATCTCTTTCATGATTCGGTCAGTTTCGGTAAGGGCAACAATAATTTTTTGATAATGCTCAATATCTTCGTTCGTGAGCGTTCGGCCTTTGCGGTCTTTGAGCCATTTCTGTGTGGGCTGGTAGCCACCAATATAAAAGCTCCATGCAACTTCCGGCACGCCGCCGAAATATTGCTCCGCGTTGATATATACTTTGTCGCCTTTGTGAGCAATTTTCTCAACAACATTTGAGCCACTTTCGGGGTATGAGGTAATAAGCTTCCGCACTTTTGCCGATTCGAGCAAGTGCAACTCCCGCAACTCTGTACCGAGCGCGACGAGCGCCGCAAACTGTTTCTTGTCTTTAGGATACGGCACGCAAGGAAAATCTATCTTAAGAAATTCTTTGTACTTCTTGCGATAGCTCGGCGAGTGTAGTACAGCATAGATGTAATCAAAAATATCTTCTGGCCTTGTCTTTCCGACAGCCTTTTCTATCTCCGCGACGATTTCTTTTTTTAGATTCGATATTTTTGGCCCGTCATCAGGATAGAGAAAGAGAGGAAAAACATATCCGACTTCTCCAGTCTGCAGAGAAACAGCACAGCGATCGGTAACGTGTCGCGATAAAAAAGCGTGCTGAAAATCAAAACTAGTTTGTTGCTTGCATGTGATTAGGGCAACATTATCTTTTCTCATGTGATCCATAACGTTGGTGCGTAGCCTTTGTATTTTTGTGTTGTCATACAGAGTTTTTCGAATATCAAAAGGGCGATATAGATAGTCGACGATATTATCTTCCGAAAAATTTACACCCGAAGAATTGAGTGCATTCTCTAAATCACCTGAGTTCATCTGAACGAAAACAGAATCCTTTCCTGTTGCAGACCCCGCATTGCTTATTTGAAATAATTCTTTAATTTTGAATCCCTCTGTGTATTCTCCCTCCGATTCAAAATCCTTCGGAACAAAGAAATAATATGGTTCTTTATAGTTGAGATTCTGCCATTTGACCGACTGCATGCTACTTGTTTCAAGTGCGTTAAATTTACTCTCGCGAGTACCATAGAGTTCGCCATGGTGGACTGCACCCAAGCTTTCTTTCTTGCCCTCTTTGCTGACAAAAATTGAAATTGCAACTCCTTGCTGAATGCTAAAAACATTTTCGTCATCCTTCTCCTTCTTACGCGTGCTTCCGTGTAAATCGAGAATGTATATATTATCAAAAGTTTCTAAAAGATGTTTCCGCATTTGACGATGTATCTTGCCGTCGAGAAAAGAGTTATTAGTAATCATCGCCACAATGCCGCTCTTATTCTTTTCAACAAAGTTTTCTGCAAGTCGGATGAATTTTATGTAGTCGTCTGATAACGGTTGTATATTTTGCTCGTCAAGATTTATCTTATAGTCTTTAATTAACTCCTGTATCCACTCGCCTTTGTTGGAGGAGCTCACGCTGTACGGCGGATTGCCGAGCACCACCATAATCGGCGTTTCGTTCTTAATAACCTCCGCCTGTTTCGCTTCTTCCGCGATACTTTGTGCAAATCCGAGTGAGAGAAGATTGCCCTGCGGGCTCGTCTGTTCGAGTGAGTTGGTGAGGTAAATGCCGAGCCGCTTATTGAAAATCGTAAATCCTGTTTCTCTAAACGCAATACTCAATTTCAAATGAGCGATGGTGTAGGCGGCCATCATAAGCTCAAAGCCGTGGATACGCGGCAAGAGATCGTGGTGAACATAGACGGGCCAGCGTCCCTTCTGACCCTGCTTTATAAGCCGCTCGTAGATAATACGAATGACTGCACTGATAAACGTGCCCGTCCCGACGGCCGGGTCGAGAACCTGAATTTTATGCTGTCCGCTCGGTAGCTTGGCCGTATCCGCGAGGCCGTCCGCGAGATTGAAATCTGTTTTAAGCACATGGTCTACTGCCCGAACGATAAAGCGCACGACCGGAAGCGGCGTGTAATACGCACCCATCCTCTTACGAAGCTCCGCGTCGTACTCTTTCAAAAAGTCTTCGTAGAAATGTATGACGGGGTCTTGCCCCTCCGCCGCACCGTTCTTCTTGAAGTACTCCTCCATCAAGTCGCGGACATTCGCCGTAGTGAACACCGCACAAAGCTCATCCACGATATAGCGTAGGCGTTTGTTGAAATCCGGCCCGGCGATGTGGTTAAAGAACTGCCGCAGAAACGGGTTAGATTCTGGCACAAGGTCGCGAGCCTCGGCGCGAGAGAACGTATCGTTGGATTCGTCGTGATAGCGAGCTACAAAGAGGCCATATACAAGCGTCTGCGCGTACATATCTGCGAACGCTTCCGGCGTGAGGTCACGGACAAGCATGTTCTTTACCGATTCGTATATGCGGAATAGGTCGGCGTCAGCCTCGTTCTTGTCAGCGAGAAAGCGGCGTACATTATCGCGGATGCGGCGCGCCTTGCCGCCCATAATCTCAGCGAGTCGTTTGCCGTTCTTCATCGGCTCCGGCTTGCCCGCGAGAAAATCGATCAGCGCATTGGCAAGCTCGCCAAATGCTTCGGGCTTTGCAACAAGCTTTCCATTCTCAATTGCGCCGACACAAATAGACTCGCCATGGCGCGAGCCGTTTCTAAAAAAGCGGAATTCAAGATAGTCAGTCAGGATAAGATTAGAATAACCGAGATAGCGTTGCATCTGTTCCGATTTTTCGGTCTTGTCGAGATCAACGCCGATATCTTTCGTCTCGGTGTATCCGGCGGTGATGTCTCCACGAAGAAATATAAAGTCGGGGTTGCCGTGCTCGCTCCGCGAAGGATCGTTGAGAATCTTTAGGGCTGGGTCGAGTGCGTGGATGAGCATCTCGAAGGTAGGACGATAGGCGTGCTCGCGGGCACGTTCGGTTTCAAACTTTTCGCTAAGCTTCATAATGTATCTTTGGACTATTTCGGATTTCATGCTTGCTGGGGATAATTGCCTTGTTTGTAAGAAAATAGTGGTTGTGATAGTATTAATTGTTGAGGGTAACACCTCCCTGTCCGCCGGGGGCGGATCCGATATCCAAACTTCGCCCCGCAAGGGGCGAAGTTTCTTTTACAACAGTGATATCAGCCTTGATATCTTGTGCATTAACATAATGATCAGCAACCTCCTTTAGGGTATGAAAAACTTGTCCAGCTGCAATAACTATGATTTTCTTTCCGTTACGTTTAAGAAATCTGGAAAGATAAGCAAAATCACTGTCGCCAGAAAAGAGACATAGGGTATCGTATTTTTTCATAATACGAACTGCATCAACGCTTATCTCAACATCAAAATTGCTTTTTGGAATCTCGACATAATTTCCATTCCTATCTTTCTTCACTTCTCTATCATCTCTACTTAAAGCAGAATCGTCTAACTGAATGCGAACAAACTGCATTGGTTTTGTAATCTTAATGAATCCATATTTCTCAGCCTTGATCGAAAGATGCCAATTACTTTTTTTACGCGGATTCCAACCATAATAAAAACGTTTCTCGGTTGAAAATCGACCCGTAAATTCTGATAACTTTTTTATATCAACAATTAATTTGTGACCAACAGGTAATTTATCGTCATTCCAGTCTCGTTCATCCTTGTCGAACCAGTAATTTACATTCCCAAAATCAACAAAAGTGACAATTCTGCCCCAGTTTGGATCTAGTAGACCAAGAGAGTTTAATTTAATATCCTTTAATTCCACGCCTTAATTATGTCACATTTTGGGTAGTTTTGCTAGACAAAATATGTTCTGATTTTATATGTCTTGTAATTTTCTAACTTCAACGACTGGACCTAAGTTTCTGATTTTCCAAATTTCAAATGGATCGCGGGTGAAGCTTTCGATCGTCTGTCGGGCATAAAGGCCGCCGCCGAACCAATTGGCTAAGTCGCCTTTTTCTTCTAGATAACCCGACCAAGACATAAGCGTATCGCCCACTTCAATAATGGGCCCAAAATTCTTGCGGCTTACATACTCATGATCCAAAACTAAATATCGGTAATTGTTTTGCGAAGCATAAAAGGCAGAATTTTTTGCAAACTCTTGATTGCCTACGTTATATAAATTAAGAGCATGATAAGCATCTGGCGGGGCAAGTTTTCGCTCAGCCTGATCTACGCTACGCAAAGCCGTGGGGTCGATTAATTCAAGCTCTGCGATAGCTTCTCTTGTTGCCGGCAAACGCATTTTGTCGCCAATCACAATAATTTTTTCTCTCGTTTCTTTTCCTGAAGGAATGTTTAATTTAATCCACTCAAGTGCCTGGACACGCGTATCGTTTCTCACCAAAAGCTGGTCTAATCGCGCGATATTCACTCCAGAGTAAGCAAAGATTAAAACCAGAGGGAAAATTGCAAACTTAGAGAACTTAGCGGTCTCACCGCTAAGTAACTTAAGCAACTGGTTGGTGGTAAAACCGGACAAGAGAGCGAGTACCGGCAGGAGCATGATGACATAACGATCAACTTGGAATAACAGAATATAGAAAATGGCTATATAAAGGAAAGCGAAAGACCCGAGAGCGTAAAATAGTTTTTTTGAATATCTAAAGCAGAAATAAAAGCCGATTATTGAGAAGATAAGCAGGGCCGGATCATTGGCAAGAAGATTGGTGAAATGAAAAGTAAAGCCGTCAAGAAATCCGGCTATACTTTTACTTGAATTGACCACATCAGAAGCGTTCACTGGCAAACCTGCCGGGTAAAGGCCATAAGCAAAAGCACCCAATCCCGCGAATAACGCACCAGGCCAAATTAAGTTGCGTATAGATACTCGATCATATATAAGTGCCCAGATGGGCAAAATAAGGAAAGCCACCCCCATTTGATAATTCACTCCCACACCCAAGCCAAGAACAAGAGCGGTGAGTAGATATCTTTTTCTGTCACCCCATTCATTTTTAGTTAAGAAGTAAAGTGCCAAAGTGAAAACAAAAGTGACAGCCCCCCAGTGACGTCCCCAATGCGAAAAAAGGGTGTGTATGTAAGATAGGGCCAGGGAAAGGGCCGAGAGCAATGCTACTCTCTCACTTTGGAATAATCTCTTGGCTATTAGATATGCAAGATAGACAGTGGCTGTGCCCAAGAGAGCCGAAATAATTCTGGCGATAATGAAAAAAACGGAAGGATCGGCAATTAAAATATTTTTTAAAGTTTCGAAATCACCAGAAAAAAATAAGGACTTAAGACTAATCACCAGGGCAAAAAACGGCAAATATAAATAAGAGAGGTACGGAGGATAATACAGAGCGCTCTCGAATTGACTTGAATGCAGGGACGGAATAAGAGTTTTAAGCTCAAGCATCTTGAGCGCACCAAAGACAAATGGCGGCTCGTCATGTATCAAAGTAAGCGGCAAACCGTAATCAATGCCGATTAATCTCACCGCCAAAGCGGCAAAAAGTATTAGGATTAAGATTTTTTTAGTACCCATACAGGCTGGTCGAAAGTATTAATAGGTATATTAATCTTACCCACAATCGGGAAGGAAAATGGCGAGATACGCAGGATACGCCCCAATAGATAATTTAAAGACAAATAACGTCTGTACCAGCCAAGACGCTCTAGTTTCAAACCCAGAGTCTCGGCTAAATATTCCGTAGTTCTACTCGGGAAGAAAAATAGGTGGCCCGGGATAAGAGCGAACCAATGTTTGCCCCAGAGTCTGGCGGCTAGGGCATCAAGATCCGGCGAAGTGATTATTATTTTCCCATCACTAGAGAGATGCGCCGACAGGGCAACTAACAAGCCCTTGGGATCACTGACATGTTCGAGCACGTCAAACAGTGTGATTAGGTCAAACTTTTGGTCGGGAATGTTCGGGACAAGCGAGAGAGAAAACTTATCTTTGGCGTATTTCCTAGCTTTTTCCGAAGATTCTACGCCATACACTTCAAACCCAAGCTTGCGCGCCTCATCGAGAAAAATACCCACGTTAGAGCCAAAATCAAGCAAACGTGAAGGCGCTAAATTCTTTAATAGATTCCGTGCCGTGGCCCTTCTACCCTTCTCGTCAGAAAGATACGATTCGTCAAGAGGAGCATTTTTATAATAATCATTAAGCTTCTCTAATAACTCCCCCGTTTGCGGCACGAACGACACTTGGCAGTTAAGACATTGTCTTATTTCCAAATGCCGACCTGCGCCAGCATCAGTGACGAAATATTTGTTGAACAAAACGTCTATTGAATCTGTAGCAGAGAAACGTAATTGTGACTTACTCTTCCCACATATTGGACAGGCTATTATACGATCTAGATTATTAAAAATAAATTGCCGTTGTCTAATACCCAGCACATGGGCAAGATATTTAGTCATGACCAGAAGGATCGAGAAGCCATAGCGCACACTCTTCCAGAAACCGATCATCGAAGCTTCGGGAAAATATCGAGTGGTGATGGGAATCTCGCTAATCTTGTAGCCGGCTAGTTTCAGTTGCACGATAATTTCAGTATCAAAGACAAAGGCATCAGAATTAAGTTCAATGGGTAGTTCAAGCGCCTTGCGTGAATATGCTCGAAATCCAGAATGATACTCCGTGAGATTAAGTCCCAGAATCAAGTTCTCGAGCTTGGTCAAAAAAATGTTAGCCAACCACTTCCATCTTGGCATTCCTCCAACCAGAGCATTGCCCGGAATTATCATGCGCGAACCAAATACCGCACCTGCCTCCCCGTTTGCAATAGGCATAATCATCTCTGGGATAAACGCGGGATCGTATTGGAAATCTGGATGAACCATGACGACAATATCAGCTCCTAGAGCCAGAGCCTCGCGATAACAAGTTTTCTGATTACCGCCATAGCCACGATTTCGTTTGTGAACAAAAGTGCGAATACCCAGAGAACACGCCACCTCTACTGTATTGTCGCGACTTTTGTCGTCAACAAGGATTACCTCATCCACCAGGGGCCTTGGAATAGCCATAAGCGTCTGCTTGAGGGTGCGTGCGGCATTATAAGCTGGCAGAACAGCAATAATTTTCTTATTGTTGCCTTGCATTTATAGCGTTCTCACGGAAAATAAAGAAGCGATAAATAAAAAAACTCCACAGGGCAATCACCGCGCCGGAGATAATTTGGGCAATTACGTAATGCTGATTGCCATGTTCAACTAATAAATAAATAAATGTAGTATTGAGTACCATGTTGGCGATAAGTACGAAAAGGTAAGTAAGAAGCTGTCCGTGCATTCCATCCGTGCGCTTATCGCGGAAGGCCCAGAATTTTTGCAACAAAAAACTAACAATAAACGCAACTGTAAAGGCGAAAATGGCGCTTGATAAATACCAAACACCTAAAACATCGGTAGCTATGTATAATAGAATAATGTCTACCAAGGCGGCCGTGCCTCCAGCCATTACATAACGTATCACCGTAGCGTACTGATTTATCAATTCGAACATTGACCTAAGACTAGCACTTATCAAGATTCTGAACAATTTGTGGAATGAGATTTTTCAGACTATGGCTTTTGATTACCCATGAACGCAAGCTGGGCTGGTAATGCTCTAATTCTAATGTGGTTGTGATTGTCTTACGTAGATCCGATATTTCGACATAAATATGTGCAACTTGCTTAAACGCCTCATTGGTTGTAACCACGGGCACATTGCAGGCGAGCGCCTCAAGCACGGCCTTGTCTATGCTCCCTGTTGTGCTTGCGTTCACGAACAAATCTGCCGATCTGTATAAGTCCGGCAAATCTTGATATGCAACTGGGCCAATAAAGTTAGCTTTGCTCTCTAAACTTCTCTGATATTCTCTATCACTTTCTGTAATAGGCGCGCCGGCTATGGCAAGTTCACATCCTGGACCGACTGCTTTGATTATTTCTTCCAAATTTTTTGATCTGGTGATCCGACCTACCGTCAAAACTTTCCCACCTTGAGAATCGCGAAAATGTTTTGCTCCTGGCGAGAAGAAGTCAGTGTCTATGCCATGCCCCGTCACCAAAACTTTCTTGCTCTTTAATCTGAAACTTTCGGTTGATGCCGTAAAAATAATGTTTGCGAATTTCTCGGCAACGCGCAACTTCAGATCAACGTGCTTGTGGGTGTACCAGAGCGCAATTTTCTTGCCCAAAAACCGCCACCACCAACCAGCCAGTACAAGATATTCTGGGTTCATGTGAACCAAGACTACTTCGTAATCCGAACGCAAAACGCAAAACGCAAAACGCAAAACTTGAGTCAATTTACCAGTCCCCCTCTCTTTCCCTAATGACTTAACTGTGACATTGGCGGGTAAATTATGCTCACCTTCTTGCAAGCATATAACAATGACTTGTTCGCAATATTTAGAAAACTCGCTAATCCAACTATGGAAAAACCCCAAATTACTATCCCCAAAATCCACCTTCTGCGTCACAATCAGTAATTTCATATAAATATTGTGGTATTTATTATAAGATCATTTATCCCCAGTAAGTTCCTTGACTTTCATCCGTCATATGCATTATAATAGGCATGTTTGATATTATGGCTTCGGCCTCCGAGATCCCGCCGCAAGGCGGGATCGATGTTTATATGAAAGCACTTAATGTCCTTTTTACCTTTCTAAATTCACCCTCAGACAAAACGTCGACTTTTCGTATTACTCTGTGGCTGCTAACAACCCTCGCTTGTGTAAGCTTAATCCAAACCATCCCAATTTTAACTTTGACTGGGCAATGGAATTTGTCCCTCTTTTCTATGCTGGTTATAGGTAGAGTTAGGAAGGTTTCCTTGTTGTAAACATTTGCAACTAAGACCGGACGCTCAAAGTTTTCATTTTTCCCATCAGTTTCTGCTCCGATGTTTACACCCAGAGCACACCACCAAATCTCTCTTGGATGAACATACACCGTCCGTGCCTCCCTATCAATCCTCTTCTTCTCTGTATTCCATTTATCGAAATTCTTGTGCACCAACATATTGTAGCACCTGCATTGATCGTCCCCACACAAAAAAGTGAAAGCCCGCCGGATATTCTCTGGCGGGCCCCGAAATCGCTGCAAGCACACGCTCACGTCGACTTCCTTTACAACGAGAAGCATCTGGCGAGATCTGGAATTCGAGCTTCTCGTGACCCGAGGACTTGGACATGCGGATTTCCGCGCCCCTGTATCCGCTAGAAAAGAGATACTAACTGTCTAAGAAAAGGAAACCTTTCAGTGGCACTGTCGTTACGCAGTTTCGGAGATTGGGAATGAAAGATTGCTAGATTAGCCAGTTTTGTTTGAGGGCTTTTAGGTAATCTTCTTTGGCTAGCAAGTGATCAGCGACTTTGCGCAGGCGCTCTCGCATCATCACTCTGGCGCTTTCATTCTGTAAGAGAAAGATAATGTGGGCGGCTAGTTTGCGATAATCGCGAGGCGGGGCAATAAGAGCATTGTGAGCATTGATATAATCCCCCACCACGCCCACATCCGTGGTGACAATGGGCGTACCCGAGAGGGCCGCTTCAACTAATGTCAAACCGTAGCCTTCGTAATCTGATGTGAGCAGGAAAATGTCGGATGTTTTGTAAAGCGGTACAAGATCTTTTTCCCAGGGTCTCACTACTACTCTATCCCCCGTGATCTGATTTATTAGTGGCCCGTCTCCTACTATAACAAGTCCGGCTTCGGAAAACTTTTTTCTCACTTCTTTGAAAGCCGAGAGAGCTAAGGGTAAATTTTTCTCCCTTGATAGACGACTGGCCATGAGAATAATGTGGCTGAAATTGGGATACTCTTTACGCAGATTATTAACTGGGTTTGTAGTATCTGTAGAATTTTGGAATCTGCTTGCGTCAATAAAGATTGGTAGAATTCTGATCTTGCGCTTGTCTACTTTCCAACGTATGACAAGATTAGTTTTAATACGCTTGGAGACTACTCTGACAGAACTGGCCCGGCGGGTACCCAGCCAAAAACCAAACAAGCGCATGAGATTACCCAAAGATTCTTTGCGAAAATATTTACTGAAAATGTCAGTGTGGACCTGCATCTCAAAATGAAAGCCGAAACGCAAGTTTAATATGATCGCAAGCAAGTTAGTTATCCCGTCTTGACTGGTTACTATCACCCCAGGATGGCCGAGTGGCAGATTACCCACGATATCCCGGCAAATTTTGTAGCCATCCCATAAGTAAGAAAATCTGCGCTTGCTATTGGTAGGATAAGCCCATGCATTCTCACCCAATTTGGTTACCCGGTAACCAAATTGGGTGTAGCTTACAATATGCAGCTCATCCACTAATTTTGCATATTCTTTCTGTCGATTGGCTACGGCGCTTCCCTCCTCAAAAAGTTTTGGGTCATGTCCGAGCGATAAGAGAATCATAAAGTTTTGTAGACTTCTAAAAATTCCCGAACAATATCTTGATATGTGTGTATGTAAGTAAAGTTCTTAATTTTCTCTTGGTAATCTCTATAGATTCTCTCGTCACCTAACTCTAAGATAGCCTTGGCAATGTCTTCTGTGTCCAGGGGATTAACTAGGCGAACTATGTCATGAAGCCAATCAGAATAGCCTGACTCGCGCGTCATGATTACCGGCTTGTTGTGTTCTAGCGCTTGCAAAACAATATTGGGACTAACTTCAGAAACCGATGGCAGAATAAAAACATAGCAAGACTTTAGTTTCTCCCAAACTTTCTCTTGAGGCAAATTCTTGCAAATCTCCAGGCTTATACCTGACGCATTGGCCTTGGCCAAATTAAAAGCTTTCTCTAGTCTTGCTAAATTTTTAAGGGGAATATCCCGGCCAATCCAAAGAAAATTCTTATTCACACTATCGTTCATGTCCATAAGCGTTGGTTATAATATGAATCTTGTTGGCATTTATATTATAGGCATCGAGGGTGATGTTTCTCTGCCATTCTGTGCTAAAAACAATTTTGTTTGCATGAGTGTAAACAAACTGGGTCAAACTTTTTATAACTTTTTCTTTTAAATTCAAAATTTTTACTGTTTGATAGAAGCTCGAGAGAGGCACTAGATTGCCCGTCCTATTAACATAACTCTCCCAAAGAAAGTCTCCTCCTATCCTGATAATTACCTTGCGTCTGGCAAGCTTGCCAACCCAAAGGCTTGGCCAGGCCACTGAATAATTATCGAGAGCAATGATAAAGTCTGCAGTGGTAAAAACTAATCGCAGGAAAAACCAAAAATGGCGTAGACCAGTAGGCAATCTGTTAGAGAAAGTTGCCATATTTACTTTGTGTCCCAAAGTCTTTAACTCTTTGGTGAGTTCACTGGCATAGCGCGTTGACACAGTATTACTACCCGGAGCAAGTGGCGAAGCTATTGTGATACGCAGACTCCGATCAGAACTGAAAACTTCTTTCATTTGCTCCGATATCTTATCCCAAGTGAATTTATTGCGCATGAGCTCGCGGGCATTCTTGATAATCTTCCCGCATAAAGCTTGATCACCCATAAGTTCTTTAACCTTTTCGGCAATACTCTCGGGATTGCTAACTTTGCAAAAAAGTCCAGTCTCACGATCTGTCAGAAAGTCAGGAATGCCACCAACTTTTGTAGCAATCACCGGCAACCCTGCCGCCATGGCCTCCAAAAATGAG
>Ga0209542_10017183_pt1 | contig 11898 bp, 9 predicted proteins | sample RifCSPhighO2_01_FD_184028 | JGI IMG/M metagenome (GOLD analysis project Ga0209542, IMG submission 184028) | Soil microbial communities from Rifle, Colorado - Rifle CSP2_plank highO2_0.1 (SPAdes) (version 2) | ecosystem: Environmental > Terrestrial > Deep subsurface > Rock core/Sediment ...
GCGTTGCTCGCCATTCCGGTCATGCGAAGCTCCAAGTATTCGCTTCTCACCTCGCCCTTCACCGCAAATCATCATACTTTCTTTTTGGCGGGGGTGTTTTTAAAATGGTATGAAGCGGTGGGGACGAAGGACAGCTTAAACATTAATCAAAATAAGAGCATTAACGAGTAATATCTCCTATTTCTTTATCAATGACATTTTCGGCATCCTCCAATTCTTCTTCAAATTGCTCCAAAAATTCAATTTCTTCTTTCGTGAGTTTTCTTTTTGATTCCGCCCTTTTTAATTTGGCAATATGTTCCCTTAAATCTTTGCGAAGAATATCAAAAGATTTTTTAACCGTGTCTTCTGCTTCACGGCTTTCTTTTTTCATACTTGAAATTATTGATAGATAGCGGCGCCATACATACGTCCCACTCAAAATAATACCCCCAAGCGCAAGAACGATAAGAATGGCCGCAGAGAGATAATTAAGAACGGTACTTGTCAAAGAATTGAGAAGGGCTGATTTAACGGCGATAGTGAGCGGCAATGTCTCATTGCTTTTCGCGCCACGTCCATCAGTTACTCGTGCGGTAAAAGTATAAACTCCTGTATCAATACGTTTGCCCAGGAAAAAGGCAAAATCTCCGGAGCTGTTACTTTGGGTATGTTCTTCAGATATAACTTTTTCATCTTGCTTAAAAACAATAGTTATATCTGAATCTGGATATGTTGTGCCACGAATTTTGATGCTATCTCCGGATTCAATCTCGTCTTGATAGTAGGTTATAATTGGTGATTCAATCGCCTCTATCGTAAAGTCAGCCGAAGCGTTTGTTGAGTTTCCCGCCCTGTCAATCGCTTTTACTATGACGGTGTGTGTGCCGGGGTATTGAGCCGGAAGCGAATATGGATTGGAGACAGCGAGAGGGGCAGTGCGTTCCGGACCTCCATTTCCCACTTTTATATCATAGTGGCTTATACCTGATTCGTTATCTATCGTATCAAACAAGATTATGGGCTCAGGATCAAAACTTTTTTCCCCATGCGGGAATGTAATTGAAAATGGCCTCGGTGGTGTCGTATCTATATTTACGCGATAACGATAGATATCACTCCATCCATTGGCAGTTTTTATCTGGAGAGAAAAATAATAAATGCCATCAGGCAGAGCATCAACTTTTTTCTTTGATATAGGTGGTGCATATTCTACTCTCGGCACACCATTAGAGGCGGTTCCTATAAGTGTCCTCACTCCAACTGCACCTTTTGGCAAATCCCACGAAAATTCCGGGGTATTATCTGAATACCATTTTGCTTGATCGGGATGGGTTTTGGAAGTGATTATAGAAACCCCAATTGGTTCATTGGTCTGCGGTTGTACTATAGGTTCAATCTTTGTACTACTTACAATATTTATAGTAGAACCTCTTTGGCTTGACAAAATATCAGTGCCCAGTCCGTCATTTTCTCTGACTGCGGAATTTGAAAAAATAATTGAGGCTGTGCCAACTTTTTTAGTTTTAAAAATAATTGATATTATATTACCGTTACCACCTTGAAAACCGGGATTGGGTACCCCCCCATTAAATGTCGCTTGCCCGATACTATTTGAAAAACTGGGGTTTTCTACCCACAAAGAAAAAATGGATGATTTATTGTCTAAAGAAACAACCTCAAGCAAATCTTTGGGGAAGCTTATGATGCTCTCTACATTATTTATAAATTTGCCGGAGGTATCTACGGAAATCTGAACATTTACTATATTTCCCACCGAAACTTCCGTTTGCGACGGTTTTATATATAAAGTAGCAGCCTCTGCTTTATCAAAAACAAATAAGAAAAAAAACAGAGATAAAATCAGTATATATTTTTTTCTTTTAAAAAAGATCATTTTTTATTTCTTTTTTTGAAAATTACAAAAAGAAGTATTGCGAATATAATTATTATAGCAATATTATTGAAATTAAAATAAGAATATTTAGGATTGTAGGTCTCTTTCTTAAAATTACCAGAGGCATCATAAGCAATCACTGTAACTTTGTTTGATTTATCCTGGTTCTGCAATACGTAAGTACCACTGCTACGGGTCGGTGGCAAATTTCCTTCTATAACTTCGTAATATCGGAGGCCGGATTGCTCATCTATAGTACTAAATGATAAAAATTTATTACCGTCAAAAACCGATCCATCTTGCCCGACAACAATCTCAAAAGATTTAGGAGGTGTTTTGTCTTCTGAAATCAAAATATCCCAGTCATTGATTGAGTTTGACCCGTCTTTCTTTGGTAAAATATCTAGAGTTAAATCTTTATTGTTTACACTATCTTTTGTGCCTTTGCCATCATTTAAATAAACGGAGGTGTCTGTCGGATTCAATATAACTTGCCCAACTTTTTTGAGGTTCAAAACAATTTTAAACAAAGTTGCATTTTGAGATTTTAAACCAAGAGGGGTCCCACCAACGAAAGAAATGGTTTTGAGGTCCTCTGACAATGAAGGTTTGTTTGGCCACAAAGAAAAACTAGATTCTGATAAAATAATATCTTTTACCACGACAACATCTGGTAGATATGTTAGAGATACATTACCTTCAACGGTGTTTATTTCTTTATTTTCCGAATTAACTTTGACATCAACCAAAATTGTATCGCCAACAAAAAATTCAGTGCGCGCAGTTTCCAAATAAATAGTCGCGGCAAAAACAGAGTGCGGTAAAAATATTGCAATAATTATTATAATATTTATTTTGTTTTTAAGTAATTTTTTCATAATTATTTTTTCCATTGATATAGCAAGATTGAGAAATCTACTGAATTGACTTTGTTATCTTTGTTGATGTCAACACAGGGATTTTTAAACGGTGACAGTTTTTGCCAGAATGCGAGCAAGATGGAGAAATCTACTGAATTGACTTTGTTGTCATGATTAAAATCAGCCCCGTTGCAGGTTCCTGCTGGAATTGTTGGTATGATAACTGCTGTGCTGCCACCTCCACCACCTCCCCCGCCACCACCTCCACCACCGGGAGGAGTACCAGATTCAGCTATAAATTGTTCTGTTGCTGCCGCCCAGAGAGTTTCAGCCAAGGCTCGCGCCTTAATTTTGAACCAATAAGTTCCGGCTGTCGGCACTTCATCCAAAGTGAGCGACAGGTTTATAAAGCTTCCGGCATTTATATATGCAGTATCTGATCCAGAATCTACATCATCGTTTCCACCACACAAATTAGCTTCACTGCTTACAATACAGTACACATAGTAAAAGTCGCTCGCCGAAGTTCCCATGTTGTCAATTCTTACATTGGCAGTTATGGTCGGTATAATTTTGTCTGTAATTTCAATTATGGCAACGTCAGCCGGTGAGCTAGAAAGACTCCAATAATCATTTAATCTAATCGTTTGCCCATTAACAACGACGGAAACTACCGTCTCCCAAACACCACCGACGGGGCTGCCACCAATACTGTAGCTAAAACTATAGGTTCCATTTGAATCTTTGGTCATCGCGCTACCATTGACTTGCACCGTTCCGGCGGAGTCAGTAATAACCACTGTTGGCAGAGAATCAGCATCTGTAGGGACAGTCGCGTAATTTAGGACCTGTAATTTTGCTTTGTAAGCGGTGTTGACCGTAGTTTCCCCAAAGTCTGACAGTGTCACCGTATATCCGCCTTGAATTTCGGCAGTAAGAGCCGATGTTCCCGCAGTAATTGCTGAAGCGAGAGAACTCGTTGCTGTTTGCACATCAGAGAGAGTGGCCAGTGATCCTGAATCAAGCCCAGCACCAGTTAGAGTCCTGGTTGCGCCACCCCAGACGTTAACTGCTAAACGACCGGCGTCAGAAATGTATGTCCAGACAGCGGCTGGAATGCCAGCAAAGAATGAGGATATCTGCGACACGATTGAAGAGGATGCTGACGAAACAGAAGCCTCGGTGCTGGCGCCAATGACTGCCGCCAGAGAAGATGTCGCCACCGTCAAACTCTCATCAACCACCTCTTTAATTGTGCTAGTTGAGACCACTGACCAATCAACGATAAAACTTTTATCAACTATCACCAAATCACCAGTTGTTGTACTCCCGCAAATCATAATTGAAGGCCAAATCCCGGAAGGAGCATCTCCTACCGTTGTATAATCATAGTAATGCCAGCCATCACTATTGGCTGTCATGAGTGTAGTTGAGGCCACAACCTCCACATTAAGAGGGTCTGTTATGCCTATCCAACAGTCTGTTGTAGTGGCGACAAAATCATCATCAAAGACGAATTCGCCCAAGGTGACGGTACCGCCGGGAGCGATTTTTTGATAACTACCGGCAAATGCGACAGAAATTGAGAGAAAACCAAAAAACACAAGACAGCAAAATGAAAATAAAAAGAAATGAAAATAGGATGTATGATTCTTCATGAGAATTCTTTTTTACTGATCCTGATGGTAAAATTATATCATACACCTAAGACTTTCCACAATACAAATTAAACCTGTTGCAATAAAATCTGATACAATTAAAGTCGAGGATTATAAATATGTTTTTACCAAATACAGATTCTTTTTTATTAATACGAAGGTCAATTGTTAAACCTAGTTTTCCTGTATTTTTACCGAGTACAGATTCTTTTCTATTAATACGAAGGACAATTGTTGCACCTAGTCTTGCTCCTGAAGCAGAAACTCCTCGCTCTGTTATAGCAGGGTCCACACCTGTTTTAGAAGAAACAGAGGTAGGGGCTATCCCGGAGTCAACAGATTCGGAACAAAGCAAAATTAAGGATCAGAGTAGACGCAACTTTTTGAAAGTAGCGGGTGTGGCTAGCGCCGGCATCATCGCTTCCCAACTCCTCTCACCCAAAAGAGCTCAAGCTTTAATAATGGGTAGCTCGCCGACGACCGGAGTGGTTGGTGTCAAGGATTCAACCAACGCCAGAATAAATCCCGCCACCGAAGAAACTGTTTCGTCGCTACTCAAAGCTTCAGATTTAACTTTTGATACCGGATCTTTGCAAGTCAAAGTTACTTCTCTGCCCGGCGGTGGCTCTAGTTTTAGTGATTCGGGAGATGTGGCCAAAAGCGCCCTGGTAGATGGTGACCGGCATGTTCAAGTCGATGTTTTGAGTTCGGCATTGCCGGTAACTGCCTCAACGGAAACGACGCTACAAACAATTTCTTTTGGCGGTTTTAAATATACTCTTCGCCTAGCAACAGTTGGTGAAGTCGATTATGTGGGGGAAGCGGCAATTGGGACAACCACTTCTGCCGCATCATGGCGTATAAAAAAGGTCGACAGTACTACTGGTATAATTATCCAATGGGCCGGCACGGGAGTTTTTGATCAAGTTTGGGATAATCGCGCTTCTTTAAGTTATTCATGATAGTTAAATCAAAATGATTTTTACATTAGCCAAAGATATCCACACCACAAGACTATTGACTACGAATTGTTGTGTATACTATTGTATAAGATCATTTAGAAAATAAAAATATATGGCACTCGACGCAACCAAGTGGGAAATTCGCAGCGACAAAAAGGTTCGCTATGTTGGTGGCGTGCACGGCAACGCAGCGGCAAACTATGTCACGGTGCTGGAGCTTCACCGCTTCCTGCAAGACCGGGCGGACGATGGCACGATGTCGGCGGATGACTTCATCGACATCTCGGTGCTGAACCCGACCGACAAGAAGTTCGAGACCATCATTCAGCTTTTGAACGGCTTCGAATTGGATGACGCTTATACTACCCCCGCTTCCGAGTTCATCTACGGCGGTTCGATCATACAAGGCACAGGCGGCAGTGAAGCAATCTATGACGGTATCTCGATTATTGCCAACCGCGGAGTGGTGGTGAATGTCATCCAGAACAACGCGGTGCTGGCCAACAAGTTCTGGAACAACACGCCAAGCGGTGAGAGCTTCAACGGCATCAACCCGGACGAGGCGAACGGTTTGGCAATGCAGTTCATGGTCAAGATCAAGACGGCTGGGGCGTTCATTGACAACGCCTCGCTCATCTTCACCACGCGCGAATGGGGCAAGACCTTCTCGGAGTTCCGCATTCCGGCCACAGGCCGAGGTAAGAACTCGGTGCCGCTCACGTACTCGGACGACCTAAACAACGTCACAGCCATCGGCACCATCGCTGCACTGGCCGACATCACCAACGTCACATCGGGTTTCAACCTGATCGATGTGGACAACAACACGGTGAACGAGGAGTACTACTCCGAGTGGAACCGTGGCGCGAACAGCATCAACATCTTCTATGAATACATGAAGTGGCTGACCCGCAACGGGTATACCACGACGCTCTACGGCATTGCCGGTGAGAGGTTCCGGGGGATCACCCACGAAATTGTTGTAGATACGCCGACAGGTACGTTTTCTGCCTTTGAGGCGGTGTCCTGGTCTGGAGGTACCGGACAAATGTTGGCGATTAACTCGACGACTGCACCGACGAAGATGTGGATACAGCTTCTTACCGGTGTTGCGCCTACAGACAATCAGACCATCACGGGCGGCGGGTCCGGCGCGACCTGTTTGGTAAATGTTACAGTCACAAGCCGCGCACTCTCAACCCCGTTTTGCGGTCAATCGACCGGCACCTCGCTGGTCGGCTCCTACGGCTTTGCCTTGGAGTCTGCTGACCTCGCAGTCAACGACAAGATCACGGCGCTTGACGGCACAACCCGTCAACCGCCGAATAATGTCACCTTTACCGTGAGCGGCGTGGCCTCTGGCTGGCGCGTGTTGGTCGGGCCGGAAAATGGCTCCGGTGGCCTCTTGGAATCACAACTCTCCAATACCAACTTGCTCAGTGGGGCTACTGTGACTGCGGTCGAGGTGGACGAGGCAATCCCAGCGAATACTCCATCGGGCGATGGGGTAAATACAACCATTCGTATTAAAAGAGCAGATGGTAGATTTACCCGTCATGTTTATAGCGCTGTGAATACTGGAACAAAGACCTTCACCATCGCGTCGCACGACTTCTCCACGAACAATGCGAGCATCGGCGCGGACATTTACATCAGTTACATCGATGCCGCTGCGTCGGGCGCGACGATAGCGTTCAGCACCATTCAGTCCGGAGGCGCGCAAACGCTCTACGTCTCGGCGCGCTTCGGTGGCACGGGTCCAAACTATACCGACTCGATCAAGCCGGCGGCGACGACTGGTTCGCTTGGAACGACGGGCGGATCAGCAACGATAAGCTCAGTTAGCGACGCATAGAATTTTAATAACATTTACAAAAAGAACAATAATGATGAATACATCAATCCATTTTAGAAAATCTCTCACCCTGTTCTCATTACTCGCTATCCTCGCCATGCCCATCGGAGCATCGGCGACGACGTATGGAACGCCGATTACGATAAACAACCCTACCCCGGCAGCAGGCGATATCTTCGGTAACTCTGTATCTATCGATGAAGATAGGTTTATTATTGGTGCGCCTTCCGACGACACCGGCGCCACAGATGCCGGTTCTGCCTATTTTTTTGACGCAACGACAGGAGCATTACTTCAAACCTTCAACAACCCTACACCAGCGGAGGCTGACTTCTTCGGCTCTTCCGTGTCTCTTTCAGGAAATATGGCGTTGATTGGAGCTTACAACGACGATACCGGAGCCACTAACGCCGGTTCTGCGTACCTTTTTGACACTACGACAGGGACACTACTTCACTCCTTTAACAATCTCACACCAGCGTTTAATGACCAGTTTGGTTATTCTGTATCCATATTTGATGATAATGTGTTAATTGGTGCACATAATGACGACACAGGAGCCACCGATGCAGGATCCGTCTATCTTTACAATGCGACGACAGGCGCATTGCTTCAGACTTTTAACAATCCCACACCAGCGACAAGTAATCTCTTCGGTGCTTCTGTATCCATATCTAGCGACAAGGTGCTCATTGGTGTATATGCGGATGATACCGGTGCTAATAATGCAGGTTCTGCACATCTCTACGACGCTACAACAGGTACCTTACTCCAGACATTCAATAATCCCACACCAGCGTTTAATGACCAGTTTGGTTATTCCGTATCTATATCAGGCGATAAGGTGTTGATTAGTGCGCCCTTGAACAACACTCATTACGGCTCCGCATATCTCTACGACGCTACAACAGGTACCTTACTCCAGACATTTGATAACCCCCAATTAGGATCATCCTATTTTGGTTATTCCGTATCTATATCAGGAAACAAAATATTAATTGGTGCATTCAATGACGAGGCAGGAACTGCCAAGGAAGGCTCCGCGTATCTCTACGATGCCATGACAGGTGCTTTACTCCAGATATTTAACGATCTTAAACCGACAGAGCAGGACCTTTTTGGCTGGTCTACATCAATATCAGGAGACAGGGCGTTGATTGGTGCACGAGGCGACGATACAGGAGCTACCGACGTCGGCTCTGCGTATTTGTACCTTCCTATAACTGACACAGATGATGATGGGGTAGAAGATGGCACCGACAATTGTCCGGCGGATTTTAACCCCGACCAGACCGATACCGATGGTGACGGGCAAGGCGACCCTTGTGACTTCACGCCCAACGGCGACACTGATGGTGACGGTGTAGATGAACTTGCCGACAATTGTCCGGGAGTGGCTAATGCCGGCCAGGAGGACAACGACAGCGATGGTATCGGCAATGTTTGCGACCCTACGCCCGACGGTGATCCGGATCCCAACCCAAACAGTACAGACCAATGCAGGAATCTAGGTTGGATGGACTTCGGCTTCCGTAACCAAGGTCAGTGTGTTGCCTTTGTTAATACCGGGCACGATAGTCGCTAATAGGTGCTTAATAATATGAACAAAGTAGTAAAATGTAAAAATGATAAATGTGGGCAACATTTTATGCACACAGAAAAAAATACAAAATGTCCATTTTGTCATACCGAATACGGTGAAGCTGAAGAAAAACCTACGGTAGAAGAAAAAAGTGTGAATGAAGAAAAACCCAAGGCCAGAAAAGTGGCCGTAAAAACTCAAAAGGACTCTTTCAAAATCTGGAGGAATAGTTAAATGAAAAATGTAAATATCAAAATGGAAGATTACATTATAAAATGTAAAATTTTTAATTTTGAATTGTCATTTTGATTTTTTAATTTTGATTTACTAATGCCCGGATTGTTGGCATTGAGTTAAATTTTTTGGTAAAATAAAATTATGGCAGTACCATCCTATACAACAGACCTCACCACAATCAATGACGGCGGAGGCACATTCACAGAACCCACGAGCGCTACCTTGGGTACTCTAACGAACGCCGACACGGACAATTTCATCCAGGGTACTACTTGCAGTTCTAAGAGCACGGGAGCGTCCGGCGCTCCTGCCCTCGCAGGAATAGGTATTCTGGCGGGCGCAGGGCAATCTATTACCACACCGAGCGCCTATTACGCATGGGTATTCACGGGAGCTGGGGCCTTGGTAGATACTTATGCCAATGGCGGTATTCGTCTCATCGTTGGAAGTTCATCAGCCAACTACAAGATGTGGTATGTGCTGGGCAACAATACCTTCCCCTATGTCGGCTGGACATGTATTGCTGTTGATCCGTCACTCACCGCAGATGCCACGATAGGTACGCCAACGGCCACGCTACAGTATTTCGGCGCAGTGTTTAACTGCCTCATCAACATCTCGAAGGGCAACCCGATGGCTCTGGATGCCATCCGCCACGGGCGCGTAATCACCGCGACAGGTGGGGAGACAAGCAACTATGCCGTTTTCTCCGGTTTAGCGACAGAGAACGACACCAACACGAACCGCTGGGGTCAGTTTCAGGCTATCTCGGGCGGCTATCAGCTCCAGGGTAAACTTGCCCTTGGGACTTCCGGCACCCTCGTGGACTTCCGTGATTCAAACGCGAGCGTAGTTATCGCTGTCAGTCTGAAAACGGCCGCATCGTTCAACGCCATCGAGATTCAAAACGCAAGTAGTCGCGTAGACATGACTTCCTGCAATTTCGCGGCTTTGAGCACCGTCTCGCGTGGCACCTTCACAGTCACCGACAATGCTACCGTGAACTTGATTGGTTGCTCGTTCACCGACATGAGCACCTTCACCTTTCTCGGTAATACTGTGGTGACGAGTTGTGTGTTCCGTCGTACCGATACAATCACCAAGGGTGCCTCGACTATGACTAACTGCACCATTGATAACAATCGTGGCGCCACAGCAGTATTAGCAAGTAGTCCTGCAAACGCCGCATTGATTTCAGGTACGACCTTCACTAGCGATGGAACAGGTCACGCTATTGAAATTACAGGAACTGCGGCAAACTTTACACTCACTAACAACACATATACTGGATATGCCGCAAGCGACGGCTCGACAGGAAACGAGGCGGTGTATGTCAATACTTCGGCCGGCTCAATGAATCTGACTGTTTCTGGTGGTACAACACCCTCTGTGCGAGTGGCAGCCGGAGTGTCTGTAACAGTTATCTCAGGAGCAGTGAGTGCTTCCGTTAATGTCAAGAATTCAGATGGAACAAACATCGAAAATGCGCGTGTATTTGTCAAAGCCGCTACGGGGGGCCCATTTCCATTTGATGTGACAGTAACCATCGTAAACTCTGGTACAACCGCTACTGTGACGCACACAGCTCACGCTATGGCCACCAACGACAAGGTCGTTATTTCCGGAGCAAGCCATGACGCCAACAACGGCATATTCACTATTACTAAAATAAATGACAACAGCTATAGTTATACAATGGGTAGCGCCCCCGGGAGTAATCCAACTGGTACGATAAAGTGCACATTTGTTGTATTGAGTGGCTTAACTGATGCGAGTGGTAATATAACAATGAGTCGAGTATTTCCGAGCGATCAACCAATAACTGGCTGGGCACGAAAAGCTAGTGGTGCACCGTTTTATAAACAATCAGCCATTAGTGCTTCGGTGGATTCTGGGACAGGGTTCTCAGCAACCGCGCTTTTGACTTTAGACGATTAATCCCGTTAGAGATCACTCATGTGGTATACCTACCTACTCAAGAGCAAAAAGAGCGGTGATTGGTGCACTGGCGTAACGAATAATTTACGGAAGCGCTTGTGGCAACATAACAACGGAAAGTCTTCATACACTAGATCTCGCGGTCCGTATACGCTTATTTATTATGAGGCGTGTTATAATGAAAAAGACGCAAGGTCGAGAGAAAAATATTTAAAATCTGGTATGGGTAAGCGATATTTGAATAATCGAGTTAAGCGCTTCCTATCTCTAACGGGATAATATGGCTATTTCAATAAATTGGGCTACAAAAATAATAAATATACCCCAAAATTACCTCACCGACTTAGGCGGGGGTATTTTCGAACTTAATGTAAACACCTTTCGTCTTGATCTTAGAGACATTGAAGATAATGAAGATGGAATACCTTTCCAGTATACCCATACTCACAATACCGAAGTGACGCTTGGGGGGCTGACCCTTTCCAGAGTGGTTGAGATTATCGCCCCCTATACCATTACCTTTGAAGATGGCCAATACGCCGTCAATCTAGTCGGCGCCAACAACAATATCGCCGATAGAACCAATGTTAACCAGGTATCGGTCAGGTCCAGCAATTCCGCCGGCATGGTGACCGTAAATTCTGGAAGTGGTTTAACCGCAGAGCAACATGCACAGCTCATGAAGACACTCACAGTAGCTAAATTTTTGGGGTTGAAGTAGTGGTATAATTTTAATATGAAAATTGAGGATCTTATCCAACTGCTTAATAATAGATTGAGAGAATTTAAACTTTCTAGAGATTATGCCAGAATGAGCGGCGATTTAGAAAGAATGAATGTTGCTGATAAAGAAATCCTCGCTTTGGAAGACACTCTGTACAAATTAAATTTATTGGTAGACACCTCCAAATCCGCCGCTGTTAAAGAGGC
>Ga0209542_10017185_pt1 | contig 11898 bp, 9 predicted proteins | sample RifCSPhighO2_01_FD_184028 | JGI IMG/M metagenome (GOLD analysis project Ga0209542, IMG submission 184028) | Soil microbial communities from Rifle, Colorado - Rifle CSP2_plank highO2_0.1 (SPAdes) (version 2) | ecosystem: Environmental > Terrestrial > Deep subsurface > Rock core/Sediment ...
CATACCTGAGGATTCACTAAAACTTATTGCAAAATCTCTTGATTCAAACATCAGAGAACTTGAGGGAAAACTAACTCAGATTATGCAAGTACTTAAATTAAAAAATCTAGAACCAAATGCTGAAAACATATCACAATTTTTGGGTAGTTCTCCTAATAAACCGTTAGTGCTGGATCAAAAAAAGGTTTTACATTCAATCTGCACTTATTTTGATTTAAATATGAAAGATCTAACAGGCCCAAAAAGACAAAAAGAGCTGGTTTTACCCCGTCACTTAGCTATGTATATTCTTTCTGAGGAATTAAAATTAACCGTAGAAAAAATTGGCTCACTCCTGGGAGGAAGGGACCATACTACAGTCATGCATGCCAGAGATAAAATGAAAAAGCTTATTCAAAATGATAGGGAAGTCCAAAGAATCTTTATAGAGCTTAAGGGTAGAATGATTTAGTGATTAACTTCTTAGTGATAACTTCCTGGTTATCCACCGCTTATCCACACTTTTCCACAACTTATCCACTATTTATAAACAGCTACTCAACACGAAATAGTCCCGAAAACTGATCCTAAAAACTTTACTTACCAACATATCCACACTACTTATTAATACTACTACTGTTCTCTTAAAGATACTGTATAATCTATGTCACTTGTGGATAATAATCTGTACCTTATAGGCGGCATACTATTAATAGTTATTATTGCTTATTTATTTGGAAGACTAAGTAACAGAAAACCTCAAGATATCCCAACTGACTTAATTGATTTATATAGAGGGCTGCAAGAACTACCTGTAAGAGTTTTACAAACAATTCAAGGCTCAATAAATCCTCAAAAGGGAAAGATGGCAGAGCTTTTAACTTATGCTGAGCTTAGATATGACTATGATAGAATCATACCCTTAGGTCAGCCAGTTGATTTTATTGGGATTAAAAATAATGAGACGATAGATTTTATAGAAGTTAAGTCTGGAAAATTCTACGTCTTGACAGAAGAGGAAAAACACATTAAAAACCTTATTGTAAACGGAAGAGTTAATTTTAGGCTAATTAAGATAACTGAAGAAGAAGTTTCAAAGTTCGTATCTGCTCGGAAAGGAAGTTAAATGAAATTGTCAATATTGCAGCAGGATTTACAGCCTGCACTTGCTGCTGTTTCAAGATCTGTTGGAGTACGGTCTAGCCTGCCTGTTTTAGAAAATATTCTTTTGTCTGTTGAAGGCAAGAAGCTAAAAATAGCTGCAACTAATTTGGAAATTGGGGTTATTAAATATGTTTCAGTGGATGATTGCTTAGAGGGGGCAATTACAGTTCCGGCTAAAACTTTTTTAGAGCTTATATCAGGTTTAGGTCAATCAAAAATAACATTAGAATCAGAGGGAGAGATCTTAACTATATCCAGTGAAAAATTTAAGGCTAGTATAAATGGGATTTCAGCTTCTGAATTTCCAGCCATTCCTCTTTCTTCTTCCGAGGGTATGTCTTTTCCTAAAGATATTTTTCTTACCTCAGCTCAGATTCTTTTTGCAGCAGCAGTTGATGAAGGCAGACCTGTTTTAACGGGTATTTTAACTGATGCAAGGGATGGTAATTTAGATTTTGTGGCTACAGATGGATTTAGGTTGGCACATAGATCAATAGATCTTCCAAAGGGCACAGGAATTTTCAAAAGCTTAATTCCAAGAAGGACTTTTGAGGAGGTACTAAGGATTATAGGGGAGCAAGAGGTAGATGAGATTAAAGTTTCCACTTCTGAAAATCAAAATCAGGTTGTTTTTACATTAGGTCAGACCATTGTTTCCTCAAGACTTATTGAAGGTAATTTTCCCGCCTGGGAAAAAATAATCCCAACAGAGATTGTAGGTAGAGCCATACTAGAGAAGGAAGCTTTGCTTAAAGCTATTAAACTGGCAGCCATTTTTGCTAAAAATGAGGCTAATATTATTGTAATTAATACAAGAAAAGGACTTATTAGCCTTAAATCTTCTGCTAAAGAGGTTGGTAATCAGGAAAATGAGGTTGAAGGGGAAGTTGAAGGGGAAGAGCTAACGATTGCATTTAATGCTAAGTTTCTACAGGATGCATTGACTAATATTCCAACAGCTCAGCTTTTGATTGAGTTTTCAGGTCCGCTTTCTGCCAGTTTAATTAAACCAGTTGGAGTAGAAGGACTTGAATATATTGTTATGCCGGTGCGACTTAGTTAAGAGCTCTAAGTTCGTAGTTCAGAGTAAAAACAAAATTACTACCAACTACGAACTAATAACTACTAACTCTATACGCCAGTATAGCGGATAGTTTTGAAGTGAAAGATTTTTTCCTTACCCCAGTTTCCTACTCCATCAAATTTACTGTCTGGCCCAATAAACATAGTGTAAGTTGTACCCAGTTCATACGGAGTTAGAGGGATAATTTTGGCTGTTTTTCTATCTCCTGAAAGCTCAACTTTAACATCTTTTTTATCTTCCATTCTTAATTTAAATTCTCCCACATTTTCTAAAGGTCTATTAAAAGTAATTTCAATAGTATCGTTAGCTCCAATTATGGTATCTTCTAGAGGATCTGGTTTAGTAGCAACAACTTGTGGCTCATCAGTTGCTGAGACTACTTTAGGTGTGGAATTCTTAGTTTCAGTTGTTTTAGCGTCTGATTTAAAAAAGGCAAGATAAACAAAAATTCCTGCTGATATTAAAATTATTCCAATAATTATCTTATATTTCATATAAGTTTTATGCTGCATTCATAGTATATACAATTTCAGCTATTCCTCTTGGATCCTCAACCATTCTCATGTGACCAATTTTAACTTCTGGTCTGCCAGGTGGAATCAGGGCTGATAATATATTATCATTAATTAAATCATTTCCTAAATTAAGACTTCCTCCAAAGCCTTCAATGATAAAAGATTCCTCAGGCATAAGTCGGTCACTGCTATTTCCTAAGGTGACTAGATTGACTGCACGCTCGTTCCTTAAAAATCTAGCTGTATTAATATTTTCTATTCTAGTAAACTCCCTAGCCTGCGCATCTCTGGCAAGGGAGGTTAGTAGAGCTGTAGCTTCATTTCCAGCTTGGTTAGCCCCTATGATTTGAGACCAGATAGAGATTATCTCAGGAATTTCTCCGGGAATACCATCTAAAGGAGAGCTAACGCAAACGATTGTGTCCATATAACCATCCTTATGAGGACCATTAAAAGGGATAATATAGTTATCGGCATACCTTTTTAATACATTTCCTCCTAGTGAATATCCTGCGGCCTTTACAGTAGTGGAACTATTTTTGACTCTATCAACTTTTCTTCTGACTTTTCCTGCAGAGATATCAAAATCCTGATAAGTATCCATAGCATCATATTCTTCCTCATCAGAATAACTGCCAAATATTACTTCAATACCTTCTCTGGCCAATGCATCCCTTAGAGGTCCTAGTCTTTGTCTGGCACTAGCTGAGGAGCTGCCTAAACCATCATATAAAATGGCTACAGTTTTACGAGTGGGTTTTGTGTAATCTTCTTGAATCAGAGTTTTGCGAAATTCATCAAGAGACATGCCTGGAACGAATTTATACATTTCAAACATAGACAATTGGTCCTGACCTGGACGGACAGCTTTCGCAACGACTAAAGCTTCGCCAAGCCTTGACTCAAATAGAGTTTCTAGAGAGCCCTCCATATAAGGATCTCTATATGTTCTATAAAAATCTGGTGGCTCAATAACTGCATCAGGGTCAGGCCAGCCAGAGAAACAACAATCTTTAAGTCTTCCTGTCGGCACCCAGGCTCCAGAGCCTCTGGTCCACATTCTGGTAGATTGAACCTCTTTTTCTTTTTGGGTAATCACAAGATGGGGTCTTATGTTAAATGGGGGTTCATATATTGAGTTTCTAAGATTAGGGCTGGTGGAGGCAAAGTAATATCTGATTAAATCTGTGTCTTTTATTTCTTCTCTTTTGTAGTAATCTAAACTGTTTACTTCCTCATCAGAAGTTTTGCCTATTTTTATATTGTATATAACTTCTAAATCAGGGTTAGCTGTCCAAGGGCGTTGAGCAGAAGGGAAAGCTCTGGCTATACCCGGTGGTATAAATCTGGAAGCGATTACCCCAGTAGCAGAACCAAGCAATAGTTTTACAAGATGTCTTCTGTCAGGATCAAAGCCTTTTTCATTCGCCATAGTCCCCCTGAGGCCACTGGGAATTGTACCCAGCGACTGTAGGTATAGGTAGATAGACTTGTATTTCAATTACCTTTCCTGTGGTTTCGTTTATTACAGCGGTTGTTCCCTTGCTGGCAAAGATATGAATATTAATCGACGATCCTGGAATCTGGTAGTCATCTGGGGCCGGACCAATACCTTCAACAGGTCCCCAATAAGCATCAAACTTGGAAACATTAGCGATGGGATCGTCTGAAGCTCCTATAGATTTTCTTTTAAATTGGGCTACGCCTCCCTCTTGAGTGATGATAATATTATTTCTACCTTGACCCGGAAAGGTATATCTGATCATTCCATTGCCCAAATCCTCTTTTTGCGTGTAAGGTAGTTGATTAACTTCTGCGTCAGTACTGACTCCAATCTCAGTAATGGTGACAGGTATCTCTTCTCTGGTAGGAAAACCTACAAACATGGGATCAATGCTACTAATACGGGTAGGCAAAAGGAAGCCTAACGGAGGATTCAGACTTGCTTCGGGAGCCTGAGCATGAGTGGTATTGTCTGGCGGAATCAAATAACCCATTGATGAAACCAGCATAGTTGCTGCTGTTCTTTTAAATATTCTACCTAAATTTCTTTCTCTCATGCTCTAATTATACTAAATTCCAGAATATTTGAATGTTTTAAAGTTATATAAGTAGTCTTTATCCATTGTAATCTCCCTGTCCCCACTTACTAATATATTCTTCTACTGTTGTTGGAATAAAAACTTGTGCTTCCATTGCGTGTCCAGGGTAAGGAGGGATAGCTTTATTCATGACAAAAGCAACCCCTTGGCTGGCATAAACCCAAGTTGTAGTGTAATCAGGTAATTCTTCCAAAGGAATACCAATCCCCATTTTACGGGCATCTTCCATATACCACTCAGGAAGGCGGGTTATGGCTTCGGGAATGCCATATATAGCTTCGATTTGATCTTGGGAGGCATTACCTAGTGCTCCTTGACGTTTAAATATAGCTACTCCTCCTTGGGTGATTATCATATTTCTTCTATCAGGGGGATCAGTAGGGAAACTATATCTGGTAAAACCATCGCCCAAATCTTCCTTAGATAACTCTGCTAAAGCCCGGGCTCTAAATGGTTCGACCACCCTTTGGATATCTAGAGACTTTAAAGAGTGCATCCTATTAACCTCCTCATCAGTAGTTAATCCTATTTTTGTATTTAGAACTGACGCCTCAGATGTGTATACAGAAATAAATAGGGTTGTTGGGTCAGGCGGGAGTTGAGATAAGCTTGTTTCTGCTCCAGATTGTGCCAGAACTGTGTCTGGACTGGGAGGAATAAAGCTAGCTGCCGCTGAGAAAGCAAGGGTCTGCAGAACTCTTACTCCCTTTTGGGCAAGGGATAATTTATGTCTTGGTTTGGTATCTCTCTCCATGCCTATATTATACCAATTTTAAATGCCACGGTATTCTTCTGTTGTAAAATTAACTTTATAATCTTGTCCCAGATAAGTAATTGTGACAGTGTAGGTAGCACCGTATCTCCATGTCTGCACAGGTTCTATGGAAAGAGTTGTCCTGTCTGTGTTAAAAGAAGTTGTTATTGGTTCTTCAGGACTAGTTTTAATGAAAATAGAAGATTCATCTATTGGCTCCGAAAAGGTTAAAGTAATAGGATCTATGACCGAAAATATTTTTTCAGGGGGATTAACTATATTTACAGTTAAGATAGCTTGTTTTTGATCACCTCCCGATTGTTGTATAGGGTCGTCTCTGAACTGAATTGCTACAATTATGATGAGAATTATTATTAGTAAGGCGATAAGATAATTAGTTTTCATTATTTAAGTATAGGATCATTAAGGGCATTATTAATAGCATCTAAGTATTTTTGATTATAGCTTGGAGCTTCTACCTCAACACCAATCACTCCTTTATCATACAACCAGTCCATAAATTGTCCTCTTACAGGGTAGTCAACCCAATATTCCTGATAAGGAATACTTAACCAATCCTTCATTTTTACTGCCAAGATTTTGGTGGGATCAGATCCAGAAAGAGAAGCATTGGTATGAGAAACGTTATTATAAGGTGCCCTGAATGAGAGAACAGCTTTTATGCCATTACTCTCTACAAGGTTTTTTATAGCCTGAGTTTCTGGTTCAGAAAAAGATCCTCCATTACCGGTTTGACCATCTGTGCAGTAGAAACTGCGGTTTGTTGTTTCAGACTTACTGCAATAGGTGCTAAATTCATTTCTAACATCTTCGTTTTGACATGAGGTTGACAGAGAAGTAGTTGATCCTCCAAAAGGTGTAGCACCTTTACTTAATTCAGTCTTATATCTTCCCAAGGAACAACCTACACTGCTCCAAGATCCTCCTGGGATTTTACTTTCATTGGCATCAAAGTTCCTATTTATATCTTTACTATTGGCATTAAAGCCATCAACTCCACTCCAAAGCTGAGGGATTATATAAAGAGTAGTTGTGGTGGGTAGTTTTATAGTGCTACTTAAACTTCCTTTAGTAGGATCAGCTGAATTTGTAAAAAGAGCATTAACAATATCAATTCCTGGTTTTTCCGAACTTCCATTCATTCCTCCAATAATCAGAATCTTATTAGAATTAGATTCAGGGCCAACCCTGTAGGCTTTTATTTTTGTTCCTGAACTGTCGTTTGCAGGACTTAAGTCAATAGATGTAATGGAGGTAACTGCTGAGGCTGCGGTTCCTGTGCACATGTGCATATCAGTATCTGCAGCTAGCCATCCAGGGTCTACTGTGTTGCAAATATTAGGGTCAGCATGCTCTGCATCAGTTCTATTGCTACCGCAGTTGGCTGTAGGTTGTAAAACATTCTTACCAATTGTTACATGGACATGACTAAGCCCGGGTCTGGCTACAGGAGTGCCAGAGTCATACGGCCCACCTCCAGTGAGTAGAGTATTTCTTTGCAGATGCAGCAGCTGCAGATCCCAATTAGTGCCCGATGAGTCTGTTGCTCTAAATACATGAGCCCATCCGCCGTTAGCATCATCATAATTGCTTATATAATTCCACTTCATATTTTGTCCATTTATAGTAGGAAGTTTAGGGGCTTGTTCGCCTGTTGGGATATCAATTGATTTAGCCCTTCTGCTGTTAGGGTTACAAGCCGGGCTGTAGTTAGATGCGGCATTACAGTGTTGAGATCTCCCAAGCCCGCTATAATAAGAGCCTGTGCTTATTTTTCCATTGTCTATTGGACAAGAAGAGGCTACTCCTGAAACAGGTGGTGGCGGCGGAGGTTGATTAGCTATGCATCTTTGGGTATCATCCCAGACTTCATTACAGTAGCTGAAACTGCCATAATTACAGCTATTATAGTAGGCATCTATAGCCTTATTAATTTGAGTTTGATCAGGGGTTGTGGTAATGCCATCAGCTTTTAACTTTTTGGCTGCAATGGCTAAGTTGTTTGTGATGCTGCATAAATCTCCCTTATCTTGATTAAAAATATCAACAAGTTGAGAGAGACCTTTGGCTTGAGCGTTTCTTGCTCCCCCTGCAATTTCCTCCGCAGAGCAAGGAAAATCTTTAGAAGTATCTTCACCTAGCGCTACTTTTGGATGTAATACCTGTCCGTCTTTCTCACAGAAGATTAACCCTGGATTGCAAAAATGGTCTGTTTGAATGGCATCATGGTCGTTCTCGGCATTAGATACAAATTCCTGACTTTCATGCATAACTACACTGGCTAAAACATATGGAGAAATCTGCTCTGCATCTGCCGCAGCTTTAATCCAACCCTGAAGTATAGTGCTTTTAATCAATTTAGGATTATCAGATCTGGTAAAAGTACACTTAGATAGATCACCTGAACCTCCCCCTGGAGGTATTACTCCTCCTGAGCCCGAAACACATTTTTCAGTATCAGTCTGAACATCTTGACCATAGTTATATTTGTTAAGTAGCCCATATAAGCAAAAAGGACTAGGAAAATAACCACAGGCAGCTCTATTTATATCACTACCTTTTTGAGGTGGCGTACCTCCATTTTTAACAGTTAAGATTCCAGCAGCCAAATAAACATTTATTCTAATATCGCAGAAATTACTCAGAGTTATTTTACTTGGATCTTCGGGATTTTCTAGACCAGCCAGTTTGGCCCCTAATTTTAGTCCTTCTTGGGAAGGATCACTTGGGTCATTTCGTCTAACTTGCATTAAGCCTAATCCGCCCTCCCTAGTAGCGCCAAAAGATTTGCAATCTGTCTTCTTCTCATTAAGAAGTCCTTTGAAGGCTTCATGTTCATTACTTGCACTAGATGTAAAATCTTTATTTGTATGCATAGAGATTGAAGCTAATACAGCTGAGGGGATTTGTGATTTTGCTGATACTTCCTGAAATATTCCCTGAAGCCGGGAACTATTGACAGCTAAAGATTCATCTCCGTTAGTAAATTTACAACTATTTATACCTAATCCTGGGGGAAACCAGCCTCCCCCACTCATTATTATAAATACGATTAAAAACAGTAATAGAAGCCACAACCATTTTTTATTCCCACCGACTTTACCTGCAATGCCTCTGAGAGAAGAACCTACTTTAGCTGGTACTCTTGGACCAGATGAATTTAACCCTCTGCCTAAAAGATTTCCCATCCCATTTGCTCCGCCACTTAGGCCATTTAATAATCCTGATCCCATGCTGCCCAGATTTAATCCAATCCTAGTACTCATTGTTTTAAACCCAGGTCCTAGATTAGATAATCTGCCTCCTGCAAATGTTGTAACTGGTTTAATAGCAGAAAATACTTTGGAAAAAGAAAATCTTCTTTGTGCTTGGGATTTAGGTTCTGCTGGAAGATGATCTATAATCTCTCTAGGTATATTTTCTCTAGATATTGTTTTCTTAACACGCTTAATAGTCTGTTTTATCCTAGATGCCCTAGTAGGTTTGTTTAAATTACCAGTGGATTCTTCTGACAAGGATGTTTGATTGGGTTGATTTGCAGGGATTTCTATCAAGGATTCAGAGATAGGATTTGGTGAGGTAAGAGTAGGAGGAGTCGATTCAGAAGCGGTCTCCCTGTTTTCTTTAGGAGGGACAGAGCGCAAAGGTGTTGGAGCTTTCTGGGCCGTAGTTGTTGAAGCAGACTTTGAAGGTGGTGGAGCTTCTTGTTTTAAAGCAGAATCAATGATGGCAGCAGTTTCCTCCCCTATGGTAGGGGCTTCTATTTCATCAAAAAATTTCTCCAAAACCGGATCTAACTTTAGGTTGTGAGCTCTAACAATCGCTTCTGCAAATTCAATCTCTGATTCGTAAGTTTGTTCTGGATGTTGTTTGTTATAAACTTGTGGAAAGTTTCTACGGGCTGTCCAGAATATACCGTTTCTGCCCATATAATCCCAGCCTTTATAACGGTTTGCTAATCTATTATCTTTATTTTTTACCTTATACTCCAGCGCCTCTATTATTAATTTATATCTTTTGGCATCAAGTTCAGCCATTTACTTCTCCTCTTTGTCTTCTCATAAGTTCTTCTGGATTAGATGTAATGAGTTTGTGTTCTTCTGGTGAGGCTACTACTCTCATGGCTACATGTGTACTACCAGCAAAGAATAAACCTTCTCCAATTCCTTCTGAAAGCAGTAATCTTTGTTCTCCTTCAGATAAATAAAATAGCTGAGCCAAAGAATCAATAGAAGATGGGGCCTGTTTTAGGAGTATCTGGATTGAAGAGTTGGAAATAATTTCCTTGCCTCTGTCAGAGCCCATGAAATCTTCTACATCCTGCGTAATAGTGGTCAATCCTAAATAATATTTTCTTGATCTTTTGGCCATATCTACTAAAAAATCAGCCGAATCAGGATTTCTCATTAAATACCAAGCTTCATCTACAATCAAAAGTCGTTTCTTTAATTTTCCTCTGATTTTTGTCCAGACATAATCCAAAATCATGTGAATTGCTAAGGGTCGAAGAGCATCTGGAAGATCCCGTACAGAGAAAACTGTGAATGAATTTTGCAAATTAATATTCGATTGAGCAGAGAAAATGCCTGTTAAAGATCCTTTTATAAATCTTTCCATTCTTGCTGCAAGTTCTAATGCTGGAGCTTCTTCCATGCCCACTAGGACTTTATACAAATCCTCCATTAAGGGTATGCCGTTTGGAGGATTAACCTGCGTTTTAGGATCATCAGTAATGCCCTTTAACTGATAAGTTTGTTTTAGTGCTCTATCTAAAATCGCAGCTTCCGTAGCAGATAAATTACCTAAAACCAGCTTTAAAAAAGTAGTTAGAGTTAAAATTTTTCTGCCCAGTTCATTCTCTCCTGTTACTAAATCCTGAGAAATATCAAAAGGATTAATTTTAACAGGGGAGCTGGCTGAAAAATTAATATACTCTCCCCCAACAGCTTGACACATTGTTAGATATTCCTGTTCAGGATCAATGATAATTATTTCTGTACCAAACATTAAAGATCTTAATGCTTCCAATTTAACTAAATAAGATTTACCGGCACCGGATTTGGCAAAAACAACAGAGTTAGCATTTTCTAAACTGAATCTATCAAACAGGATTAATGAATCATTGTGTTCATTAATTCCATACATTATGCCTTCATTCGCTGTTAACTCAGATGAAGCAAAAGGAAAAGTTGTAGCCAGAGATGTTGTATCCATATTATGAGTTAAATTTAAAATATCAGCTCCTAAAGGTAATGTAGATTTAAACCCATCTTCCATTTGGAGGGTAGTAGGTCTGGCAATCATAGAAAGTGAGGCTAGAGTTGACTCAACTAGTTTTGAGGTGTTGTGGAGCTCATCTTTTGAGGCTGTTGGAACTGTAATATATAAAGCAAATTGAAAAAACCGCTCAACGCCTCGAACCAGCTGATCCTGCAAGGATCTGGCATCTTCCAAAGCTACCTCAACAGCCGGGTCAACAGCTTTGCCACGCTCGACGTCAGTTTGAAGCGTTGCTTCCATCTCAGCAATTTTTCTTTTTAAATCATCTAAAACCCCTTGAGATTGAGATGGATAAATAAACATAGATATTAAAAGTGAATGATCAAAAGAGATTAAAGGTTCAAGCCAGTTGGCATCTACAAATCTCGGATAATTTGATACAAAATAAGTTCTAAAAAATCTGTCGTCTACACGAAGATTATTAAAATCAACTTCTACTTCGCCTGGTGCAATTATATCCTGCAATACCAGTTTTGGTACTTCTTCCTGTACAGAGTCATTTTTTTTAAAAAAGTTAGGCAGATGCATAATTAATCTGTTAGCTCCTGTACTACAAATGGATGATTTCTGGATGATTGGCTGGTGAGCTGGTTTACTGGAGGACTGGAAGGCTTGTTAACTGGCTCGCCAGAAACGCTTGTGCTAGCTTGCGGGGTTGCTATAATAACTGTAGGTTCGGCTGTAGTTTTTTGACCGCCGGAGGCGGGGTGTGTAGGTTCGCTCAAATTAACTTCAATTGGGGTTTTAATTAAGGGTAGTTCTTCAACTGATTGGCCATTATAAATATCATAAAAAAGCTCGATTAGTTTTTGATTATTAAGTTGAGTGGCCTTAAGACCGACTCTATTTAGCTGTCTTATAACCTGATCTCTTCTTGGCAGGAGTATTGTTTTAATCTTTTGTTTTAAAGATTCTTTTGAAGCTGTGATTCCAAGCTCTAAGGAAAAAAGCGGTACGACCAGATAGAACTTTTTATCCAAAACCTCGTTTTCTTTTATG
>Ga0209542_10017186_pt1 | contig 11898 bp, 7 predicted proteins | sample RifCSPhighO2_01_FD_184028 | JGI IMG/M metagenome (GOLD analysis project Ga0209542, IMG submission 184028) | Soil microbial communities from Rifle, Colorado - Rifle CSP2_plank highO2_0.1 (SPAdes) (version 2) | ecosystem: Environmental > Terrestrial > Deep subsurface > Rock core/Sediment ...
ATTACCAGTAACGGCACAATTACTATTTCGGGCAACATAAATATTAACGGTAGCTCTGGCGAATCGAATACCGGAGGTGGAGGTGGAGGAGGCGGAGGTAGCGGAGGAGGAGTTACTTTAAAAGCTGTTAATTTAACTGTTTCAGGAACTATTACTGCAAATGGAGGTAACGGAGGTAACTTTGCCCCTAGCAGTTCATCGGATGGAGGTGGAGGTGGGGGTGGGGGTGGTATTATTAGCTTAGAGTACCAATCCAGTATATCTGTCACCGGGAGTACCAGTGTAACTCAGGGTAGTGGGGGCCTTGGTGATGGCTATAACGGGGCGGACGGCTCTACTGGTACAAATACTCAAACTTCTACCTCTCCTACTTTGTATGTCCTAGGTGGTAACAATAGTTCCGGAACAGCTCAATCTGCCATATATTATGCCACTATTACTGCTTCTGACGGGTCTGTCGGTTCATTTTCCACTTCCGGCACTTCCCTGCCGCAAACCCTTTATGGCCAGACTTCCACTGCAGCCACTGTAGGATCAAGCAATTACATTTATGTAATCGGGGGCAATAACGGCACCTCTGACCAGACTACTGTCTATAAAGCCTCTTTGGCCTCCGATGGTTCAATTTCCTCAATCACCACTACCAGTCAAACCCAACTGGGAACAGGCATTTCCTACCATGCTGTCACCAATGCCACCATTTCTTCCACCCAATATATTTGGGTGATCGGGGGATTAAATGGTTCCACTGCCCAAACATCTGTTTACAAAGGCACTATTGACTCAAGCGGCAATGTGACAGCTTTAACTACTTCCGGCCAGGGTACACTGCCTGTGGCATTGTACGGAGCTTCTGCTTTTGTGGGTACAGTTGGATCTAATAATTACCTGTTTGTTATAGGAGGCATGACCACCGGAGGAACCAGGCAAACTGTCGTTTACAAAGCTTTAATTGATTCTTCAGGTAATATTGGCTCATTTACCACTGTTGGCCAAACCCAGCTTTCCACAGCCACTGCCAACCATGCCTCATTCAGCTTTACAGATGACAGCTCCAACCAGTATACATACATGGTGGGTGGTAACACTGCCGCCTCATCAGGATTAACTTCGGTTACCAAAGCCACCTATTCACCAATAGACCAGACTGCCTATAATCTGTCAGAAACTATTACCTCAACTAGCTTGTCCAATAAAAATGACCTGCAGTTTAGGGTTTACTCCTCCAGGACCGGCTCATACATGAATTTGCAGTTTTATGATGCCACCGGCGGCTGGCAGACTTGTTCCTTTTCCGTTTCCTCTGCCAATACCTGGGAAACTAAAACCTGCGATATTACCGGAGTTTCTTCTGCCAACAGGGATGCTGTTACCCAGCTTAAGTTTGCTGTTTCTTCCTCTTCCTCATCCGAGTGGACTGCCTACTTTGACAATATCACCGGTTTAACCAATGCTTCCACCATTTCCAATACTGCCAGCGGAGGTTCGGCTGTTTTAGGTTCTGCTCATCTAACTCTAAATGCCCAGGGAGCAGGAGCAATACTTTTAAATTATGACACAGCCGGCCTGGCGGGAACAGGAGGGCTCAATTTATACAACGGCACCACCACCCCGCTTTTTAATGTCTCTTCAGCCGGCAATGTGGGGATAGGAGTAGGTACCACTGCTCCCTTTGCCAGATTACAGCTTCAGGGTACCGGTACCGGTTCCAGCCTGACATTCCTATCACAAGATTCTGCCGGTACTCAAAGATTTGCCATTCTGGATAATGGTAATATCGGCATCGGCACTACCTCCCCCCAAGCTGCTCTTTCTGTGACGGGAAACGTGGGTATTGGGGTATCTTTTGCCAACTCCTTCGTCCCCTCCAACGGCCTGGCTGTCCAGGGAAATGTAGGTATAGGCACTACCTCGGTTAATGCCTCATTGATAGTAGCCGGGAATGTAGGGATAGGCTGGACAGGGGTAAACCCATCCATGCCAGGCCTGGGGTTATCTGTCTTTGGCAATGTGGGAATAGGAACAACCTCACCTGCTTATGGATTACAGGTAGTTGGCAATGTAGGAATTGGCCAATCCTTAACAGTGACAGATTTAACCTTTGGCAGCGGAGGGTTGCGGGTTAATGGATTTTCCGATTTAACCGGTAATGTGGGAGTAGGATCCTCCTTAAGTGTTACTTCAGCAGCTATCTTAAATACCTTAAGGGTGACCGGACTTGCGGATTTAGCCGGTAATGTGGGGGTGGGAGGCACAGCCACCTTTAATTCCCTAATCCGGGGGACCTCCGGTTTAACCATCTCCTCCGGTAACGTGGGGATAGGCATAACCTCCCCCTTACAGCCCTTACATGTTCAGGGTAATGGAATCAATGCTGCAATATTTATGAATGGTAATGTGGGGATAGGGTTTAGTACCCCTCAAGCTACCTTACAGGTTCAGGGAAATATTGGAGCAGGAGTATCTGTAAATGGCTCCAGTTTAGTTAATATCCAGCCCACAGATGGCAATATCTCTGCCTTTTCTACTAACTCCAATGCTTTACCTGATATTAGAGCTTATCATTCTTCGGTGACGGCTAATGGATATGTATATGTGATAGGAGGGTGGAATAATTCTGATACCCAATCCACTGTTTACTATGCCAAATTAAACTCTGACGGATCAACCGGAGCCTGGAGTACCAATGCCAATGCTTTACCTGCTATCAGAGGTGAACACACCTCGGTGGCGGCTAATGGATATGTGTATGTGCTAGGAGGGTATAGTGATTCTTACCAGTCCACTGTTTACTATGCCAAATTAAACTCTGACGGGTCAACCGGGGCTTGGAGTACCAATGCCAATGCTTTACCTGATATCAGAGGCGGACATTCCTCTATTGTGGCTAATGGTTATGTATATGTGATAGGAGGATCTGGTACTTCTGGTAACTCGTCCACTGTTTACTATGCCAAATTAAACTCTGACGGGTCAACCGGGGCTTGGAGTACTAATGCCAATGCTTTACCTGATATCAGAAACTATTTTTCTTCGGTGGCGGCTAATGGTTATGTATATGTCATAGGAGGATATGGTACTTCTGGTAACTCGTCCACTGTTTACTATGCCAAATTAAACTCTGACGGGTCAACCGGAGCCTGGAGTACCAATGCCAATGCTTTACCTGATGTCAATAGTGAACACACCTCTATTGTGGCTAATGGATATGTGTATATCATAGGAGGGTTTGGTGCTTCTGATTACCAGTCCACTGTTTACTATGCCAGATTAAACTCTGATGGATCAACCTCCAGCTGGAGCACTAACTCTAATGCTTTACCCGCTATCAGAGGTGATCATACCTCGGTGGTGGCTAATGGATATGTATATGTAATTGGTGGGTATACTGGTTCTTACCAATCCACTGTTTACTATGCTTCTTTACCCAGAATATCCCTGCAGGGAGATTTAGATTTATTAGGATTATCCGGTGCTAATTTAGGAGATTCTACAGGAGATCTATCATCAGGATCAGTAGGTGGAACAGTCTATGCTGGAAATATATTTAGTGCCGGAGCCTTGGAAGTAGCAGGAAATACCCAGCTTTGGGGAGGATTAGGAGTTAATGGGCCTGTCTCAATTGGAATAGGAGCCACTTCTCCTTCATCACCTGTATTAACCATTACAGGAAGCAGTAGCTTAACTGCTCCTACCAATACATTATTTACTGTTACCTCATCCGGTAATGTGGGAATAGGGACAACACCTAATAATAGAATCCAGGTAGTAGATTTAATTAACTTTAATAACAGTATTTCCGGTACCTTCTTAGGTTATCAGGCTGGTAATTCTAATACAGGAGCAAGAAATACTTTTGCGGGTTATCAGGCCGGGTTATCCAATACCACAGGGTATGATAATGTCTTCTTAGGCAATGGTGCCGGATATTCCAATACCATAGGGTATAAAAATATCGGTATAGGCAGCAGCGCTTTATACAACGGTATTAATAATGGGGAAAATGTGGCCATAGGCACAGCTGCCCTTTTCTCCGCTGATAGTAGTCCCCTTGGTGGCGCCTGGTTTAATGTTGCCGTGGGTCAACACGCCCTTTTTTCCACTACCACAGGCTACAGCAACAATGCGGTGGGAGGTTATGCCCTTTCAGCCAATACCACCGGAGCGTTTAATGATGCTTTTGGATACCAGGCCCTCAATAACATGACCACAGGAAACTATAATGTTGCCCTGGGAGGTAATGCTCTACTTAGTAATATTTCCGGCAGTAATAATGTGGCGGTGGGTTACAATGCAGGAAATACAAATACCGGATCAGGCAATGTCTTTTTAGGCTACCAAGCCGGACTTAATGAAACAGGTTCTAACAAGTTATACATTGCCAACTCCAATACCTCTACTCCTCTGATTTGGGGAGACTTCAATTTGTCCCAACTGGAATTTAACGGCAATGTGGGAATAGGAGGAAGTGCCAATAATGTCGGTACAGCCAGATTTAGTGTCCTGGGAGGAAGTGTGGGTATTGGTACCACCTCCCCTTCAGCCCTGCTTCATGTTCAAGGTACCTCCAGTATGCCTTCTTTGCTCGTTACAACAGATGGAAATGTGGGTATTGGTACCTCTGTCACCAGTAATCCTTTGACTGTCGGCATAGACGGATCAACCGGTAACGGGGCCTTCCTTTCTGCCGGGGGAGATTGGACAAATGGCTCATCTTTTGAATTTAAGGAAAACTTTACTGATTTAAATCCGCAGGAGATTTTAACAAAGATTAATTCTTTATCCATCTCCCAATGGAACTATCTTAATGAAGATTCCTCCATCAAGCATATAGGCCCCATGGCAGAAGATTTTTATACCCTTTTTCAGGTGGGTAATGATCCCAAACATATTTCCACTGTGGACCCGGCCGGGGTGGCCTTGTTGGGTATCCAGGCCCTATCAACCAAAATTTCCGGGCTGGAGCTTAAGATTGATTCATCGGGCTCTCTGGAGGCATCCCCTTCCGCCACCACAGCAGATCCCAGTAAAGAAATTTTAGGCTTAAAACAACAAATTGCCACTATCTCGGCTGCATTGGCTGATCTCAAAGAACAAACCGCCTCTCTTTCTGCTGTCATTGCGAGCACTTCTACTTCGCTCAGTGTAAACTCCGCGAAGCAATCTTCCGCCTCAAGCAATGAGATCGCCACGTCGTCTTCGACTCCTCGCGATGACATTGCCACCCTAAATCTAACTCCCCCTGATATCCTTTTGGCTACCCAATCTGCCACCCTGGCTAATTTAACTGTTGCATCAGATGCCACCATTTCCGGCATGTTAACCGCCTACAAGACAGCGATACAGGATAACTTTAAAGTCTTCGGTCAAACTATTTTGGGTAAAACCAATATTGCTGGCTCCCTGACGGTAGATGGCACTTTATCTATCGAAAACGGCAGTGAAATTAATGCCTTGCCCACTCTTTTCTTACAAAAATCATCACTTTCGGAAGAGATAGATGTATTTAACGGCAAAGTTAAAATAGATAAATCAGGTAAATTAACTGTTCAAAAACTGGAGGTATCGGGAAAAGTTCTAGGCACTGCCATCTTACCTGCTGGTCAAATCTCCGTCACCGTTTCCAATAATCAGATTGAGGAAAACTCCAAAATCTTTTTGACTGCCACCTCCCCCACCGGCGGCCAGGCTCTGTTTGTTTCCGAGCAAAAGATTAAGGAAGGTTTTAGTGTCTCTTTGGATCATCCCCACTCGTCCGATATCCGCTTTAACTGGTGGATTGTTGATGCAGAAGAAGATTAAATAAGCACCCTCTCGTAATGCAAGGCAGTTTCTTTCTCTAACTTTTCTAAATCCGGGATAATTATCAGATGATTTTTCTGCCTAATCAAACCCTTTTTGACCAGTTTCTGACATTCCCGGGAAACAGTTTCTCTGGTCATATTGATGGAGGAGGCAATCTCTTTATGAGTCAGTGGCAGATCAATAATCATCTGATTTTTCACCTTTTTGCCAAAACGCGCTGACAAAAAAAGCAAACGGGAAATCAGTCGTGGGTAGCTGGAGGTAATTTCCAGGTTGCGTACCCTGTTAACATGAATATCAAATATATCAATCAATCTTTCAATCAAAATCAAAAGAAGCAGGGGTTTTTGTTTGATAAAATTTAAAAATTTTTCCTTTGGCACCATTCTCAGAGTAATATCAGTTAACGCTTCGTAAAAAACCTCTTTGGTGGTATTTTTAAAAGCCCAGATTAAGGGAAAAATATCTTCCTTTTTATAAATAATGTGTAGTCTCTCATCCCCCTGTTCTGATAAAAAATATACTTTCACATACCCATTCTCAATACAATAAACTCCTGAGGGAATTCGATCCGGACGTAAAATAATCTCTCCTTTTTTAAAATATACGGGTGGGTAAGTTTGAAAAAAGGCCGTCAATAAATCCAGTAGCTGAGATGATAACTTTTCCATTTACTTGTATATCAACCCTTCAGTTGAAGTAATCATGGGGGCCAGATTAATTCTTCTTCTTTGAGAATCTATACTATCTACCAGCAGACTGATCTTGTCCCCTGCCTGATAAGTTTCTCCTGATGGAACCTTGGAAGCCGGCAGTAATCCTTCCACTCCATCCTCCAAATTTATTAACACTCCTTGATCTGTTAAAGCAGCCACCTCTCCCTTAACCACATCATCGGATTGAAACTTTTGGGAGATTTCCAAAAAGGGATCTTTACTCAGCTGTTTGATGGATAAATTGATTCTGCCGAGCTCTAAATCTATCCCGATCACCTTAGCTTCAACTTCCTGACCAATCTTAAAAAGTGAGCTTAAATCATCTATTTTTTCCCAGGCCACATCAGAGATAAACACCAAACCTTCTAATCCTTCCACATCAACCACTAATCCAAATGGCAAAATAGCCACAATTTTTCCTGAAACTTGATCTTTATTTTTATTTTTAAAAGCTGTCAGTTTATTTTTTAACTCATCTGATAACGTAGTACGCTGAGAAAAGATTAATCTATTATTCCCTTCATCAACCTCAATAACAGATAACTTGACATTTTTCCCAATTAAATCAGCTGAATTTTGGCCCAGTTTAGATAAAAGATCAAAACCAACCTGAGAATTGGGTAAAAATCCCATTTGTCCTGATACATCAACAATTAAACCACCTTTATTTGCCTCTACCACAAACCCTGATAATTCTCTCTTTTGTTTTTGGGCCTGGATAAAGCCATCATAAGATACCCCGCCTCTGTTTCTCCTTCTAGATACTTTGGAAACAGTGGGATGAAGAGACAAGATGGTTTGCCCGTTTTCATTTTCTATCTCTGCCACAAATGCTTTAAGTTTTTGTCCAACTTTTAGATTAGCTAACTGCTCCTTAGAAAACCCTTTTTTGGGTAGTACTCCTTCTGATTTAGAATTGAAGTCTAAAGTTATCTCATTTTGAGTAATAGAGACAATTTCACCCTCAACCTCCTGATTGCGAAAAGGTGTGATTAATTTTTTAGGAGCAGATGCTAGAAGCTGCTCCATGATGGAGTTAGTAGTTAGTAGTTGGTAGTTGGTAGATTTTTTTGCCAATCATTTTCACCTGACTTTCTTTATTAATGATGCAATTATACCACTGCTTTTAGAGAATTACCATGTACAGCTTCCTGAACATGATGGTGATGATGCACAGGAAGAATAAACCGCCCAAGACCAAATACCTGTTAGCGGACCATCTACAGTACAACCTAAGCTGCCGCCATCTCTGGCCGGATCAATCAAATTTCTCTGAGCTTTGTAATCAGCAGAAGAGTTTGCTCTCATTTCACCGACATCATGATCAAGTAGTTTATAATCTACACCATCGGACCTATATATATAACAAGCGGAATTATTTGCTTTATTCATAGACGGATCCGAAGGTAAATCTACCGTATAGTTGGGTACTAACCCCGGGATTACTTGATCAAGAGCATAGCTTCCCCACGCGGCACATTCAGACCTCCAAGCCCCACTAGTTGATGGATAAGAGTTATTTCTGGCATAATAAAGTTCCAGGGCAGTTTTGATGGCTCCTAAATCTTCAATCCGTTTGGTAATTCTGCCTTTTTTCAAACTACCGGTATAGATGGTTAATCCGACTGCAGATAAAATGGCAATAATGGAAATAACAACTAGGAGTTCAACTAATGTGTAGCCACGGGCAGATTTCATATATTTAGATACACCCATTATATAGCGTTGATATTTCTGTTTGAGTTAAGACCCGACTATAAACGCGGGCTTCGTCTATAGCGCCGTTGAAATATGTACCAAAGTCGCCAGGGTCTGCTCCAATATTCCAGTTTGTCGCATTAGGTGACAAAGTCCCCCCAACTGTAGGGACAGAGCTACAGGCTTGAGCACCATTGATATAACCCTTAAGCGTTGTACCGTCATATGTCACTGCCGCATGCGTCCACTGGTTAAGCGGTATTACCGCACTTTGACAGGTATACCAAGTGTTAGTGAAAACATGCGGCGTTAATCTTGCACTCCCTCCTTGGCTTGCCCTAAGAATCAACCCGCCGTTTGAATATGTAGTTCTTGAAATGATATTGTTATATCCGGACAACGTTGTCGGCTTTATCCATGCTACTAGTGTAGCGGTTGGCAGGTTCTGCAAACTTGCCGCATTCCCAGCAGCCACATAACCATTCGTGCCGTTAAAGTTTAAGGCATTGCCAACTTTTCCTGCAACTGAAGTAACACCTCCATTCCAAGTACCATCATTGAGAGTCTGATTCATATTCCAATATCCCACCAAATTTGATGTCGGACAAGCCAGAGTATCTGCGTTGGTTACAACTACAACACCACCAGATCCAGAAGTTACATCAGGCGGATCTGCTTGAGCCGACATTCTACAAAAACAAGTATCGGATGGCGCAAAACATGGCGAATTATCTCCTAGAGAAGCACACACTCTAAATCCGTTTGTTTGGGTATTTTTGATAACTGTATATTGAGTACCTTTAGGGTCAAAAGGTGCGCCATTTGCAAAATATTGTTTATTTTCATCGCTATACGGATCAACATTCCCATATGATGCTGCTTGCGAATATTTTACCTCAAAAGCTTTAGTAATTGCATCAATATCCACTCTTCTTTTGGCGTCCCGGGCAGACTTTAGGACACCGGTAAAAATAACAATTCCAACCACAGATAAAATAGCTATTATGGAGATAACAACCAGCAGTTCAATGAGGGTAAAACCAGATCTTTTGGGCATTAGATTTAAGGTATCACCGCTTCACTAAAAAAACAAGTGTTGGGCTGGCTTCAATCAAAAATCCCGGCAGTGAGGTATTTTCACTCGGCCAATGGCCGAATTATCGTCCCCGCTGAGCCGTTTAACTACTGAGTTCGGGATGGGATCAGGTGGAACCAGCTCGCACAAACCACCGAGGAACAAATTATACCATATTTTACTGCTGATTGTTACGGCAATATGTTTTTAAACCAATGATAATGGTGTCACCTAAGGACTACCTAGACCAGATTGTTGGTTGGATCTGCAATAATCTTGCTGGGTGCCATCCCAACCCCCCACAGATTCCAAATCAGCACACACTTTATAAATTGAGGAACTGCGATGCCCCAAGGGAATAATCCCAGGAATATATATATACCCGAATCCCTTACTATTCAAAACATCAGCATTATTTAGAGTAAGACTATCCCTGCTAATACTTGGGTCTATGGGAATACCTCCGCTAGAAAAATAGTTTTCTGGCAAAGCACAATACGAATTCGTTGTACTTGGACATGTGCCATAATTTACCTCCAAAGCATTAGCTATGGCATTTATATCCGCTCTTCTTTTGGCATCCCTGGCCCCTTTTTGGACATTGGTAAATATGGTAATACCAACCACAGATAAAATGGCAATAATGGAGATAACTACCAGAAGTTCGATTAAAGTAAAACCTTTCGGCTTACAACGTTTACTCAGGGCAGAATAGGACATGTGATTTTAATATACCACATCCTGTTTTTTGCGCTCTAAAATGTGAATACGTCCCGCACTACTCGCTTACGCTCGAGTACGGGATTAAGAAGGCCACGAACCATAACAGTACATGATGTACCGAATGGTACGTCACAAAAAATCTCAACGATGATCATTAGTATTGGTAGGCTAAATGCCTTACGGCACTTACACCGCCAACCTATCAACCAGGTAGTCTACCTGGGATCTTAAAAGATTCCTCATCTTGGGGCCTGCTTCGTGCTTAGATGCTTTCAGCACTTATCAGTTAGAAACGTAGCTACCCTGCGCTGCACTTTTGGTACAACAGGCACACTAGAGGTTTCCTCATCTCGGTCCTCTCGTACTAGAGACAACTCCCCTCAAGAATCAAAACGCCCATACTGGATAGAGTCCGACATTATTGTAACCACGTTCATGTAAACTGAACGTGGGCTTGCTAGTTTCTTTTTCCTGCAAGCTCTCCGATTCACATCAGAGGTCCGACCATATCTTCCTCGCCAAAGGCGGGTCTAGCGTATGGCCTGTGAGGATTCTAGTTTCATATAAGCTTCTAGAATTACTTGCTTTTCTACTCTTCTTTTTTGAGTATTCATTGAGTAAGCAATTTCTAAAATCTCTTTAATTCCTGCAGCGGTTAAATGCTGCTTTGTCTCAACAAGTTTTAGTACTTGTTTGAATTTTTCAAAGGCTTCTTTTTTAATAACTAATTTGCCTTCAAAAAAAGGAATTACTTTTTTCTTTAAACTCAGAAAATCTCTAACAACATAGGCTAAAGATTTATCTGTTTTATCAGTTTGGCTATTTTGTTTAATATAGCCACAACCTAAACGATCTTTAAATTGATTTAGAACTTCAATTCCGATTGGATTTTGTGATACTTTTAAAAAGTAAATCACCTGCCAGCCGGTTTTAGTTTCGAGAGATCGGACTATTCCTATATAGAACATTCCTTCTCCCTCTGTAAAACCAATTAAATAATCATCGCTTAAAAGTTTCATTGAAACTAGTCTTTCCTGCTGATTATCTTGCCTCATATCCATGAGTGAATAACCATTTTTACTAGTTACTAAATCATATACTAGTAGATTATTATTTACAAGACTTTCCAGCATATAGCTAGATTTTATATCTCTATATTATTTTTTGACAAAAAGATTTTAATATTCCTCGAAGGTTAAAACGCCGATAGAGAAAGACAGTTCATTGTCACCCGCCAAATGTTTAAAGGCGGGTTAGCTGTCTTACGACGCTCTGAACCCAGCTCGCGTACCGTTTTAACGGGCGAACAGCCCGACCCTTCCCACCTACTTCAGCAGGAGGATACGATGAGCCGACATCGAGGTGCCGAACCTTGCCGTCCTTGTGGACTGTAGGGCAAGACTAGCCTGTTATCCCCGGGGTAACTTTTATCCGTTAAGCCCTGGCGCATCCATGTGCCACCAGGGGATCATTAAGACCTACTTTCGTACTAGCTCGACTTGTGAGTCTTGCTATCAAGCACACTTTATACCTTTACGCTTAAATCCCGATTTCCTTACGGGATAAGTGTACCTTAGTACCCCTCCGTTACTTTTTTGGAGGGGACCGCCCCAGTCAAACTGCCCGCCAGACCTTGTCCCACTCCCTGTTTTTATAAGGGTGATGGTGAGACTTAAAGATTCAAAAGAGAGGTGTTTCATTGTCCCACGTTCAGTGCTTGCGCATGAACGTGGTCCCTCCTACACTACACAATTAAAGCTTTAAATCAGGGTCAAGCTACAGTAAAGCTCCACGGGGTCTTTTTGTCCAAGTATGGGAAGGCCGCATCTTCACAGCCATTGCAATTTCGCCGGGTCTATCCTCAAGACAGTCGCTAAGTCG